>Ga0335075_10000951_pt1 | contig 48763 bp, 35 predicted proteins | sample Lox_Sample_24_FD_206723 | JGI IMG/M metagenome (GOLD analysis project Ga0335075, IMG submission 206723) | Soil microbial communities from Loxahatchee National Wildlife Refuge, Florida, United States - Lox_Sample_2.4 | ecosystem: Environmental > Terrestrial > Soil > Wetlands | place: USA... | reverse complement strand
CCATCAACCGCGTCGCCGAATTGACGCCCACAGCCTGGAAAGCGGCCCGCCAAAAAACATCCTGACATTCCCGCAGTTTAACCGCCCCTTCAACCATTGCCATACGGGGTTAGTAACACGGATACGTTCAATCCGCTAAAGGCGGCAAGACTCATATTGAATTGGTATTTCATTTAAACGCGGCGTGCTGCTGCCAGGAGCTTGGTTCGAACCCGAGAAATAAGATTGAAATTAGGCATGGCAGGCAATCATTGACCAACGCGAAAACAGCGTCCAGCGCAATTTTGTAGCACGTTTTTGACTTTCCAATTCGGAAACCGCCAATGTTTATGTGGGTTTTGTTGTGGGTTTGCGAAGTATATAGTCCCGTCCCCACTTGTAACCAGTATTGGTGACTCGCAGGGGACAGGGGTTCTGGTACATTAATGCCATTGTTGATGCGACGGTTGTCGGTGTTTGTGTGTTACGCCGCTAACGGTTTGCAGGGCGCAGGTGAGCGCTTAGTTCTCATTGGGGAGCCGAGGTAGTGTTCGGCTCCCTTATTTTTTTCCCCGAATTGGTCGTAGCGCAGACTTCCAAGTCTGCTGTATCGCAGGTTTCTAAACCTGCTGACCGTTCGTGGTCGGCGAGTGCCGAATTGGCACATGTGTGCTACTGCGTTTCAGGTCCTTCTTTCGTATACACTGGGAGCGTGAACCTCGAAATCTCGCGATCGTTGGCGGTCGGACGGCCAGCAGGTTTAGAAACCCGCGATTGGCTCGCTCGCTCCCGCTCGTTCGGCCCTTCGGGCCTTGCCTCCGCTTCGCTCTGGCAATCCCTTTCGCGGTTTCCCCAACCGCTCAAGTCAGCAGGTTTGGAAACCTGCGCTACGCCATCCGGTTTACGTAAGGCCCTTCCGAAGGAAGCTTGAGAAATCCCGAAATACCCCAACAAAACTGCACCATTTGCCCTGGCAATCGCCCATTTTTTCGCTCGTTTACACGTTTACTCACCTATAGGCACAAAATGTGTAGCGCGCTCCTTGCCGACCGTTTCAACACACGTAAAGGCGTCCGCAGATTTCGCAGATGTACGCAGATTGTCGAATGAGGAAAACAGGAAAAGAGGAATGCGCCTTTTTTGCCCTTTCCTTGGTTCCTGCGTTCCTCATTGTTTTAATCTGCGTCCATCTGCGAAATCTGCGGATAAAAATCTGTGTTTCATCTGTGTCCATCTGTGGCTAAACTTTTTCCGCAATGGAATACGAAGCCGTCATCGGGCTGGAGGTGCATGTCCAGCTTAAGACCAGGTCAAAAATGTGGTGTACCTGCGCCAATGCATTTGGCGCGGAACCCAACACGCATGTCTGCCCGATTTGCCTGGGAATGCCCGGCGTGCTGCCGGTGGCCAATGAGGAGGCATTGCGGTTGACGGTTTTGACCGGGTTGCTCCTGAACTGCGAGATCCCGCCGCGCGCGAAGTTCGATCGCAAGAACTACTTTTATCCGGACATGCCCAAGAACTACCAAATCACGCAGTATGACCGTCCGAGCACGGGAAAGGGATATCTGGAATTCGAGTTTAACGGAGAACTCTCGCGCGTGAACATTACCCGGGCCCATTTGGAGGAAGACGTCGGAAAGAATTTCCATTTCGAGCGGAACAGCGGCGTGGATTTTAATCGCGCGGGTGTGCCCCTGCTGGAAATCGTTTCGGAACCGGACCTGACCAGCGCGGACCAGGCGTATGAATATCTCAACGCGCTCAAGGATGTTTTGATGTACGGCGGCATCAGCGATTGCGACATGGAAAAAGGCATGGTGCGATGCGACGTAAACGTGTCGGTCCGGCCCAAAGGCGCGAAGGAACTCGGGGCTAAGATCGAGATCAAGAACATGAACAGCTTTTCGGGTGTGCGCCGCGCGCTCGAGTACGAAATTCCCCGGCAAATGGATGTCGTCAAGAGCGGCGGCAGGCTGATTCAATCCACACGCCGTTGGGACGACGCCGCGGGCGTGACGGACGAGATGCGGACCAAGGAACATGCGCATGATTATCGCTACTTTCCCGAGCCGGATTTGATGCCGTTTGAACCGACGGCGAAATGGCTGGAACACGTTTCATCGCGCGTGGTCGAACTGCCGCTGGCACGCAAACGCCGGTTTATGCGGGATTATCAATTGCCCGCCGGCGACGCCGAAGTTTTCAAGAACGACGTGCCGCTGGGAAATTATTTCGAGCCAATCGCGAAGCAATCGAAGAACCCAAAGGCTGTGGCCAATTGGGTCATCAATAATTTGCAAGCAATGATGACCGTTGTTTCCGTCGAAGAGGCGCGACTCAATGAGCCATGGGTTGAAGGGGAAACTGTTCAAATAACAAGGGACTTTGGCAAGCTTCGTTTCAAACCTGAATTCATAAGCGAATTGGTTGAACTTGTGGCAGATGGAAAAATTAGCCACAAAATCGCGCAGAGCGTATTCACAGACATGTTCATCACGGGGAAATCGCCCGGCGTTATCGTCCAGGAAAAAGGTATGGCCCAGGTCAGCGACACCGGCGCAATCGAAAAGTTCTGCGACGAAGCCATCGCCGCCAATCCCAATTCCGTGGCCGATTACAAAAGCGGCAAGTCAGCAGCCCTGAATTTTCTCAAGGGGCAGGTGATGAAATTGAGCAAGGGAAAGGCGAATCCGAATCTCGTGGGTGAGATTCTGGAACGTAAGTTGAAAAGTTGAATTTACTAAACCGTCGATAAAAACAGATCATTTTTGTCCGTGTCACAGCAATCCAATTTAGGCCGCGAAACTATTCTGGACGCTTTTCAGAAAATGTCAGAGGAATTGGCCCGTCAGGGCACGACTGGCGAAATTTGCCTTTTTGGCGGCACGGTGATGGTATTGGCATTTTCGGCGCGCCCGTCCACTAAGGACGTTGATGCCATTTTTCAGCCGGTCCAAACTATACGGCAGGTTGCCAAAGTCGTGGGCGAACAAAAGGGTCTCTCGGAAACCTGGCTGAACGATGCTGCAAAGGGTTTTGTTTCCGCGCGCCACGAAACGATTGCGGGGAACCTGCCGCAATTCCCAAATCTGCGTCTCACCATGCCGACGCCTGAATACCTTCTGGCGATGAAATGCATGGCCTCGCGCATCGGCGCCGTTGACACCGACCCGGACGACGTTAAAGACATTATTTTCCTTATTCGGCATCTGAAATTGAAAAGCGCGGACGATGTAATGGAATTGGTCGCGGCATACTATCCGCCCAACCGGATTCCAATTAAGTCGCAGTATTTGGTGGAAGGTTTATTTTCGGAGGGCAAGATATGATTCCCAAAACGCTTGCCCAGGTCTCGGAAATGGCCGCGAATGGCGAGCCGTTCGATCTGTGCCTGAAAAACTTTCTGGATGGCTTTTACTTCAGGCCATCCGTTGAGGCGCTGCAACCGGAACCGCCGCGGCTCATTGATAAAATTCCCCGTTTTGGAGAAATCGAAGACGCATACCTCGCGGCCACGGCCGAATGGCTTGCGTGGAAATATGATTTGACGCCGCCGGGGTGGATTTTCGATCCGACCCGGGCATTGCGCCGGCCGTGGTTTGCTTCGCCGCTGTCGGCATTGCGCGCCGTCCTGCTGATTGAAAGTCCGGCGCCATTCCGTTCCCGTAATTTATTCGTGAGCGAAAATGCGCTCACTCGTGCTTGAATCTATTCTATGTTCACTGAAATCAAATCTGTTCACTTTATCGGGATTGGCGGCACCGGGATGGCCGCTGCGGCCGCGGCCATGCAGGAGAAAGGCTATATCGTTTCCGGCTCGGACCAAAATGTGTACGAGCCGATGGCGTCGTTTCTGGCCCAAAAGAAAATTGCCGTGATGAACGGCTACGCGGCGGCGAATCTAAACCACAAGCCCGACCTGGTCGTCGTTGGCAACGCCATTGTACGCGGCAATCCGGAAGCCGAGTTCGTTCTCGACCATAAATTGAGATATGGCTCGCTGCCGGCCCTGTTGAGCGAATTTTTCATTCGCGGCAAACGGTCCATCGTCGTCACTGGCACCCACGGCAAGACCACGACCACTTCGCTCCTGGCATGGGTCTTTGAGCACAACGGTCTCAACCCGAGTTTCTTCATCGGCGGCATTCCCGGAAATTTTTCCCAGGGCGCGCGCTTTACCGACAGCGAATGGATCATCATCGAGGGAGATGAATACGACACCGCGTTTTTCGATAAACGCAGCAAATTCATCCATTACCAGCCCGAAGCGGGGATCATCAATAATCTCGAATATGATCACGCCGATATTTTCGAAAACCTTGCGGCGATTCAAAAAACGTTTTCGCACTTTATCCGCATCATTCCGCACAACGGCTTGTTGCTGGCCAACGGCGACGACCCGAATTTGGCCCCGTTGTTGAATGTCAACTTTTGTCCGGTCAAACGTTTTGGCCTTGGCGAACATAATGCCGTGCAGGCGTTTAACCTGAACCTCGCGCCCACGGCCAGCGAATTTGAGATTCCCAGCTTCAAGTTCCGCGTGAATCTCGTTGGTGAATTTAACGTTCGCAACGCGCTGGCGGTTGCCGGGTGCGCGAAACATTTCGGCCTGTCGAACAAACAGATACAATCCGCATTCGAGACCTTCCGCGGCGTGAAGCGGCGCATGGACGTCCGGGGCATTGCCGGCGGCGTGACTGTCATTGACGACTTTGGCCATCATCCCACGGCCATCCGCGTGACCATGGAAGCGTTGCGGCTCAAGTTCCCGCGCGAAAAAATTTGGGCCGTTTTTGAGCCCCGCACCAACACGACGCGCCGGAAGGTTTTTCAAAACGACCTCGTAAACGCGTTCGCGCTGGCCAACAACATCGTCATCTCTCAAGTGGCGCGCCTCGAACAGTTGGCGCCGGAAGAACGGCTGGACCCGGAAAAATTGATGCAGGATTTAAGGGCTTCGGGCAAAGAGGCCGCCTATTTGCCGGATGCCGACGCCATTGTGGCGCATGTTTCAAAACACGCGCTCGGCGGCGACGTCGTGATTGTGTTCAGCAACGGCGGCTTCGGCGGCATCCACGGGAAGCTGCTGGACCGCCTGGGGAAACGGTAGGGGTATGGTGTCCAGCCTTTAGGCTGTTCCGGAGCACGCTAAAGCGTGTACACCAAACGTTATCATATCATTTTCCAATTTACATTTTATGCGGATTGCAGTTTTATTCTTTCATTCTATGATAAAAAAGCTCTTGTTTTCGCCGCGTTTTCTTTCATTGACTCTTCTTGCTTGTACTTTTGCGACACGCGATGCCTTCGGCGATGATGTGACTTTGGAAGATAAAACCATGCTGGTGACCTTTGATTCGGATTCCGGCGCGGTGACCCGAATGGTGGACAAATCGACGCATTGGGTCATGGAACGGCGGCCGGAATTGGGCGTCTCGTTCCGTCTATTCGCTCCTTTGCCGGACCGCCGATGGAATCCGGTTTACGGCCAAAAACAACACGCCCAGGTGACCAAAGTTTCCGACAATGAAGTTCAATTGAAATGGAGCAATTTAGTGAGCGAAAACGGAGGGGTTTTGCCGATGACTTTTTCGGCTGACGTGACCTTGAACAACGGCGCGCTGACCTTTAAATCCACGCTGCAAAATGATTCTGACCTGACAGTCGAAACGATTGATTACCCGTACTTTGGCGATTTCAACCCACCCTCGCGCCAATCATCGCTTGACGTCTTAACGTTGAAAGGCGGGAACATGGACAATGTTCAGGATGAACAGGTCTATCCGCATTTTGGGAATCACAAGGGTTATTGGGGCGTCTTTTATCCGACAAAAACGATGACCGCTTCGGAGAGATCGGGGGACGCATGGGAAAGCCCGTTCTGTTTGCTCCAGGCGCCGGATCAGGGTCTGTATGTGCAAGCAGCGGACGGTGCGACGTCGCCGTACCGTCTTGAGTACACCTTCGAACAGCATCCGGGCGTCCTCTCGAGCATTACCCAATTGGTCCCGCCGGTGGACGAAATCCCCGGCAAGGACGCGCTCTGGGGGACAGACGAAAACGCTGAGACGTCCATGACGCCGGTTTTTTTGGTGTTTCGCACGTGCCATTTCGTTTTTGCTTCCGGGCACTCAACAACCCAGTTAGTGCCGATCATGCTGCGCTGCTACAAGGGTGACAGTCAGGCCGGGAAGGATTTGTATAAACAGTCACAGGGGAACCAGTGATCATTCGATGAATAAAAAAGCCCCGCTGAACCGGCCACAGACTTCCATGCCATATAGAACTATGCTCAAATCAATCATCCCCACCGCTTGTGTTGCCATCACGCTCATCTCTGCTCTTGCCGCGCGCGCGCAGGACGTGACTTTGAAGAACGGCGACTGGATTGTCGCGTTTGACAAGAAGTCCGGCGCATTGGTGCGGCTGGAAAGCCGCACGACGCGCTGGAACATTGAATCGCGCCCGAACCTGGGCGTTTCTTTCCGCCTGAATGTTCCGGCCGACGGCCATGATAATTTTATGTATGGCCGCGATCAAAAGGCGGTCGAAGTGACAAACCTTTCTCCGCACCAGGCCAGGATTCAATGGAAAGATCTCGTGAGCCAGAATACGGGCACTTTGCCCATTACGCTCACGGCGATTGTCACTTTGAAAGGTGACGCGCTCTCATTTGCCGCGACGATCGAAAACGATTCGTCGCAGATGGTGTCCACGCTGGATTATCCTTATTTCGGGAATTTCAATCCGCCGACCCCTGGCGCGAAGATGCACACGGAGCATATGTGGTACGCAAACCTCGTGGAGGGCGATATTCCGGGGCGGGAGGTCCAATCGAAGCAGAGCCTCTTTTGCCTCGTCCAATCCACCAACGTGGGGCTTTACGTGGAGATGCATGATCCGACCCAGCCGTACTTGCTCAATTTCATGTTTGACCGGCGCGGTTTCGCAAAGTCCAAAGAGAACCCGAGGCGGTTGGAGTTTTACACGACGCATTGGGCATATGTGCATCCCAATACAACAGTCAGTTTAGCGCCGATTGTTCTGCGGGCGTACGAAGGCGATTGGCATGCCGGCGTGGACTGTTACAAAGAATGGCGGGCGACCTGGTTCAAACAGCCACACCTGCCTAAATGGATTCAGGATGTAAACGCGTGGCAGCAGCTTCAGATTGATTCACCCGAGCAGGACTTTCGCGTGGCTTATACCAATCTTCTCAGCTATGGCCAGGAATGCGCCGATAACGACATAGCGGCCATTCAGCTTGTAGGCTGGAACCATTGGGGGCAGGACGGCGGGGACCCGGCGGAGGACACTGAGCCGGGCCTGGGCACGTGGCAGCAATTCCACGATGTCATCGCGCAAATCCAGGCCAAAGGCGTGGCGATTGTTTTGTTTGGCGGCAAACCAAACTGGGCTGACATGACCCAGCCGTGGTATACCAACGAATTGTACAAATACGAGTGCACGGATCAAAACGGGAAGCGATACGAGCAGGGCGGGTACAGCTATTACACGCCGACTCAGCTCGCCGGCCTCAATAACCATCGCCGCGCAATCATGGACTTTTGCGATCCGCAATACCGCGATATCGCCACTCACGAATTTGAAAAAGTCCTGGCGCTGGGCGCCGAAGGCTGGCTTTGGGACGAAATCTGCCATCACGCCGACGTGTATTATTCATGGGCGCCTGACCATGGTTACACTCCGCCCGGATACATTTATGGGGGCGACCTTCCGTTGTGCCAGGAGATTCGCGAAGCCGCTGACAAAGTGAATCCGGATTTCGTGCTTGCAGGCGAAGCGCCGGAAGACTGGCTCATGCAATACATCCCGATTTCGTATTTCCGGATTGGAAACGATTCCAGGCCGGTTTGCCGATACATAGATTCGAAGATTCCCTTAATGTGCGCTGTGACCGGCTGGGACGACCGGGAAATGCTCAACCTGATTTTGATGGACCGCTACATTATCAGCTACGAACCGTTTAATTTTAAAGGTTACGTCGAGGATTTTCCGCTCACTTTGGCCTACGGCAAGAAAATCGACTCGCTTCGCCGCCGGTATAAACAATATCTCTGGGACGCCGAATTCCGCGATACGCTGGGCGCGACTGTGACCGCCGACGGCAAGGTGCGCCATACAGTATTTGTGACTCCGAGTGGCAAACGCGCCGTAGTGGTGGTGAACCAGGAACTGGACAAGCCAATCACAGCGATGGTGTCAATGCCCAATCCCGGCATGTTGATCGTCGCCACGCCCGAAGCGCCCGATCCCATGCCAACAGATGGGACGCTGAAAATCCCGGCTCGTTCGGCGGCCGTGGTGATGGAACAATAAGGCTGGCTTTTGCAGTGTGGTGGAACACAGTGTGGTGGAACACGGCGCGCTGCGCCGTGTAGCGCCGCGTGCAGCGGTGCAACGAGTGTGGCGAGCCGTTCTACTGCGAATGTTCCGCCCGGTGTACGGGCGGGGACGGCGCAGCGCGCCGTCCTCCACCATGGTTCATAAAGGCGGCGTTAAAACCTTTGGGTGGGGTTCGGGAAAAGAAATTCGGCGGGGCGGCGAAGACACACGTTAAAACATCGCCACACCCGCCGAGGCGCCCAGTTCTCATTGGGGCACAGTCACTGTACTACTCATACCGTCGTCCGCAAGCGATTTTTCGACAAAATCTTTCAGATATTTAAACATCATCGAGTCCCTGGGGAATCGCGTGTTGCGTGGTACGTGTTACGTCAAGAACGAGGATATCGTTGCCGACACTTGACATTCGTGATAAGGCCGACGTTGGCCTGCCACTTGCTGTAAAGAGAGGCAGGACGGGTTGCCTTGAATTTAGGCTTTCACGTTGACGCGCCATGAACCATTGCATCAAACGGTTTCTGTTTAAATTTTATGCCCTGATTTCGGCTGTAACTTTCATAGCCGCGATGTCGCTCTTCATTGCCGGGTTTCTGTCCTGGCAGCAATTCGCCGGGATCGCGGCTGGCGTCGTTGTATTCGCGTTTGGTATCCAGAAGCAGAATCTTGCGGAGACAGAGTTATTCAAAAAGCTGTTTGAACAGTTTAATGAACGATATGACGCGATGAATGACGACCTTAACCGCATTTATCAGAATTCCGAAACGTCGCTCACCGAAGCCGAAATCAAAACGCTCTACAAATACTTCAATCTCTGCGGCGAGGAATACATGTATTACCGGGAAGGATTCATTTGCAAGCAGGTTTGGCGGGCATGGAAAAACGGTATGAAATTTTTCCGGAAGAGCCCGCGCATTAAGAAACTTTGGGATGATGAACTTTGCAATGACTCTTATTACGGGCTGAATTTTTGAAGAAAGTTCGGCTATGAAACTAATGCGATCGTTATTGTTACTCTTGGCAACCGTGGTCGCCGGTGCAGCGGCGACGGCAGAAACGAACGGAAATTCGCAAGCTCAAGTCCCTGCTATGTCCGGGTCCACTTTTATTCCCCCGGCCTCCGACCGTCTGGTGGAAACGAACGGCGATTCACGATCTCAAGGTTTTACTTTACCAGCAGAGGTGACAGCCAACGGATCGGGACGCGAGGAAGCGGTTCGCAAATCATTCGAGGCAACCAAAATTAAGGCGGAAAAAGGAGACATCCAAGCAGAATACGGCCTTGGTGACTGCTATGCTACGGGCCGGGGCGTGACGATAGATAATGCCCAGGCGGTCTTTTGGCTCCGCAAGGCGGCCGACCGCGGCTTTGCCAAGGCGCAAGTCATGCTCGGTGTCCTTTACGAATGCGGGTCTGGCGTACCCGAGGACGCCGCAGAGGCGGCGAAATGGTACCGCAAAGCGGCAAACCAAGGGGATATCGGGGGACAAACAAGCCTCGCTGCTTGTTATTTGACGGGTGAGGGCGTGCTGCAGGATTACGCTGAGGCAGCTAAGTGGCTTCGCAAGGCGGCGAAGCAAGGGGATGCCGGGTCTGAGGTTTTCCTCGGCTTGTGTTATGCCATGGGCCAAGGCGTTTCCAAAGATGATGCGGAGGCCCTAACATGGTATCGCAAAGCAGCAGGCCAAGGCAATGCAAGTGCCGAAGTGCTTTTAGGTAATTGCTACGCAAATGGCCAAGGCGTGCCGCAGGACTGTGAAGAGGCGATCAAATGGTACCGCAAAGCAGCGGACCAAGGAGATACGATCGCTCAAACGGCGATCGGCTCATGTTACGCTTCAGGCCAGGGTGTGCCGCAGGATTATACGGAGGCGGTGACGTGGTACAGAAGAGCGGCGGATGCAGGCTACGTAGAAGCGGAATCCAAACTCGGCCTTTTTTATGCAAATGGCTGGGGCATGCAGAAGGATTATGCCGAGGCGGCCCTTTGGTACCAGGCAGCGGCGGAAAAAGGAAATGCCGAGGCACAACGCAATCTGGGAGATTTTTACGCGACAGGTGAGGGCGGCGTGCGGCAAGATAATGCCGAGGCGGTGAAGTGGTATGGTAAAGCTGCAGCACAAGGAGACTCCGTTGCCGCCTTCAAAAAAAATCGTATAGAGGCAGACCAAGGCGATGCTTCTGCGCAATTCAAGCTTGGCTACGATTATAATATCGGCCAGGGCGTGAAGCAGGATTACTCAGAAGCGGTGAAATGGTATCACAAGGCAGCAGAACAAGGAGATGCAAAGGCGCAGCTTGGCCTCGGTTTGTGCTACTCTGCAGGCACAGGCGTCCCTCAAAACGATATTGAGGCGTATGTCTGGCTAAGTATTTCGGCTGCTAATGGTGTCGCGTACGCTCCTTTCGCCCGCGACAACGTTGCCCAGCGTATGTCGCGCGAGGAGATTGCTGAAGGACAACGCCAGGCTGCCGCGTTCGTTCCCAACGCGGAAACGCCAGACGCAAGCTCGGGAATTTCCACCTCCCACAGTGATCCCACTGCAACTGGCACGGGCTTTTTCATCACTGATGACGGTTATTTTGTCACCTGCGCGCATGTTGTCGAAAATGCAAAACAGATTCGCCTCATGACGAGCGATGGAACCGTTCCTGCGAAAGTGGTGCAGGTGGACACGGCCGATGATCTGGCACTGGTCAAAGCGGATGGAAAGTTTTCTGCGTTGCCAATAGGACTTAGTCGACTGTCGCATTTAGGTGAAAACGTAGCCACAATTGGTTTTCCCGACCCCAGTCTGCAAGGGTTCTCGCCCAAACTGGCCAAGGGCATTATCGCAGGGTTGGCGGGCGCGGCCGACGACGCGCGGTACTTCCAAATTAGTGTGCCGGTGCAGCCGGGCAATTCGGGCGGGGCGCTCGTGGATGAGCGGGGCAACGTGGCCGGCATCGTTTCGGCGAAGCTAGACGCCGCCACGGCGCTGGCCGCGAGCGGGGCACTTCCGGAGAATGTGAATTACGCCGTCAAAAGCAGTTTTCTGTTAAGCTTTCTGGAATCGGTCCCAGACGTGGAGGCCAAATTGAAAAAGCCAAACCTTGCCGATGAAAAGTTTGAGGACGTAGTGAATCAGGCGGAAAGCGCCACAGTGATGGTGTTGGTGTATTAGGGCAGGCGCGAACTGTGGCAGAGCGCGACCATTCCGCGAAGGTTCGGTGCGTTGAAAGGCGAGAAATGGGTTTTCCTTTCAATCCCTGAAATTCACGAACTGAACGGCAACCGGAAACTCTTTTGCCCGGACTGCGGCGATGACGGATTGCAATTCGTCGCGGCTTTTGCCGGTGACACGCACTTCGTCGCCCTGGATTTGCGTGGTGACCTTGAACTTGCCGTCGCGGATGAACCCGGTGATTTGTTTGGCCACAGCGCTTTCAATGCCTTGCTTGATTTTGATGATCTGCCGCGCGTGGCCCAGGGGCGAGATGTCGGGTTCGAGTTGTTCCACACTCTTGAGGCTGATGTTGCGTTTGGCAAGCCGGCCGATGACCATTTCATTCAGCGCGCGCACTTTGAACGCGTCTGTGGCGCTTAACTTGATTTCGGTCTTGTCGAGAACGATTTCCGCGTTGCTGCCCTTGAAATCGAAGCGGTTGGCCAGTTCTTTTTTGGCCTGGTTTACGGCGTTCTCGATTTCCATTGAGTTGACCTGCGATACGATGTCGAATGAAGGCATGTTTTTCCCAGATGTTTTGCTATTTTCCATAACGGCGCAAGTTCCTAATCCGCAGATTTCGCAGATTGCCGAATAAGGAAAACAGGAAAAGAGGAATGCGGTTTTTTGGCCTTTTCCTTCGTTCCTGGGTTCCTCATTGTTTTAATCTGTGTCCATCTGCGAAATCTGCGGATAAAAATACATTGACGGTTTCGGCCGTATTGTCGTAAATGTTTAGACATTTCTCGTATGAATAAAACGTTTTGGCTGTTATTGCTTTGCGTGCTGCCGTGCGCGGCTCGGGCGGAGGGCAATCTGGTTTTTCAAATTGGTGTTCAGGATGGCGATTACCATGAGTTTGCCATTGCCGGGGATTACGCCCGCTATCCTGAAAAATTTCCAAACGATGTCAACTACGTCGTGGGCCAGAGCGATCCGGCCCGGGATTGGCCCTACATTTTGCCGGGGCCGGTGGATGGCTGGGCGGGCAACAGGCAGCACAAGTTTACAATCCATTTTCAAATCGGCCAGCCGGAGCCGGGTTATTACGAATTGGACGTCGATTTCGTCAACACCCACGATTCCGCGCCGCCGGAGCTTGTGATTGATATCAACGGCGGCGGCGTAACCCAGCAATTGCCAGCGGGCGTGTCGGGTGACGATTCTTTGACCAACCCCAAAGCCGGGAAAAACTATGCTCTTCGCCAACTCATTCCTGCGACACAGTTTCATGCCGGCGACAATACAATCACGTTGAGCAGCGATAGCGGGAGTTGGGCGCTTTTTGACGATGTTCGCCTCGAGAGCGGGGTCTCGGCTCCGGCGGATACATTGACGGTGCAGGCCACACCCTTGCCGATGTTCAAGCGTTCGGCGGACGGCCTGCGGCGGGCGGTCCGTCTCTCGATTAATAACCTGGAGTGGAAAACGCCGGCTGAATTGTCCTGGAGCGCGCCAGGCGCTTCTGAATCGCAACAGATCGATCTGAGCTTTGGCGACAATGAGCCGCTCCTGTTCGTGCCTGATACGGACGAAATTGAAGTGACGCTCCAAACGGCGAACAAGACAATCAAATTTCCAGTGTCTTTGCCGCCCGCTAAAAAATGGCTTTTATACATCGTGCCACAGGTGCATACGGACATTGGCTATACGGACTATCAATCGCGCATTAAAGTCCGGCACGCCAACAACGGCGTGGCGGCGCTGCGGATGCTTAATGACTATCCCGATTTTAAATGGTATTCCGAAACGTTCTGGCAGTTGAATGTGTGTTTGATGCTGCATCCGGAATTGACGGACCAGATTTTCGCGGAATTGCGCAGTAAACGATGGGGATTGTCGGCGGACTACGCCAATATGTTGACCGGACTTTGCTCGTCCGAGGCGCTTGACCGGCTGACGTTGAATTCGCGCGAGCTTGCCAATCGCGGCGGATTTGAGCTGGACTCGGACATTCTGGATGACGTGCCTTCGGCGGTTGGAAGTTTGCCGATGGTGCTGGCTCATTCCGGCATCAAATATTTTATCGAGGGCGCGAACAACGACCGCGCTCCGTACGCGGGCCAGGTGCCCAATCCTTTTTACTGGGAAGGGCCGGACGGCTCCCGTGTACTGGCTGAAATTACGTCACAGCCCGGCTATGCCGCGGCGGGCAATCTGCTCCAGACCATCCCGCGGGCGATGGAACGATTGCCGAAGTGGCTTGAGCGGTTCGAGACCAATTCTTATCCCTACGATGCCGCCCTCATTAACGGTTCGTACGTTGACAATCGCGAGGTGCTCGATTGGCTGCCCAAGGTCGTCAACGAATGGAATTCCGAATGGGCGTATCCCAAAATGATTCTTGCCCAGCCGGAGGATTTTTACACTTACATTCTGAATCACTTTTCCGACCGCATTCCCGTGCTCAAGACGGATTTTGGCGATTGGTGGGCGGATGGCGCAGGCTCGGCCGCTTATGAAACCGCGCTGTCGCGGCGCGCCGAGGAACGGGCTGTCACGGCCGAAATGCTGCACTCGATGGCGAGCATCATGACCGGCGCGGAGTATCCCAGGACGAATTTTGACGGCTTGTGGGAAAATATTTTGCTCTATAACGAACATACCTGGGGCGCGGCCGGGAGCATCAGCCACCCGTACGCGGACGAAACCATTGGACAATGGAAGGTGAAAGCCCAATACGCCGTCGATGCGGACGCGCAATCGCGCGACTTGCTGAAATCGGGCATGAGCGAACTGGCATCGATGGTCCCGGCTTCGGACCTGGTTGTTTTTAATCCGCTGACTTGGTCGCGCAATGCCGTGGTAAGAACGGAATCCGGCGGCGTGTTGGAGGACATGAAGACCAAGCGAGTGTCTCCCTGCCAGGCGCTGCCCGAGGGCGGGAACTGTTTCATAGCGGATGATCTGCCTGCGACGGGTTATCGGTGCTATACTTCGCTGGCCGGTGACCCTTCGGGTGAAGGCACGGCGGTCGATATTTCCGGCAATCGGATCGAAAACCATTATTATCGCGTGACGCTCAATCCTAAAACCGGCGGTATCGCGTCCATCTATGATAAGGAGATTGGCCGTGAACTGGTGGATTCAAGCTCGGAATATGACCTCGGCGAATTGATTTATCGCACCGGTGGCGAAGGCACCTACGCGATCCATTCCAACTTGAAAAGCCTGCCGCCGCCTCAATTCACCGATCATCCGCAAACGGGCGTGAGCATTGATTCCATCAATGGCCCGGTCTTCGGCGAATTGGACAGTCACGCGACCGCCGAGGATTTTCCGGCGATTACCATGCGCGTGCGGCTTTATCGCGGAATCAAACAGTTGGATTTGATTTTTGAATTGGACAAGAAAGACACGCTGCAAAAGGAAGGCGTGTATCTGGCGTTTCCGTTTGCGCCGGACGCGCGGCGGGGCGGGTTGTGGCTCGACTATCCGGATGAAATCACCGAGCCCGCAAAGGACCAGCACGCCTCCGCTTGCCGCGACTGGTATGCAGTGCAGCGCTGGCTGGCGGTTTCTGACGGCTACGATACCGTCGAATTGTCGTCACTGGATGAGCCTCTGTTCACCATTGGCGGAATGACGGCATGCACCTGGCCCCGCCAATTGGACCTCGAGCGCGGGCACGTCTTCGGATATATCATGAACAATTACTGGCACACCAATTACAAGGCGCATCAGGCCGGCCATTTTGTCTTTCGCTACTCGATCACGTCCAGCGCAGGCGATTTTTCGAAATCCGACGCCGTTGTCAACGGCTGGAATATGTATTGCCCCGCTGTGGCGGCGAGCGGCGCGGGCGACCATACTCAGGTCTTTACGTCCCCGGCGGGTTCGTTCGTGGAGGTCAAACCTGCCTCGCTGCCATTGACGACGATCAAGGCCGCTGAAGACGGCAACGGCTTCATTTTCCGTTGTTGCGATTACGCCGGCGACGGTGGAACGCTCAGGCTGACGCTGCCCCGTTCGGTCCGTGACGTAGTAAAGTGCAATCTGGTGGAAACGGACGAAGGGACGCTGGAGGAACACGGCCGGCGCGTTTCGCTCCCGCTGGCCCCGTACGCCCCGGCATCCGTGAGAGTCACCTTCGACTCACCATAAAGTATGGCGTGGTGGAACACGGCGCGCTGCGCCGTGCAGCGCCGCGTCTAGCGGCGCAACGAGCGTTGCTGGATGTTGCCTGAAAAGGGTCAAAGATGAACGCTGACCGATTCCCATCGCCGTTGGGAATCCAAGTCATTTTCGATTAAAAAACCCTAAACAATCACTAATCAAAATCCCGGGGCGGTTCGTTTAAACAAAACGTCAAATTTAGTTGGGAAAACAGTGTTCGTTTAGCTGGCAATCAAGTTCGTTTAGCGTTTAATTTACACCGGTTTATTCGTGCATTCCACGCACACCCTTTTTTTCTAAACAAACCCGTTCTGTAGGGTAGGCATCTTGCCTGCCGGTAACGGCGGCTTCTAGCCGCCAGTCCCCACCAACCTGCCCGGCGTAGCTTTGGCGAAGACGGGTCCACCAATCCACCAATCCAACCAGCCCTGCGCTCATTGCAGCCTTTGCGGTTAAAAAATTCCGTCCATTCTCCAAGCCCCGCCGTTTCCTCAAACTCTCTTATTTCTCCAATAAAAGGCCCATTTCCAGCCCCGTTTCCTAATTTCTTTCCCTAGACCCACAAAATGTGAAACGGCCTCTTGCTCACGCTCACACGCTGGCGGCCACTCGATGTTCGGCGTTCGATGTTCGATGTTTCAGGAGTCCGGTGCGCAATCCGCGTCCTCAGACACAACCGTTCGTTCAATTGGACCGGGCATGGCTCTTCTCCACTCCAGGGCTTCGTCTTTAAGTTGTTTGGTGATTTCGGGATATTTGTCTGCGAGATTAGTGGTTTCGTCCTGGTCTGTGTCCAGATCATAGAGCTGCACGTCCGTGCCATCGGCATTTACAAGAAGCTTCCATTTTCCGGACCGGACGGCCACGTTTGGGCTGCGCTGCAGCGGTGTTTCTTTCGGATAGCCGAACGCCGGAGTTTCGTTGCGGCCATACTCCCAGAAGATGGGTTTTGTACGGGTGACGTAATTGCCAAAAAACGCCGCGCTCATATCTTCGCCATCCAGTTTTTTACCAGCCGGCAGGCTCGCGCTGCCGAGGTGGCAAAGCATCGGCAGCATATCCACGCCGCAAATGACGGTGGTATTATCAACGCGGCCGGCGGGCACATGGCCCGGCCAGCGGACGATGAATGGTTCGCGTGTGCCGCCCTCGTACAAACTGTCCTTGGCGCCGCGCAAGCCGGCCGTGCGCGTATTATGGAAGGTGGGGAGCGGCCCGTTATCACTTGCGAAAATCACGATAGTATTGGAATCCAGGCCAAGGCTTTTCAGGCCGGCAAACAGACGGCCGACCTGTACGTCGTATTCCGCGAGCACCTGCTTGAAACTGCTCAGGCTTTGATAAAAACGGCGCCGGCGCATTGCCATATCACCCTTGGTCGGGACCCAGGGCGTGTGGACATCATCCGGCCACAAATCAACGAAGCAAGGTTGGTCGCGATGGCGGTCGAGAAAACTCAGGGTTTTGTCCACAAAATATTCCGTGCGTTCGTACCGTTTGATCTTGTCGAATGGTGACCAAATCCAGTTCGTGGCCGTGATGTTGGGGTCGGGCTGGGGACTTTCCCACGTGCCGTTGTGTTCATCGAACCCATACGCGCTGAACGGCGGCGCATTGGTGACGTCGCGACCGCCGCCCATGTGCCATTTGCCAAAGTGCCCGGTGGCGTAACCCGCGGCCTTCAGTTGGCGCGCATAGGACGGGGCTGCCGGATCGAGAAAATCGGCCTGTTCGCTCTGGCGATTTCCTGCGCGGGTTTGCAGATAGTTCGTAATGCGCCAGCGCGCCGGAAACATCCCGGTCAGAAGTCCCACGCGCGACGGCGAACAAACCGGGGACGCAACGTAGAATTGCGTGAAGCGTGTTCCTTCCCGCGCCATCTCGTCGATGTTCGGGGTCGGCACAAATGTCCCGCCGTAACAGCCGGTGTCGCCGTAGCCCATGTCGTCGGTGAGGAGAAAAATGATATTGGGTTGCGAGGCGCCGAACGCCACGTTCATCCGACAGAACACGAATGCCAATACGAGAAGAAAAGCTGAACTGCGGGCTTTCTTGAAAAAGCGGCGAATTTTTTGAATGTACCTCGTGTCACAGTCACGGGTCCAAGGTGGAAGCACGATTTTTTTCATTTGGCAACGCGTTGCATTTGCATAAACGATATCTTTTTGAAAATCAAAGAGGTATCGCTGTCCCTTTTTTACACATTTCTCTAGAATGCACAAGCTTATGCGTTTGTTGTTGGCGGTACTTTTTGCAGTTTTTTGTTTTACCCTCATTCCAGTGCGGGGCCAATCACGTGATTATGCGGCAAAAATCGACCCGTCCAATGTCCTTGTGGACGATTTTCAGGGTTGGGGGGTGTCACTTTGCTGGTGGGCGAATGTCGTGGGCGGATATTCCAATCGCGACGAATATGCCGATTTGGTTTTTAAGACGCTAAAAATCAATATCGTTCGTTACAATATCGGCGGCGGCGAAAATCCGGCCGGGCCCGGAACGATGCAATTTCGCGCCATGGTTCCGGGATTCGAGCCGCAGCGCGGTGTCTGGGACTGGAACGCCGATCGCAACCAGCGCTGGATGCTGAAGGCCGGGTTGATGCGCGGGGTGACCCGAGTGGAAGCTTTTGCCAATTCGCCGCCGTATTGGATGACCGTCAGCGGAAGCGTTACCGGAGCGGTGGGCGGCACAAACAATTTGAAAGTTGCTTGTGAACCGGATTTCGCCGCTTACCTGGCGGAGGTGCTTAGCCATATCAGCCGCCTGGATGGCGTGACTTTTGACTCCATCACGCCGGTGAATGAGCCGTCGAGCAGTTGGTGGGTTTTTGGCGGGCATCAGGAGGGATGCCATATCGATGCCGTCCAGCAGGAGCGGGTCATTCATCTGCTACGGGCTGAACTGGACCGCCGCGGCATGCATCTGCTCATTGATGCGCCTGAGGAGAATGATGAACAATCCGGAATTAATTCACTGGAAATCTACACGATGAATGGTGTGAATGACGTTGGCAAGATTTCCACGCATACTTACATCGCGAATAATCCGGACGGCCTGTCGTCGCTGGCCGCGAAGTTTCACAAACCATTGCGGCAAACAGAATATGGCGATGGCGAACGGACCGGCATGAAACTGGCCCGCCGCATTCGCGACGATTTGACGCAATTGCGCCCGCTGTCGTGGTGTTATTGGCAGGCTGTGGATTATGCCGGATGGGGGTTGTTGGACAATCATCTGGCCAAAGATGGAAAGACCAAATACGTCATCACCAAAAAATTCTATGTGTTTGAACAATTCAGCCGGTTCCTGCGGCCCGGCTGCCAAATCATCGATTGTGGCGACACGAATTCCGTGGCCGGGTATGACCCGGTTTCGAAGACGTTGGCGATCGTGACGGTCAACGACAGCCCGAAACGTTTCAAAGAGACGTTCGATCTCAGCCATTTTGCCGCAACGGGAAATGTAGCGCAGGGCTATCGCACTTCGTATTGGGACCGTTTCAAGCGACTGCGACCAATCCGCGTTCGACAGGGTCGTTTTAGTTCGGAGGTTCCGGCGGATTCAGTGACAACGTACGTTTTACCGGTCGTCAGATAGAGTTGCTGTCACCGCCCATACAGGACCATCGGTAGATCGACTGGGCTTTTGGGGAGCGCGATCCAAATTCTCAATACAGGTACTGGCAATCACCGATTTCCTCTCCGATGAGATATCGTCGTAATTCGGAAATATACTCACCGCGACACTCGACCTCGTACCGTAAGAGTTCGCCTCCGACTGCCCGGTAAGCAAATACGTTGTATTCGGAATACGGGCCAAGATCGGGACGCTGGTTCATTTTTACAAGGATTGGACCAGTAATGACAATACCTTTAGATAAAAGCCATTCATTAAAAGACTTACCGGGATTTTCCTTTGCGAAGATGGTATGCGGAATGTCTTCCGAATTCAAAATAACGAAGGGATCATATCCATCGACCGCCAAAATGTGCTGCACTAATGCAACCGCATTTGTCGGCGTGGCTTTCCGATTGCCCTTGTAAAATGAAAAAGCGTTTCCTTCGAAGGCCGGAAACAGAAAGTGTTCTTTGGGATCGTAAAAATACGATGGAAATTCCTCCAGCCCGGAGTTTTCGCTCGCAACAGTCACGAGGTAGAGCCCGTAATAGTTGCAGATGCGCCCAAAGCCGCCTCCCGCGTCTCTTTTTTTCAAAAGCGCTTTCCAGATTTGAGCGTGGAGTGGATTTTTGAAATCTGGAAAGGGCTGCCAGTCCAGATCACCTGGATGGGCCATGCCCTTTGACGCCATGAATTGTGCGCCTCTTTGCCGATCGGGAGCTTGAGCCAGCTGCGTTGGCATAGGAGAAGCGCATCCCGAGACAAAAAAAGTCAACACAGCGAAGATTGTAGCGATGCCACGACAATACTTCATGGCGCCAAAAAATGGATTCATGTCGCGATGACCTTGTAAAAGACGTAGCCCAGGCTGCCGATAAATGCAAGCACGGTGAGAAATTTGAGGATGACGCTGACAATCTCAAATTTTGGAAGCAATCCCCAAAACCAATGCGCGTGCATAAAAATGCCCACGGCTATGTAAGCAATGGCAAGGGCGACAGCGCTTGATCCGGTCAAGTCGAGCTGTGAATTATATCGTCCCCATAGGGTCGCATGTTCGGTGAACAGGCAGCGAATACCATAGCCGACGGGAACAATCGCCAAACCAATCCCCATCAGCCACATTGTGGCGCGTCCGCCACTTGGCGGGTAGGCCAGGTCTTCGGCATCGTCAAGTGGTGTGCGATGTTCTTTGTTGGTCCAAAAGCCCATAAACGACAGTCGGTCTGACAGCAGACCGTGGGCCACAGCGGTAGAATCGACAAGCGAGAAAATCCAGTGTTACGCCAATGATGTCGAGACATTTTGTGAGCAACCCTCAACGCTTTCGTGCTTCAACGTTTCAACGGAGTCTGGTAAATTTTGCTATGGCCAATGAAAGGCGCGAATCGGAAGAAGTTGGAGCGGACTTACGTCCGCTGCTACGCGCATTGGAAGCCCCGCCGCGCATGTTCCACGCCATGGCCAAGCCCGTCAGTTCCACGTGCAACCTGGATTGCACGTATTGCTATTATTTGAGCAAGGAAACGCTCCCGGGCGGGCCGGCGACCGGACGCATGTCGGATGAAATGCTGGAACTGTTTATCCAGCAATACATCGCAGGCGTGACCGGTCCGGAAGTGGTTTTTTCGTGGCAGGGAGGGGAGCCGACCTTGCTGGGGCTGGAATTTTTTCAGAAAGTCGTGGCCTTCGAGAAAAAACACGCCAGGCCGGGACAAAAAATCCAAAACGATCTTCAAACAAACGGAACGCTGCTGAACGACGAATGGGGCGCGTTTTTGAAGGAGCACCGGTTTCTGGTGGGCCTAAGCATTGATGGACCGCGTGAAATCCACGATTACTACCGCGTGACCAAAGGCGGACGGCCGACGTTCGACAAAGTGTTCGCAGCGGCGAAATTGCTCCAGCGCCATGGCGTGCCGTTTAACACACTCACGTGCGTGCATCGGTTCAATGGCCGGAAGCCAGTAGATGTGTACCGCTTTTTACGGCAGGAATTGGGTTCGACTTACATCCAGTTTATTCCAATTGTCGAATTCAAGGATTTCAAAACGGTTGCTCCGCATCGTTGGGACCCGGCGGCGCTGCCGAGGGACGGCGAACCGGCAGCGCGTCCGGGCAACGCTCATTCCATTGTGACCGATTGGTCGGTGGACCCGGATGATTGGGGTTATTTTCTCTGCAAAGTCTTTGACCGCTGGCTGGACCGGGATTTGGGCAAGGTCATGGTGAATCATTTTGAAACGCTCGTGGCGCAACACATGGGAATGCCCTCGCAAATGTGCGTCTATAGCCAGAACTGCGGCCGGGCGGTGGCTGTTGAAAACGACGGCGGAGTTTATTCCTGTGACCATTACGTTTATCCCGAGTATCGGATCGGGAATTTGAAAGATGGGCAGCTTGGCGAGATGGTGGATTCCGGGCGTCAGAATCAATTTGGCGCGGCCAAGAGCGAAACGTTGCCGCGTTATTGCCGGGAATGCGCGTACCTGGCGGATTGCTGGGGCGAGTGTCCTAAAAACCGCATCATCCGCACGCCGGACGGCGAGCCAGGGCTGAACTATCTATGCCGCGGGTTCAAGAAGTTTTTTGCGCACGCGATTCCGGAAATTGAGCGAATTGTCAGGAAGATCGGGGAAAATCCTCGGAATCCGAAAGCGAGAATGTAGTGCGAAAAGTTAGAGGAAAAAATTGTGGACTATCACTGAAGATTTATGAGCAGTAGAAATGAAAGATTGAGGCCGGTGCATCCGGGAGATGTGCTGCGTGAGGACTTTATGAAGCCGATAGGCTTGAGCGCCTATGCAATTGCCAAAGCGATCGGCACGACGCCAATTGCGATCAGCCAAATTTGCCGCCGGAAGCGCAGTGTGAGCGCGGAAATGGCGTTAAAACTTGGTCGTCTGTTTAACGTTTCGCCGGAATTATGGATTGGAATTCAGTCTGATTATGATTTGGAGGTGGCACGGATTCGGTGCGAAAAGCAGATTGTCCGCGATGTTCAGCCTCTAACACAATTACAGGCGGCGTGAGAATGGAATCTACGGATAAAAATCCCACTGTGAGATTTCGGGTCTTGGTTCGCCGGCTTCTTCCATTCGGGCGAGGAGGCGTTCGCGAAGGTCTTCGGTGATCTTGCGCATGGAACGGCCGCCGCCGTAGTGAAGGAGGCGGGGAGGGTCGGCGCGGCCGGCAAGGTTGACGATTTGCGCGGGGTCCGTCGTGTTATTGTAAAGCTGATAGTCGCGATAGGTCATGCTGCCGCCGGTCTTGCGTGAGTTCGCGTCAGGCGCGAGAGCGACATAGGTCCACTCCGGAGTGCGGATGGCGCGGGCGATTTCGGATTCGCTCGTTTGAATGAAAATTTCGTTCCTCCATGTCGCGCGGGCGTTAGGGTCGTTGATCAGCGGCAGGAAACTGTGTCCCTGCATCGCGGACGGTATTGTCAGGCCAAGGACATCGAGCAAAGTCGGCGCGACGTCCACCAGGCTGACCATTTCGGAAATTTTTCGGCCGCCGTTGAAACCCGGGCCCTGGATGATGAGCGGAATATGAATGGAACTGTCATGGGGGCTGCGCTTGTATTCGGTGTTGCGGGTGCGGAAATGGCAGCCGTGGTCGCTGAGGAAAATGACGATCGTATTGTCCTCCAGGTTTTGCTCGCGCAGGGTCTGAAAAATTTCCCCCATGGATTCGTCGATGCTTTTGCAGTCCCCGTAATAATTGGCCAACTGAAACGGCCAATCGCCGGGAAAGAGGCGGAGGTCGGGAGGGACGAACGGGTTGCTGAATTTTTCGGCGTAGCCTTTTGGTGGAGCGAATCCGTTCAAATCGTTTTGCTGGTGCGGTTCGAGTTGGGAGAGTACGAGGAAAAAGGGTTTATCCTGTTTTTGCCGCAAAAAGTTCACGGCCAGATCGGTCAGGAACTCTACGCGATAAATGCCTTCGAAATTCATGGGAGTTCCGTCGCGGTCCCACATTGTGCCGTGGTAGGGATGCGACGTTTGCTCGAGAACATTTGACGCCTGCCAGAGGCCGGTAAAGCCGCCTCGTTTTTCGGGCGGGACGTAACCCTGGTCGGCCTTGTTGTTGATCTCCATCAGATGCCATTTGCCGATGTAATTGGTGGAATAGCCGGCGCTGGAGAGAAGGGTGCCGAGGGTGACTGCGTCCGCGCGCAGGCCGATGCCCGGGCCGGTCAATTTCCAAATGCCGGTTGTAGTGGCGTATTGGCCGGTGAAAAGACAGGAGCGGGCAGGGGAGCACAACGGCTGATTTGTGTACGCATGTTCAAAGGTTGTTCCGCGGCGGACCATGGCGTCCAGGTTGGGAGTAAAATCGGTTGGATTTTGGCCGTTGGCGTGGATGAAATCCCAACGGTATTGGTCAGAAATGACCAGGAGAATGTTGGGGCGATTTCCGGTTTCGGCGGCGGGCGCGATGGCGCTGAGCAACGGGGAGGCTGCAGTGGCCAGGACGGTTTGTTTTAGGAAGGTTCGCCGGGTGGATTGGTCAGATGCGGTCATGGCTGGTTTTTTCTTATTTTAGGAGGGGACACAAGAGACTTAAAGAACTAAAGCGAGAAATAGGACCTATAGGATATATATGAGTGTGCGACCGCGCCACGCTGACTCAGGGTTTTTTAATTTTTAATTTTTAATTTTTAATTATCATGTCCGCATGATGACCCGACGAGATTTTATGCAAACGGCTTCACTTGCAACCGCAGGCTTGATGCTGGGTTCCACCGCGCGCGGCCAGGGCCCGGAATTTCCTGTTGTTCGCATCCCGGAATCCCAACGCAAGTTCAAGAGCCCGGCTGTGGAAAAGGCGATTCAGGACGTCCAGGCGTCCATCGGCAACAAGGAACTGGCGTGGATGTTCGGCAATTGTTTTCCGAATACGCTCGATACCACGGTGGATTTTCAGATGGTGGATGGAAAGCCGGATACATACGTCATCACCGGGGACATCGATGCGATGTGGCTGCGGGACAGTTCTTCGCAGGTCTGGCCGTACCTGCCGTTAATGAAGGACGACCCGCAGTTGCAGCAGATGATTGCGGGTGTCATCTACCGGCAAACGCGATGCATCCTCCTGGATCCTTACGCGAACGCGTTTTACAAAGATCCGAATAAGATCAGTATTTGGAAGGACGATCTCACGGACATGAAGCCAGGGGTCCACGAGCGCAAATGGGAAATTGATTCGCTCTGCTTTCCAATCCGGCTTGCGCACGGCTATTGGACGGCCAGCGGTGATACGACGCCGTTTGATGACACGTGGCGTTCGGCGATGCTCATGGTCCTGAAGACGTTTCGCGAGCAGCAACGGAAGCACGGCAAAGGTCCCTACCATTTCCAGCGCCGCACGGCAACGCAAACGGACACGCTGCCGGGCAAAGGCTATGGGAACCCGGCGAAGCCCGTTGGGCTGATTTTTTCCATGTTCCGGCCGAGCGACGATGCTACGGTTTTTCCGTTCTTGGTTCCGTCGAACTTCTTCGCGGTCACGAGCCTGCGGCAGGCGGCTGTGATGCTGGAACAGGTCTGCCATGATAGCGAGTCTGCTGTTGAATGCCGCGCGCTGGCGGATGAAGTGGAACAGGCGTTGCAGGAGCATGCGGTTGTAAGTCCAAACGGTTATGGAAATATTTATGCTTATGAAGTCGACGCGTACGGGAATTTTTATTGCATAGACGATGGCAACGTGCCGAGCCTGCTGTCGATGCCCTACGTCGGGTCGGTCAAGCGGGACAATGAGCTGTATATGAACACGCGCCGCTTTGTTCTCTCCACGAGCGATCCATACTATTGCCACGGTACAGCCGGCGAAGGACCGGGCGGCCCGCATTCGGGGATGGGAATGATTTGGCCGCTGGGGTTGATCGTCGAGGCGCTGACGAGCACGGACGACGCGGAAATTCGCCGTTGCCTTCACATACTGCAGACCACACACGCCGGGACGGGATTCATGCACGAGTCGTTTGATGAGAACAACCCAAACAAATTCACACGGGCGTGGTTTGCGTGGGCGAATACGATTTTTGGGGAGTTGATATTGAAGCTGTATCAGAAGAAGCCGGAGCTGTTGTCGTAAAGAAATCGGACAGATCGGACGGATCAGACAGATTGGACGGAATCGAGGGCGGGTCAAGTTTAAGACTCCTGACGTCGTCTCCTACGACAAGAATTATAATCCCATCCATTTTGTCTGCAGATGGCTTTGGCGTGGGAGTCCCAGGTGGGTTCATTTTTTGGGCGGCCGGACAGGAAGCAGTCGATGGCGAGATAGGTTAACGGCTTTTTGCCCGTGCATTGGATGGAATGCAACGTGTGCGGAGGAATGCGCACAACGTCTCCGGGCTTGACGGTAAATTTTTTTCGTTTCGCGCCAATGCTCAGAACTCCGTCGCCTTCAAGGACATAAAAAATCTGCTCAGTGTCATCGTGCTGGTGCAGGGGCGGGGCTTTGCCCGGTTCGATGACGACGACAAAGACTTCGGAGGTTTCAGCATCCGCACGATCCACGACGAGGTCGTTGATATGGGTCGGAAATTGGTAGCGCTGGACCTTGAATGTTGGGAAAACAAATTTCATGAAATCGATGCGCGATTTAAAAGTTTTAGTCAAATGACGGAGGCCGGGAATTGCTTGCCCAGGATGTCGGGTTGTTCGTAAGAGAAAAATCCAAATTCGCGCCGTGCGACAATTTAGACCAGGGAATCCACACGCTCTTCCAGGTTCTGCCGTTTATTTTCAGTTTGCCCACGTAGCAATTGTCCGGCGATGCCTCGTCGCCGACAATTTGAATTGCCGCGCCGCCATCCGGCTGAATGACTGCTTTGGAAAACAAAGGACTCCCGGTGACGAATCCGGCAACGCCTGGAATTTCCGGATAAATTCCGAGCGCGGAAAAAACATACCACGATGACAGCGCGCCGGCATCGTCGTTTCCCGGCAAACCGGAAGGCAAACTGGTAAACAGCGTGTTTTGGATGCGACGGACGACTTCCTGGCTCCCTGAAGGCTCTCCGGCGAAATCATAAACCCACGGAGTTTCTTCACATGGCTCGTTCCCCATGAACGCGGTGTCAGCATCAACACCGCCGTTGACGTTGGTGAAGAAATGGTCCAGGCGCGCGAGGGTTTGTTGATCGCCGCCGAGTTTTTTGATCAAGCCATTCAAATTGAAATTGACCATCCATGTGTATTGCGCGGGTGTGCCTTCGACATATCCTTTTTTGTTAGTCGGAGAAAAATCGTCAGCCCAGGTGCCATCGGCGTTTCGCGGGCGGATCAGGCCGGTTGAATCGTCGAAGAGGTTCTTCCAGCTTTGGGCGCGGTCCTGGAAAAGCACGCGCGTTGGAGGGTCCCGGAGCGCATTGGCAAATTGGGACAGGGCGAAATCGGCATTACAGTATTCGAGCGTGACCGAAGCAGCACCGGGCACGTAGCCCAGTTTTATATATTCATCGAGTCCTTTGCGAACTTCAAAACCGTCCGAAGTCGTTCCCGGCGTAGACGCGCCTTTTATCATGGCATCCAGCGCGGCGCTCGTATCGAACTGATTGACGCCAAACGCATAGTCGTCGGCCAGGATAATATCGTCGCCATCACCGACCATTCCGCCGGAGTTACGATTAACCTGCTGCCAACGCGGCAGGCCGCCGCCGTTTGAGCGCGTGGCCGCATCCTGTTGCGCATAATTGACCATGGACTGCGCGATATCGGCGGCGTCGCCCGGAGCCAAAACAGCAATGAGCGGAGCGAGGGAACGGTATTGGTCCCATGCGGGAATGTTTTGATATTGATGCTGATGGCCGGGACTAACGGAATGGATTTTGCCGTCCATGTCCGGGTATTGGCCGTTTACGTCATCCAGCAGATTGGGGTGCATGAAGCAGTGATACAGGGCGGTATAGAAACTTTGTTTTTGCGCGTCGCTGCCGCCCTCCACTTGAACGCGATTCAAGACGGTGTTCCACTGCGCATCCGCTTTTTGGCGAACGGCGGAGAAATCCCAGGACGGATTTTCCTGCGCGAGATTGGCCCGGGCGTTGTCGAGGCTCACGTACGAAATGGCGGCACGGCACCGGACCACAGGGTTAGCCGTATTGAATCCTAAAACCGCCCCGCAATTTTGACCGGTCGCGTCGGATTGACCGCTGAGAGTGTCTCCACTCCAGGTCTGGACGTGTTGGAATGGCTGGTTAAATTGCGCGACAAAATAAATGGTGAACAAATGATCCTTTGCGCCGCCGATATGGTCGTGGTAAACGCCGGTGACTTCATCGCCATGGACCGAAATCGAGCCGTTGGCGCGAATCAGCAGGGTTTCATTCCCGGCTTCGTCCGCGTTCGGACGACTTGCAGGTTTGGAAATCTGCGCTACGGTGGCGGGGAATGTAAACTGCGCCATGCCGGTTCGCGGCGTGGCGGTGAGTTCGGTTTCGATTCCGTTGTCGAGGGTGACGCGATAATAGCCGGCGGCCGCCGATTCGTTGGTGTGGGAAAATGTCGCGGCGAATTGCTCCCAGTTTTTGGCCGGGGAATCGCTGACCATCTGCATGGTCGGCATAAAGGGAACATCCATAAGACAAACGACACCGCGTCCGCTGAAGTGGGTCAGGCTGAAATCCTCGATCACATTGTCCGGATACCAATAACCGCCGGCGATTTTGTTTTTGTGGGTGGTGTCCGGGCTCCACGCGAGCATGCCGCGCGGGCAGACGGCGCCGGGAAAGACGTTGCCTGTGTCCCATCCGTAACCTTCGCGAATCAACGGATTTGGATCGGTGCCGATGAGCGGATTGACATATTGGCTCAGGGGAAGCTCTGTGCCCGCGTTTGCCGCAAGAGTGACGGCTGTGCACAAGGCAAGAACCGCAATGACTTGAAGAATTGGTTGGGAGCGGGAAGACAGGTCGTTCATGTGTGATATCAATTGATCATATATATAGTGGGGGAAGTAGCAATGTTGGTTACAGTTGATTTTGCCACAGAAAGAAGGCTGGGCCGCGCTTCCGTGGCAAGGGACGCAAGGGACCCAAATGACGCAAGCGCCGTACATATATGGGTGTCGCCATTAGAGGATGGGAGCTATATCCTCGTGTTGTCCATTATGGCAGCGAAGAAAATCACCAAAGAACACTACGTCATGCTGGCGGAATTCCGGTACGCGTTGCGGCAGTTTCTTCGGTTCAGCGAAAACGCAGCGCATGGGGCCGGGCTGACGCCGCAGCAGCATCAGGCGATGCTGGCGATCAAAGGGTTTCCGGGACCCGATCCCATCAAAATCGGGGAACTGGCCGAGCGGCTCCAGATTCTCCATCACAGCGCCGTTGGGTTGGTGGATCGGCTGGTGGCCCAGAAGCATGCGCGCCGGTTGCGCGACGCCACGGACCGGCGGCAGGTGCGGCTCGCCCTCACGGCTCGTGGCGAGGCGGCGCTGGAGAAACTTTCGGAATCGCACTGGGAACAATTAAGCCGGATTGGGCCCCGGATTAAGGAGATATTGGAGCTGGTCAAAATAACCCCCTCGTGCAATGCGCAATAGATTGACATTTGAGTCGCTCGGTGGAAAAATTTCTTAAGGCGTCACAGTTTCGGACAGGACATGCGGCGCTAACCCATTGTGGCAGAGAAAGACGATTATTTAGCAGACGTATTGGTTGACCTTGGCGTTCTTACGTCCGAGCAATTGGACAAGGCGCGCGCCGAAGCCGGAGCGTCGAATGTGGGCGTCGTTGACTTGTTGCTGGCCAGCAAAATAGTCAAGCCGGCGGACGTCATTCAGGCCAAGGCCGCGCAGTTCGGCGCGGAAGTGATCCAGCTTTCCGGAATGAAAATTCCGGATGACGTCATTTCGATTATCCCGCGGCACCTCGCCAAAAAGTATCGCGTCATTCCGGTGTTCAAAGGCGACGGCAAAGTCGCCGTGGCAACTTCAGACCCTTCCGACCTGAACACGACCGACACCCTGGCGCACCTGCTCAACGCGGAAATTGAATTGCGCGTGGCGTCGGAGCAGGACATTGAGTCGGCGTTGAACAAATATTACGGCGGCAGTACCGGCGGCACTGGCGGGAATAAGTCCGCGATCGACCAGGCAGTCATCGAATTGACTGAGAGCGACGTGGCGGCGCCCACCGGAACGGACGAGAACGGAGAGACGGTGGACGCGGACGCGCCCCTCATCAAGCTTGTCAACCAGATCATCGTCGACGCGTTCAAGATGCGCGCCTCGGACATTCACCTCGAGCCGTTGAGCAAGCGGTTTCGTTTGCGTTACCGGATTGACGGCGTGATGCAGGAAATGAAAAGCCCGCCCAAGCGGTTGCAGGCTTCGATTATTGCCCGTCTCAAAATTCAGTCGAACATGTCCATCTCCGAGCACCGCATCCCGCAGGACGGGCGAATTCAGTCGAAGGTGGGAAACAAGTTGATTGACCTGCGCGTTTCGTGCCTGCCCACCAGCCACGGCGAGAGCATCGTCATGCGTATTTTGGACAAGGAAGGTTTGCGGCTCGGTCTGCCCGAGTTGGGATTTTTTACCGACGACCAGCAAAAGTTTGAGCGATTGATCGCGCTGCCGGACGGAATTTTGCTCGTGACGGGGCCGACCGGTTCAGGCAAAACAACCACGCTTTATTCGTGCCTCCACTTTATCAATCGTCCGGATCGCAAGATCATCACCGTTGAAGACCCGGTTGAATATGTGCTGGCGGGCATCAACCAGGTGCAGGTCAATGAAATCGTGGGCCTGAACTTTGCCATGGCCCTGCGGTCCATCCTGCGCCAGGCGCCCAACGTGGTGATGATTGGTGAAATTCGTGACGTCGAGACGGCAACCATTGCCATCAACGCATCGCTGACGGGCCATTTGGTATTTTCCACACTTCACACCAACGACGCGCCCAGCGCGGTCACCCGTCTCGTGGATATTGGAGTGAAACCGTTTTTGGTTGCGTCTTCCTGCCGCTGTCTCATGGCCCAGCGGCTCGTCCGCAAAATTTGCAGAAAGTGCGGCGGACCGTTTACGCCGCCGGAGAACGAACTGCGCGCGCTGGGCATTACCGCGGACATGTTGCAGGGGGCGAACACGATGAAGGGGCGCGGCTGCGCCGATTGCAACGGGACGGGTAATCGCGGCCGAATGGGCATTTTTGAAATCTTTACGATTGACGATGAAGCGCGAAAATTGATTTATGACCAGGCGCCGTCGTCGGTCCTGCGGGCGCGCGCGCGTGAGATGGGCATGAGGACCCTCCGGGAAGACGGCATTCGCAAAGTGCTGGCGGGGATTACGACGGCGGAAGAAGTGATCAAGTCAACGGTGGGGGATGAAGCGTGATTCGAATCGCGGAATGAAAGTCCCATGTGTCCCATAGGTCCTATATGTCCCATGCATATAGCGTCTGAAGATAAGAATAAATAAAAATTCGAGGACGAGGACGAGAGCGAGAATGATTTTTTAAGTTACTAAGATATGTCGTATGCAATGTCAGACTTGTTGCAATTGACCGTCGCCGAAGGCGCGTCCGATTTGCACATTCGAGTCAATACTCCCCCGGTCATCCGGGTGCACGGTATTTTGCACCGTGTGGAAGGCCCGTCGCTCAAGCCGGAGGACACCGAGGAATTGATGCGGAGCATCACTTCAGAAGAGCACATTCAAAGCACGCGCGAGCGCGGCGGGGCGGACTTCGGGTTCGCCTTCGGCGAGGCAGCGCGCTTCCGCGTAAGCGTGTTCAAGGAAAAAGGAAATTTCGCCCTGGTCCTGCGGCAGATTCCGAGCAAGCTGCTGACCATGGAGCAGATCGGGATTCCGCCCAGTGTCAAGGAACTGCTCTATAAGCCGCGCGGATTGGTCCTGGTCACCGGGCCCACCGGCTCGGGCAAGACCACGACGCTGGCGTCGATGCTCAATATCATCAACGAAGAGCGCGATGAAGCGCATATCATCACCATCGAAGACCCGATCGAGTATTATCACAGGCACAAGAAAGCGCTGGTGACCCAGCGCGAAATTGGCGTGGACGTTCCGAACTTTGCCGAGGGGCTGCGCCGGGCATTGCGCCAGGATCCGGACATCATCCTGGTGGGTGAAATGCGCGACCTTGAAACCATCGAGGCGGCCATCACCGCGGCGGAAACGGGACACCTTGTGTTTGGCACGCTGCACACCACGGGCGCGGCCAAGACTATTGACCGTATCACCAACGCCTTTCCGACCAACCAGCAGGAAATGGTGCGCATCCAGTTGTCCACGGTCATGCAGGCGGTCATCTCACAATTGCTGATTCCACGAGTTGACAAACCGGGCCGCGTGGCCGTATTTGAGATTATGATCAATACGCCGTCCATCGCGGCGCTGATACGCGACAACAAAACGTTCCGTATCCAGTCCGACATCCAGACCGGCGCGAAATGGGGCATGGTGACGCTGGATTCGTTCCTGATAGAGAAATACCAGGCCGGAATGATCGCGCGCGAGGAAGTCATTACCAAGGCGCAGGACCCCACGACCATCCAGCAGAAGCTGCAGGAACTCGAACTGGCGGCGGCGGTGGCCCAAAATGCCGAAGGAAAGAAAGGACGATAATTTCCCATGGCCGATGAAGTTTCAGACCCATTGCTGTCCCTGGTAAAGGAGAAGGATCTGATTGACGACCTCCAGTACGAGGAAGTCGCCGCGGAATTCAAGCGCGGCGCCACACCCATCATCCAGTTATTGCAGGACTTCGGCATCATGAACCTGGATGATATTCTGCACGTCATCGCCAATCACATGGGCGCCGAGGTCGTTTCGGTGCGCGACCGGGAATTTGCCCCCGAGCTCCTCAAAATCATTCCGGCGAACGTCGCGCGAATGTATCAATGCATTCCGGTCTCGGCTGAGAACGGGACGGTGCAGATTGCGCTGGCCGATCCGCTGGACCCGGCCCGCGCGGACGAAATTCAGTTTGCAATCAAGAAGGACGTCCAGGTGGTCGTCGCCGACCCGGCGGAAATAACCAAAGCCATCGACCGGCTTTACGGCACTGAGACGGAGGATTTTTCCGAAATTCTAAAGGAACTGGGCGAAGACGCGGAAATCGCGCGCGAAGCGGCCGAGGCCGAGGAGGGTGACAACAAAGCTGCGGAGGAAGCGGCGAACGCCGCGCCGATCGTCAAATTTGTAAACGTCGTGTTGTTCCAGGCGATCCAGGACCGGGCGAGTGACATCCACTTCGAGCCGTTTGAGACCGAGTTTCGCATCCGGTACCGCGTGGATGGCGCGCTGTATGAAATGTCGCCGCCGCCGAAACATCTGGCGCTGCCGGTGATTTCGCGCATCAAGGTCATGTCCGGCCTGAACATTTCCGAACGGCGATTGCCCCAGGACGGGCGCATTAATTTTAAGGCGGCCAACCGGCAGATTGACTTGCGCGTTTCCACGTTGCCCACGCAATTTGGCGAGTCGGTGGTGTTGCGCGTTTTGGACCGGGGCGCGGTCAATCTCGATATCGAAAGCCTGGGCTTTCCGAAATACGTGCACGATTATGTCGCGGAAGCCATCAATCGTCCCAACGGCATTTTTGTTGTGACCGGCCCGACCGGTTCAGGAAAAACCACCACCCTCTACTCATGCCTCCGGCGGATTAACACGATTGACTCGAAACTGCTCACGGCGGAAGACCCGGTCGAGTACGACCTCGAAGGCATCATGCAGGTGGCCGTAAATGAGGCGGCGGGTTTGACCTTTGCCAAAGCCTTGCGCTCCTTTTTGCGCCAGGACCCGGACGTCATCATGGTGGGTGAAATTCGCGATCTCGAAACCGCGCAGATTGCCGTGCAGGCGTCGCTGACCGGCCACCTGGTCATGAGCACGCTGCACACGAACGATGCGCCCGGCGCCATCACGCGTCTCATTGACATGGGACTGGAGCCGTTCCTGATTTCGTCCAGTTTGACATCCGTCCTGGCCCAGCGGCTCGTCCGCACGATTTGCAGAAATTGCCGGACGACCTTTGAACCCACGGAAGAGCAGTTGTCGCTCTTGAATCTTTCGCCGCATGATTTGGGTGACAAGGTCTTTCATTACGGCCACGGCTGTTCCACGTGTAACGATACCGGTTACAAGGGCCGCAAAGGCATCTATGAACTGCTGGTAGTGTCCGAGCCGGTTCGGGCGTTGATTAACGAACGCGCGCCCACCGTCGTGCTCCGGCAGAAGGCCGTCGAGCTGGGCATGGTGACCTTGCGCGAAGATGGCTTGCGTGGCATCTTCGAGGGTGATACAACTATCGAAGAAGTCGTGAAATATACGTGAGCATCTTTCACGACCGTTGTCTTAAGAGACAAGCGACTATGAAACTGACCGCCGATGCACGGAAAAATGGGAACGTGAGTTCGTTCCCGGGGCGCCCGTGCGCCGCCGGTCAGATAACCTCCTTACAGTTATGCCAAAATACAGTTACGTAGCCCTCGACAACCGGGGCCAGGAATCCAAAGGCGTCATTGAGGCTGCCAGCCAGAACGAAGCCATCGGCCGTGTCAAAGACATGCAGTTGTTCCCCACGAAAATCATCGAGGCGGAAAAAGTCAAAGACAAAACCGGAGGCAAAAAAGCCAAGGCCGCGCCCGGCAAGAAAGGCAAAAAGAGCGCCCTCGAGTTCGAGATTAAAATTCCATTCCTGAGCGGCCGTGTTAAGCCCAAGGTCCTGACGGCGTTCACCCGCCAGTTGGCCACTCTGGTGGACGCCGGCCTGCCGCTGCTGCGCGGACTGCGCGTTTTGGAAAAACAGGAGCGCAACCGCACGCTCAAACAAATTTTGGGGGAACTGTCACTGTCCATCGAAGGCGGCAGCACATTTTCCGAGGCGCTCGCGCAACATCCGAAAATTTTTAACCGTCTCTTCGTCAACATGGTCAAGGCCGGCGAACTGGGCGGTGTGCTGGAAGTCGTGCTCAAGCGCCTGGCTGAATTTTCCGAAAAGGCGCAAAAAATCAAAGGCAAGGTCAAGGCGGCCATGTTTTATCCCACGGCAGTGCTCATCGTGGCCATGGCCATCCTGACGCTCCTCATGGTTTTCGTCATCCCGCGTTTCCGTGAAGTGTTCAACGGCATGGACATGAAACTGCCCGAGTTCACCCTCCTGGTCCTGGGCATTAGCGAAGCCATTAAGGACCACATCCTGGTGACCTCGGGCATTATTGCCGTGTGCGTGATTATCTTCCTCATCATCATCAACAAGACGAAACTTGGCCGTCTGATCTGGGACAAATTCAAACTGAAAATGCCCGTCCTCGGTCCGGTCATCAGCAAAATTTCCATCGGCCGCTTTACCCGCACGCTCGGTACCCTCGTCAGCAGCGGTGTGCCGATTCTGCAGGCGCTCACCATCGTGAAAGAAACTTCCGGCAACGTCATTATCGCCAACGCCATTAACGGCGTTCACGAAAGCGTGAAGGAAGGCGAAACCATCACGGCGCCCCTCGAAGCTTCCGGTGTTTTTCCCCCCATGGTCGTGAGCATGGTGGACGTCGGTGAACAAACCGGCGCCCTCCCCGAAATGCTCCTGCGCATCGCCGACAACTACGATGAAGAAGTCGATAACGCGGTCGCAGCCATGACGTCGTTGCTCGAACCGATCATGATCGTGTTCCTGGCCGTCATTGTGGGCAGCATTGTGATTGCGATGTTCCTGCCGTTGATTACGATGATCGGCAACCTGAGCGGCGATAACGGCGGCGGAAACGGCGGCGGGGGAGACTAATATTCGTTGAAGCGTTGAAACGGGTGGCTGGAGTGGCAGACCAGCTTGCGTTTTGCTCTATGGTTCTGCCCTCACCGCTCGTACAATTGGGCGGGACATGAGCGAACCATTCAGAACATCCAGATTACAAGGACCAGGCTCCAGAGAATTTTCAAGCTCCGAGACCGCCAAAACCGCGGCATTGGATGTTCGAGGCTTGACGTTTCTTTGGAGCTTGGATCTTGGAGCTTTTCATCAAACTTCCTTGCAAAAAAACCGCTAAATAAATAATGTTTGACAAATAGGCCCTATGTGTGTAAATACATTGTAATAACATTGCATAGGCGTTTGCATTACAGTTAGCTTCGCTATGGAGTTTGACTGGAACAACACGCCCTTTGAAATGGATGGTTCTTTGACTCAGCGCGAAATCGAGGAGTCCTTTGAGGATCCTTTTGCCATTCGGCTATTGCCTGATTCGGCTCGGTTTAGCGTGCAGGCCCGGTTTTTTAACCTGGGAATTTCGGCGGCGGGTGTCGGGATTTTTAGTGTGTATCGCACCAATGGCCGGCTTATCCGGGTCTTGCTGGCGCGGGCCTTCGAACCCGAAGAACAATTTTTTTATCAGCGCAAAGTGAATCAAACGTTGCAACCGTGAAAACGCGGACGATTGACAACTGAATCTGGCAGGGATGGCGCGCTGCGCCGTCACCGCCCGCGCAGAGCGGGCGGAATTCGCGTGTGTGCCGCGTGGACGAATTAAATGCGTGCCTTCGCAAAATGGGAAGACGTGCCGCTCTTCGACAACGAAGAGAGCGAGGCGGAATTTTGGTCCCAAAACCGGCCGGACCTGCGCCTCATGGAAGCGGCTGTAGCCGGCGGAACGGAGTCGGAATCCATCACCATCACGTTGCGCATGGACCCGCGCATGCTGGCGCGCATCAAACGCCTGGCCCGCTCGCGTTACCTGAACTATCAAAGCATGATCAAACAATGGTTGAGCGAACGGATGGAACACGAACTCAGGGAAAAATGAAATTAATGAAAACCTGTATTCCAATTGACCGGGATGGTTGCCGTGACGTTGAAGCGTCGAAGTCAAACGTCTCTCAACAGTTCGTCCGCCCGCTTTACGGGCGGGGACATCGGTGCCAGCGCCACTTGCCAGGTGCGATGTCGCTACCGCTTCAACGCTTCAACGCTTCAACGCTTCAACGTTCGGCCTTCACGTTGATTGAACTCCTGGTCGTCATCGCCATCATTGCGACCCTGGCGGCGCTGTTGCTTCCGGCGGCGGGAATCATGATGCGAAAGGAGAACATCGGGCGGGCGATTTCGGAGCGGGACCAGTTGGAGACAGCGCTTGAGTCATACAAGGACAAATACGGATTTTATCCGCCGGGCAATGCCAACCCCGGAGTTTACACAAATAATCAGCTTTACTACGAACTGATGGGCACCACCGCGAGCCCAGGCGCAACGGTCACCAATTTCACCACTTTGGACGGCCTGAGCACGATTAGCGGCACTACCGTTTTTAGCGTGTTCGGCGTGGGCGCATTTATGAATTGCTCACAAAACACAAATGCGGGCGCTGAGGATTATGTGCCGGCAAAGCAATTTTTGAGCAACCTCAAGCCCGGCGAAGTTGCGTCCAACGGAATTTTTGGTTTTACCATGATTGTGACCGCGGCCAATTCAGACCCGCCCTACCAGCCCATACCCGGCGTTAATTCATTGGCCGGGCGCCCGGCCAACCCGTGGCGCTATATGTGTCCCGGGTCGAACAATCCCACTTCCTACGATCTATGGGTCCAGATTTATTCCGGGGGAAAAACCAATTTAATCTGCAACTGGTCCAAGCAGCCGATATACAACGTGCCGCTACAATAACAACTATGAGAATTCCCAATCGCAAATCGCAAATCGCTTTCACGCTCGTCGAACTTCTGGTCGTCATCGCGATTATTGCCATTCTGGCGGCGATGCTGCTCCCGGTGATAAACGTCGCCATGAAGTCGGCCAAAAGGACGCAGGCCAAACTCGAGGTGAACCAGATTGTCAACGCCATCGAACAATACGACTCGACCTACAGCCGGATGCCGGTGTCTACCCTGGTGCAACAATCGGGGTCCAACAACGTCACTTACGGCGGGGTTTACAGCAACGCCTCCGGCGTTGGGGCCAGTCCATGGCCCGTGTCAACCATCTCGGGCTGGGGTACTTCGCCGGTCGGCCTATCATCGCCCGTGGGATTATATGTTACCAGTAATTCGGACGTCATGGCCATTTTGTTGGATCTGACGAATTATCCAAATACCACCACGCCGACGATCAATACGAATTACCAAAAAAATCCCATGCAGAAGACCCTCCTGAGCGCAAAATTCACGGGCGATATCCGGTCGCCGGGCGTGGGCACGGATTTGACCTACCGCGACCCCTGGGGCGATCCCTACATCATCACCATGGATCTGAACGAGGACAACAAATGCGAGGACCCATTTTATGCGCCGATTGCGATGTCTTCAGCCACCGGCGCCGCTAACGGCAACGGCATCAACGGGCTGATTTATCAGACTGATGGCAATTATGCCTTTCATGGCAACGTGATGGTCTGGTCTATGGGAGCCAACGGACCGTATAATCAAAGCCCGTCGTCCTTTACATTTCCGACATCCGGGTCTGGGCAGGCATGGGCGCAGGACGCGTCGAATAAGGGCCATATTATGAGTTGGGCGCAATAGTGTAAGCCGGGTGCAACAATGAACGTAACGCGACAAAGATTTGTGGTTAATGATGGTGGCGCGCTTTCAGCGCGGACCGAATCGTTAAACCACGAAATACACGAAACACACGAAAAGATTGGACCTCATTCTGGGTTTTCGTGTGGTTCGTGTATTTCGTGGTTTCCCAAACTCAGAATTCAACGCGGCTTTTCCCTCGTCGAACTCCTGGTCGTCATCGCAATTATCGCCATCCTGGCGGCGATCTTGTTGCCGGTAATAAGCAGGGTCGTTGAGCAAGCCAGGAAAACCGAAGCTAAAACTGAGGTGAGCAATATTGCCAACGCCATCGAACAATATGATTCGTTGTACAGCCGGATGCCGGTGTCCGGCTATGTGCAACAGTCGGGCTCCAACAATGTCACTTACGGCGGCATTTATACCAGCACTGCAACCGCGCCCAATAATCAGTTTCCCGCTCCGGGCTGGCCCGCTTCACCTGTCGGCTACTCAACTCCCGTGGGATTATATATTACCAGTAATTCGGACGTGATGGCCATTCTGTTGGATCTGACGAATTTCCCAAATACCACCACGCCGACTCTCAATGCGAATCACCAAAAGAATTCGATGCAGAAGGTCCTCCTGAACGCAAAATACTCGGGTGATACCAGGTCACCGGGCGTGGGCACAGATTTGAACTACCGCGATCCCTGGGGCAATCCCTACCTCATCAGCATCGATTTGAACGAGGACAGCAAATGCGAGGACGCGTTTTATGCGCAGCCGGCGATTTCTTCGATCACGGGCGCGGACGGCGGCACTGGCATCAATGGGCTGAGTTATCAATCCGACACCTATTATGCATTTCACGGGAACGTGATGGTCTGGTCGATGGGACCCACTGGACCGTATAACCAGAGCCCATCGTCCTTTACGTATTCGACAACTGGGCCGTCGAGTGGCGGATGGGCGCAGGACCCGTCGAATAAGAATCATATTATGAGTTGGGCTCAATAATTTTAGCCACGTGCAAAATGAACGAAACGCGACATAGATTTGTAAGGCTGGGCGTTGAAGCGTTGAAGCGTCGAAGCGTTGAAGCGGCCCAGCGGGCGCAGCGCGCGGTCCCCCCGCTTCAACGCTTCAACCCTTCAACGCTTCAACGTGCTTTCACGTTGATCGAAATGCTCATGGTCATCTCGATCATTGGCATCATCGCCGGGTTGTCCGTTCCGGTGATTAAGAATTTTGGCAAGGCGGACATCACGGTGAGCGCGTCGCGGCAATTGTTGGACGACATCGGCCGCGCGCGGCAGCTCGCCATGAGCCAGCGCACGACGGTCTATATGGTTTTTGTGCCGACGAATTTTTGGACCGTAAATGGAACATTCCCTAATACGTGGTGGGATGCGGTGCAAAACGCCGGCGCCGGTGAGATGGCCGAGGTCACCAACGTGCTGGACATGCAATTGAGCGGTTACACGTTTATGGCTTACGGTGCTCTGGGAGACCAGCCTGGGCAGCACACGTGGCATTATCTGGCGTCCTGGCAGTCATTGCCTGATGGCGCCTATATTCCGACCTGGAAGTTCTCCGATCCCGGCCTTGTCGCCGGGTCGGAAAACACGTTCAGTTTTTCGGACCCGGCGAATCCCAATTATTTTTTCAATATCAATCCGTTCAGTTACACCAATACATTTCCATTTCCATCGACCAACGTCGCGCCGTATTTGTTGCAGACTCAGGGTACGTGGCCGTATTTGCCCTATATCGCGTTTAACTACCTGGGCCAATTATCGGATTATTCTGGCAATATGCTGAGCGGAGCCGGTCGGACTTTGTCCTTCAAGGGAGTTCCTATAGGCCCGGGTTACGACCAGGATTTCGCGGGCGGGGGAGTGGACATTCCGCTCGCGCAAGGGTCGGTGGTTTACGGCCACGACGCCAACCGCGCGCTCCAGTTCGGCGTGCCGGGCGTTGTCGAAACGCCGCCGGGCAACAGCACCAATATTGCGTACAACGTCATTCACATTGACCCGCTTACAGGGCGCGCAACCCTGGAATATCACAAGATGCAATGAAATTTTCGATTCATGATACAGATGTTGAAGCGTTAAAGCGTGGAAGCGTTGAAGCGTATCCACGTCCAGCCGCGCAATCGAAACCGCTTCAACGTTCTTGCCGCGCCGCTTCAACGCTTCAACGCTTCAACGCTTCAACGTCAAATTCCGGTTTCACCATGATGGAAATTGCCATCAGCCTGGCAATCATCGGAATCGCTCTGGTGGCGATCATTGGCGTGTTGCCCCTTGGCATGAATGTGCAACAGGACGTGCGGCAGGAAACCATTATTGGCCAGGACGCAAACGTCTTTATGGAAGCCATCCGCAACGGCTCCCTGGGTCTCGATGATTTGACGAATTACGTCTATGCCATCACGAATTATTGGGTCCAGTACAACGCCGGCGGCGCAATCGCCCAACAGGGCACGAATGGTTATTCGTATTGGCCGCATCCGCTGAACGCATTTGGTTATCCCCTGCAGGGCAAACCGCTTACGAATGGCGCAAATATCATCGGCCTTTTGAGCACGCCGGAATATATTGGAGCGCCCGGCTTCGGGTCCGGGGTTGCGGGCGCGCCGGGTGAGGGCATACCGAGCCTGTTTTTTGGCGGGATTAGCAACCACATCGTCGCCTATTGCCGTTCCATTAGCGGCCCGGCGTATGAGAAGCCGCCGCAGGACAACCCGATTCTCCAGGGAGACTCCTTCAGCTACCGCATGTTTGTCGTCAATGCGCCAACGCCGGTTGACACCAACATGTTTACTCCGGTTTGGACTTCGTCAACACCGTCTCCGGTCTTTTATAATTGGACTTACTGGAGCCTGCCGGGCGGGGGCTTATCCGCTCTGGCGCCCGGCACTCCCAATTCGCCGTGGCAAATGACCCCCAATTACAGCCTCGAACAGACATTCAATTTGCACGAGCTTCGCCTCACATTTGAATGGCCGCAACATCCCAACGGAAATCTTGGGACCGGACGGCAGACCTATTGCACACTCATTGCCGGGCAGCTTCAATACCAGCCGCCCTATCAGCCGGGCATCAGCACCGTCTATTACAATACGAACTTGTACTGTTACCAGGCACAGTCTTTCACGAACACGCCATGAAAATAGAATCGCCAACATTCCACCGGGTGTCCGTTGATTTCGGGGATGAACCGGTGTGCATGGTCCCGATCGAGCGGCGTCGTTCGTTTCGAAGGAACGGCCTGGCGGCATGGCGAGCCGCGTTCCAAAATTCCAGGCTGGCGGCGCAACCCAATCGCAGGTCCCGGAACGGATTCACCCTGGTGGAAATCCTGGTTGTCCTGGTGCTGCTATCGCTGATTGTCTTTGCGCTCATGGCGGTGTTCGCCGGGACGCAACGGGCATTTCGGGCAAGCCTGACGCAGACGGATACCCTTGAAGGCGGCCGGGCGGTGATGAATTTGATCGCGGACGACGTGGAGAACATGACGCCATCTGACGGTATATACAGCGTCGGACTTAACGCTAACAATCAAACTGTCACGGCTGGACCTGTTAATTTCGGCATCACAATGGCAAGCTATTTCTCACCGCCTTCGCCGCTGTTTCAACCACTGATTAGCAGCCCCAGCGGCCAGATGCGTACTAATCTCCTCGAAAATATCTTCATTTTGAGCAAGGCGAATATCAACGGTGTCCCGACTTGGGTCGGCACCGGTTATTCTGTGAATACCAACCTTCCCGACGGTACGCTCTATCCGCTTTACCGTTATTATTATACCACGAACCTTTCATCCGGTCCGGCAGGCGCGTGGGGGCTTTACACAAATTTTAATGGATTTCAATATACCAACGGGACGCAATGGAGCCATTTGATGGACGGAGTTGTTGACTTGACCGCGCGCGCATATGACACCAACGGCGTCTGGATGACCAATGGCTATGCCTATCCGCTTAATTTCCATATTCAAAATGCGAGTTTCTGGGCATCGCCCTGGGGCGAAAGCCAATGCCTTTTTTGCAGCAACGCCCTTCCCGCATCCGTTCAAATTGAACTGGGCACGCTTGAAGACCGCACGCTTCAGCATGCCGAGGGATTGAGCGGAGTGAACCAAAGCAACTATCTCGCAAACGCCGCCGGTCAGGTCCATCTCTTCCGCCAGCGCGTCTGGATTCGCAACATTGACCCCACGGCCTACGAACAATGAAGACGAAGCAATCTACGATTTCCCGAAAAACGGGTGAGGACCGCAAATTCCGCCCGCTGTACGGGCGGGGACAGCGCAGCGCGCTGTCCCACCCGCTTCAACGCTTCAACGCTCCAACGCTCCAACGCACTCACGAACGCGGCATCGCCCTCGTCATCACTCTGATTTTGCTTGCGGTAACCCTCGTCATGGCCATCGCGTTTCTGGCCATTAGCCGGCGCGAGCGCGGTTCAGTGTCCACTTACTCGGACATGGCCACCGCAAAATATGCCGCCGACGCCGCCCTGGCCAAGGCCGAGAATCGCATCGTTTCCCAGATTCTGACGACGACGAATCCGTACGTCTTTAGCTTGATGGTTTCGACCAATTATATCAATCCGACCGGTTTTTTTCGGGGCGTTGCCAACCCGACAAACGTCAATTACGCCTATTACGCCCCTGGCGGTCCTGTCGGCGCGCTGCAAACAGCGGATCTTGAGCAAAACATTGCCAACTTGTTTTACGACCCGCGCCCGCCCGTTTTTTATGGTTCGAATGATTTCCGTTACTATCTCGATCTGAACCGGAATGGACGATACGACACGAATGGGGTGGTGATTGCGATGGATAATGAAGGCAACGCGCTCCTAAACACCAATGGCACGCCAATTTATCTCCAGGAAGTGGGCGATCCGGAATGGATTGGCATCCTTGAGCATCCGGACCAGCCGCACGGGCCGAACAATCCGTTTATCGCCCGCTTCTGCTATCTCGTAGTTCCCGCCAACTCGCTGGATTTGAATTTCGATCATAACCAGGCTTTGAATCCCGCTATGCAATCCGGGGGAAGTTTGGCCGGTGGCGATGGTTATTTTCGCAACCAAAACGTCGGGACCTGGGAAAATAATCTGGCGGCGTTTTTGGCGGATTTGAATACGAATATCTGGGATCCGCAAGGTTTCGGAAATCAATATCAATATCGACAACCCGCCGAACCCAATTTGGGTTATGCATTTAATGATGCTTTCTCTTTATTAACGAACCGCTATGCCAACCTCTATGCTTTACAGCCGTCGGTTCAGAAACTCTATGGCGCGAACGGAGTGAACGCCTTCGAAGATGACGGGATTGATGCCTACACAATAGGACCGTTGCAAAACACTTTCGATATAAACTACAGTCCTTATAACTATGCTGCTGATTTTTGGGTCGGGGCTGATAACACCAACAACTTTTTCACTCCTGACGACCTTTTTAACACGAACAAGACGGCTGGTTTTGGCATTCGGTTGCAAAACGCCGGCGTAAACGTGCTGAATGCCGATGGAACCGCCGGGACAACCGTTTCCACCTACGACCGTTACACATTTTACCGGATGCTTGCGCAATTGGGCACGGACACTGCGCCGGCGCAGGGCAAAATCAATTTGAATTACCAAAATGCGGTTGTGAATTACGATTTCAACTCCGCGGACGTCCCTGGCACAGTGGCTACGAACATCTCGATTATTCCGAATTATGAGACAAATTTCATCTCATGGCAGCCGCAGGACTTCTTCACCGCTGCCGCCAACCAATTGCTGCAAGCGTACACGAAGGAATGGTTTGAATTATCGCCGTCGAATTATATGCAGAATTATTTCGGCATCACCGAGCCGTACTATACGAACCTGGATGGGTTGGGGGTGACCAATATTCAATATTACGGCCAGATCAATCAAATTCCGTCTTTTGGGATTACAAACATCCCGGTGTACATGTTCGGATCGTTTGTTTACACGCCCGCCGTGAACCGTTTGCTGCAGCTCGCGGCAAATATCTATGATTCCACGACCAATTCAATGACTGGGATTTCCTCGAATTATCCGTCCGTATTTCGCCCCGTCTTTTGGAAGACCAATGAATATAATTACTTTTTAGGCCGATACTATACCAACATTTATATAAGGGGCTACCAATACGTGCAGGAGCCGGTTGTCTTATCATCCAGTGTCAGTGGTTCATTGGCGGATACCATTCTTAGCACTCCTTTCGAAGTGACTGACCCGAGGTTGCCGTTCGGCTATAGCGTTACCAATGTTTGGGGTGTGCCCTGGATTGTCGGGGCAAAAAAGGCGTTTCCCAATTTCAATGGGTTTGAGCTCGATGACGTGTTCTTTATCGAACGCAAGCTGCAATTCACTCGAAGCAATATCACAGCTAATGAACCCAGGACATATACCACGAACCAAATGTACATGATGGGAATCAGCAATTCGTTTGCGATGGACGACTGGAACTCTTACGCCACTGCCTACAACAACCCGGTGACGGTTTATGGCCAGGACATTCTTTCAGTTGGATTGACTAACAATCAGAATTTTTCCATTACTAATTTGTATTCCACCAATGTCGCGCAAGCGTATCAGCCGTGGTACGCGGATCAGTTCATGCTGCCATTTGGCACAAATGTAACCATAATGCAGAATTTGAACCCAAATTCACCGCCATCCACAAACAGCCTGTACATGTATTATACCAATTCGACTGCGGTGACGTTTGGAGGATATTCGTTCAAGGGTCCGTGCTTCATTCCGAACTCGCTAAATCCGACCAATTATTTGGATGCGGGCACGCCGCCGCTGCCGCAATTTGGTTTGACCACAACGAATCATTTGCAGGCATTCATGCTGGACACGACGGGTGGAAATATTCATATCCTGGACTACGTCCAACTTGGAAGCATGAACAGCAGCCTGAACGTGAATCAGGCTATTTCAGACCCGGATGAGAATGGCCTTTGGAGCACGAACTTCTATAGCAGCAGCACCACGCCAGTCGGGGTTGTAAACCAATACCTTACGTCGTTGAACGGCAATGTCCCGACCGAAGATCAGGACGGCGGCGGAGGAGGTGGGCAATGGGTCACGACACCGGTTCCAGGAGCAGGGACCGATACCACTCCTCCCGCACAACAGGCGCTTTTTTCCGCATTCTTTGCCGCGAGCGACACAGCTCCGTACGCCGGAGCCGTTGGAGGATATGTTACGAATTTGGAGCCCGCGATCCAGGCGCCCTTCACACCGATGCGGGAGATTGTTCAGCGATATGTTTACCAGGCAAATGATCCGCTGGTTCACTATTTGACTTCTGACCTGAATGACTTTGTAGATGACACCAGCAACAAGGTGAATATTACGGCTGTTCAAACAAACATCCTCACGACGATTGGCAAATTGAGCGATCGCTACATGCCGTGGGGCAACCAAAGCCCAAAGGGAGGCCTTTCCGGCAACCAGATGCCGGGGGCGATTAACGGTATCCCGGTTGACACTGACCCTTACAATCTTGAGTACAAAGATCCCCTCGTTTGGACTTCAGATAATTGGGATTTTCCGACGAACAAATATCCGACCGTCGGCTGGCTTGGCCGCGTGCATCGAGGCACGCCCTGGCAGTCTGTTTATCTAAAATCGCCTGATCTCTGGAGTGTAACGCAGTCTTCCAGTAACGGTGTGCAGAATATGCCCGAAGGACAGGAGACTTGGCAGGTTTGGACTGGCAATCCGAATGCAGATGACGCTTACAATGAGGACCCGCTTCGGGACCGTCTTCTGTTTGACCTGTTCACGGCCACGCCGGATGATGACGCCACGCGCGGACAGGTCTCGGTTAATATCGGCGCGGACCCAAATAATCCTTTGCCGCCCGATCCTTTGGCCGGCCTTGCCTCGTGGTCGGCTTTGCTGAGCGGCACGCCAGTGTTTTCGAATGACGCACCTAACCTTGCCATTTCTCATGATCCCGGTTCTGAATCTCCTTCCCCTATTTATGGTGAAGGCTGGCCGTCCAATACCGTTTTGATCAATCAACCGATGGGTGTCGCAACAAATATTTCCGCGCTTTGGGCGATTGTGCAGGGAATCAATTCGACAAGAACGAATTTTCCGGGTCTTGACGGCTTGAAAGGGGTCTTCGAGCACGTTGGGGATATCCTTGCGGTCCCGCAGTTGAGCGTCTCTTCCCCGTTCTTGAATCAAAGCACCGTCAACCAACAGGAATACGGCATCAGTGACGAAATGTACGAGTGGTTGCCGCAGCAGATGCTGGGGCTGATGACGGTGAGCGGCACGCCGCAAAATCCGCCGCGCTATGTGGTTTATTGCTACGGCCAGACCTTGAAACCCGCGCCCGGCGGCTACGTGGCCAGCCCGGGACAATTCTTCGGCCTCTACACCAATTACCAGGTCGTCGCTGAATCCGCCGCGCGCGTGGTGATACAGGTGCAAAATGCGCCCACGCCCGCGAATCCGGGCGCGATGCCGCACGTGCAAGTGGTGCAATATAATACCCTGCCGCCGGATTGATGGCGGAGGTTGAAGCGTTGAAGCGTTGAAACATCTTTTTGCGACCCACCGAAAAGGATGTAACGGAAACAGTATATCGTAGTTCCTCGCTACGCGTCCTGGAGTGCGGTGGCAAGTCCGCGCGACACCGCTTTCGGAGCGCCGCTGCAGGCCAGCTACGTAATTGATCCAGCCTCGAAGCTCTATCCTTCGGTCCAAGTGCCACGAGTTCGCATCGTCCCCAAACATAAATTGTCAATTGTCGCTCGAAACTCGAAAGTGAGGATACTATTTGCGACCCACCGAAAATGAAGGGCCGAAAACAATAAATTGTAGTTCCTCGCTACGCGTCTTGGAGTGCGGTGGCAAGTCTGCGCGACACCGCTTTCGGCACGCCGCTGCAGGCCGCCTTCGTAATTGATCTAGGTTCGAAGGTCTGTACTCCGGTTCACGTGCAACCAGGTCGCATCGCCCCTAAACATCAATTGTCGTTCGAATGCGAAGATATTTTTCGCGACCCACCGAAAAGGATGTAACGGAAACAGTATATCGTAGTTCCTCGCTTCGCGTCCTGGAGTGCGGTGGCAAGTCTGCGCGACACCGCTTTCAGAACGCTATTGCAGGCCACCTTCGTAATTAATCCAGCCCCGAAGGTCTGTCCTCCGGCTCAAATGCAACCGGGTCGCATCACCTCCGCCACGCTTCAACGCTTCAACCTCAAAAATGCGCCTTGCGCTCAAATTTTGGAGCCGATTGCCAGTAAAATCGTGGTGTTTTGCGACATTTGCTTCGGTGTCAATAAGTTCACATTTAGTGAGGTTATTGACACCAAGCCAAAAACGGCTTTTCGCTCGGTAGAATCAAAGAATTTACTAGCCTCATGGTCATAGACACGCATTTTTGAGGTTCAACGAATCAGTAATACACAATCACTTCACCGCTTCCGCCATTCGCGCCAGTCATAACGCCCGCAAAATCGCCGCCGCCACCGCCTCCTCCAGGAACATGTCCGGCCTCCGGGGTGCCTCCAAAACTCCCCAGGCCGCCCGGGCCGCCGCATGGGGCATCACCGCCATCTCCGCCGCCGTCCGGCGTGCCGTATTTTCCGGTGCCGCCTTTTGTGCCCGAATTGAGGGATGACGCCGCGAGGTCGGAGATACCACCTGCGCCGCCGGCAACAACCGAACCGGAACTGGAACTGGGCGAGCCGCCGGGCGAGCCGCCAGTGGCAAGGAGGACAAAGTCCATGCTGGTGTTTCCTCCCGTTGGCTGGCCCGAGGTCCCGCCTGCCCCGACGGAAACCGGGTAACTTGCCCCCGGTGTTACGGTATAAAGAGCCTTTGTATATCCCCCGGCGCCACCTCCACCACCGCCGACATCATAAGTAGAGCTGCCGCTGCCACCCATTCCGCCGCCGCCCCAGGCTTCAATAATAATGCTGGTGACATTTGTCGGCACGTTAAACGTTCCGGAACTGGTAAATACCTGCATTTGAAGCGACACGCCTATATTTGTCAAACCACCGCCATTGCCAACGAAGCTGCCTTGCACAACGCTTCCTGTGAAATTACTGGCGCTTGCGGCCGAGGCGGCGAATATGGCGTAAGGCGTCGGCAGGATTTGCTCGCGCGGTGAAAGCTCCTGGTTTACCGGAAGATTCGACACCGTAATGTCCAGCCAGCAGGCGCTGCCGCTGAACGCGCCCGCGCCGAAGTCAAGGTTCACGGTAAACAGTCCATTGGTCACGGCCACATTATTGGTAATAGGCGCGCCGATTTCACTTCCGCCCACGGAAGAATTGTAGAGCGCGAAGATCAGGCCGCTTGTGCCGGTGACATTCGTGCCGCTGTTACGAAGCTGTCCCTGGTAAGTGAAAGCCGTCGCCCCCTGCGCCAGGACCGTCGAAACGTGAGCATCGAAGGTGAGAAGAGTTGCAAAGGCCAAAGCAATAGTCCCGATTTTCATAGTCCGCACTCTAAAATAAAAATCTAAAAATGAAAATATTTTTTGCAGCCAACCAACCGGCCGAAAAGGATGTGTCGGAAACAATAAATTGAAGTACCTCGCTTCGCGTCCTGGAGTGCGGTGGCAAGTCCGCGCGACACCGCTTTCGGAACGCCGCTGCAGGCCAGCTTTGTAATTGATCCAGCCTCGAAGGTCTGTACTCCGGTTCACGTGCCACGAATTCGCATCGCCCCCAACCATCAATTGTCATTCAAAGTGAACATATTGTTGCAACCCACCGAAAAGGATGTGTCGGAAGCAATAAATTGAAGTACCTCGCTTCGCGTCTTGGAGTGCGGTGGCAAGTCCGCGCGACACCGCTTTCGGAACGCCGCTGCAGGCCAGCTTCGTAATTGATCCAGCCTCGAAGGTCTGTACTCCGGTTCACGTGCCACGAATTCGCATCGCCCCCAACCATCAATTGTCATTCAAAGTGAACATATTGTTGAAACCCC
>Ga0335075_10000950_pt1 | contig 48763 bp, 51 predicted proteins | sample Lox_Sample_24_FD_206723 | JGI IMG/M metagenome (GOLD analysis project Ga0335075, IMG submission 206723) | Soil microbial communities from Loxahatchee National Wildlife Refuge, Florida, United States - Lox_Sample_2.4 | ecosystem: Environmental > Terrestrial > Soil > Wetlands | place: USA... | reverse complement strand
ATGCGCCTCGGCGTCGGTGGAGACGCCGACCCGCAGGCCCTGAATCGCGGGGATCAGCTTCTCGCGCAGGGCGACCGCGGTCTTCTCGCCGACCGGCACGACCACGGGCAGCGCCATGCAGCGCTCGCCCGCCGAGCCGAAGGCGGCGCCGGCCAGGTCGTTGACGACCATGTCGAGGTCGGCGTCCGGCATGACGATGCCGTGATTCTTGGCGCCGCCGAAAGCCTGGACGCGCTTTCCGTTCGCGGTGCCGCGGGAGTAGATATATTGGGCGATGTCGCTGCTGCCGACGAAGCTGATCGCCTTGATGTCCTCCTCGTCGAGGATCGCGTCGACCATCTCCTTGTCGCCATGGACGACGTTGAGCACGCCGTCGGGCAGGCCCGCTTCCTTCATCAACTCGGCCAGGCGCACCGGCACGGAAGGATCGCGCTCGCTCGGCTTCAGGATGAAGGCGTTGCCGCAGGCGATGGCGACGCCGAACATCCACATCGGGATCATCGCCGGGAAGTTGAACGGGGTGATGCCGGCGACCACGCCCAAAGGCTGGCGCATCGAATAGACGTCGATGCCGGGGCCGGCGCCGATCGTATATTCGCCCTTCAGCGCGTGCGGGATGCCGCAGGCGAACTCGATCACCTCCAGCCCGCGCTGGATGTCGCCCTTCGCGTCCGCGACTACCTTGCCGTGCTCGCTGGCCAGCAGGAGCGCAAGGTCGTCCATGTTCGCTTCGACCAACGCCTTGAAGTTGAACATCACCCGCGCACGACGCTGCGGGTTCGTCGAAGACCAGCCGGGAAAGGCGGCGCGGGCGGCGTCCATCGCCTTCGCCAGATCGGCTGCAGTGCCGAGGCGGACATTGGCCTGCACGCCGCCATTGTTTGGATCGAAGACGTCGCCCTGGCGCTCCCCCGAAGCGTAGGTGGCGCCGGCGATATAATGGTCGATGACACGCATGGACTCTCTCCTCTTGGCGGGCGCTATGGGCCGGTGCGTCTGTGCAGGCAACGGATAGACATGCAGGCACCGGCTGCATAATTGCAGGCCGATGGAATGGGACGACCTGCGCTTCTTCATTGCCGTGGCGCGCGAGGGGCAGCTGGCCCGGGCGGGGGCGCGGCTGGGCGTGGATGCGACCACCGTCGGGCGGCGGCTGCGCCGGCTCGAGGGCACGCTCGGCCAGACTCTGTTCGAGCAGACCAAGCACGGCCAGTCGCTGACCGAGGCGGGCGAGCGGCTGCTGCTCCGGGCCGAGGGGATGGAAAGGCAGGCGCGGGAGATCGAGGCGGCCGGGATCGGCGCGAGCGGACCTGATCTGACCGGCTCGATCCGGGTGAGCGTCTCCGAGGGGTTCGGCACCTGGTTCGTCGCGCATCATCTGCCGGGCTTCGCCGCGCTGCATCCCCGGCTGGGCATCGACCTGGTGGCGTCGAGCGGCTTTCTCAACCCGTCGCGACGCGAGGCGGACATCGCGATCCTGCTCGATCGGCCGCGCAAAGGGCCGCTCTTCACGCGAAAGCTCACGGATTATGCGCTCAGGCTCTATGCCTCGCGCGACTGGCTGGCGCGGCACGGTCCGGTACGGACCAGGGCCGAACTGAAGGCGCATCCGCTCGTCGGCTATGTGCCGGATCTGCTTTACGCGCCGGAGCTTCGCTACCTCACCGAGATCGATCCCGAGCTCGAGCCGCGGCTGCGCTCGACCAGTATCAACGCGCAATACCGGCTGGTCGCGGCGGGGGCCGGGATCGCGGTCCTGCCCTGCTTCATCGGCGACAGCGACGCGAGCCTGATCCGGCTGCTCGACAGCGTGGTGGTGCGGCGTTCCTTCTGGCTGGTGACCCATGCCGACACGCGCCGCGCCGGGCGGATCGGCGCCTTCACGCACTGGCTGACGGCCCTTGTCGCGGCGCGGCAGGGGATGCTGCTCGGCCAGGTCTGAGCGGACCGCACTTGATCGCTTCGTCCAGCCGCCGCAAAGGTAGCCCATGAAACTCGGATCACTCAAAAGCGGCCGGGATGGTCGCCTCGTCGTCGTCAGCCGCGATCTCGCCTGGTGCGCGGATGCCGGCCATATCGCCCGCACCTTGCAGGCCGCCCTGGACGATTGGGAGCGGGTCGCCCCGCAACTGGAATTGCTGGCCACCGACCTCGAACATGAGGCGATCCCCCGCGACCGCTTCCACGAGCGCGCCGCCGATGCCCCCCTTCCGCGCGCCTATCAATGGGCGGACGGCTCGGCCTATGTGAACCATGTCGAGCTGGTGCGGAAGGCGCGCGGCGCGGAGATGCCGGCCAGCTTCTGGACCGATCCGCTCATGTATCAGGGGGGCTCGGACGAGATGCTCGGCCCGCGCGACCCGATCCCGCTCGCCGACGAGGCCTGGGGCTGCGACCTCGAGGCGGAGATCGTGGTGGTGACCGACGACGTGCCGCGCGGCGTCCCTCGCGAGGCGGCGCTCGGGCACATTAAGTTGGTCGGCTTGGTCAACGATGTGAGCCTCCGTAACCTCATTCCGGCCGAGCTCGGCAAGGGCTTCGGCTTCGTCCAGTCCAAGCCAGCCTCGGCGCTGTCGCCGGTCTTCGTGACCCCGGATGAGCTCGGCGACGCATGGGCGGACGGCAAGCTCAAAGGCGTGCTGAAGGTCGACCTCAACGGCGCGCCGTTCGGCCGGGCCGATGCCGGCGAGGACATGACCTTCGACTTTGGCACCCTGATCGCCCATCTCGCCAAGACGCGGAACCTGGGCGCGGGCACGATCATCGGCTCCGGCACCGTATCCAACAAGGATGCGGACGGCGGCCCCGGCAAGCCGGTGGACCGCGGCGGCAAAGGCTATTCCTGCCTCGCCGAGGTGCGGACCGTGGAGACGATCCTCGACGGCGCGGCCGCGACGCCCTTCCTCAAGGCCGGCGACAGGGTCCGGATCTGGATGGAGGACGGGACGGGGCACAGTATCTTCGGGGCGATCGAGCAAGAGGTCACGGGAGGCTGACATGATCTTGCGGGGGATGGTGGCTCTGCTGCTCGCCGGCGCCATGACCGCCGCGCCGGGCAGCACCCGCTTGAACGATACGCCCGCATGGGGGTCCTGCCTCTGATCCGCGATTGACCGTACTGTATTATGCTTATAACACAGTTGGAAATTCGAGACAGGGGGCTCCCATGAAGTTCGCCTTCAACCCGGCCGTTTTCCTCGCGGCCGTCGCCATGGCGGCCGCTTCGCCCGCCGTCGCCGTGCCCGCCGATCTGCGGCAGAAGGCCGACGCCTATATGAGCGCGCGCTGGCCCGCGGACCGGCCCGGCGCGGCGGTGATCGTGACCGAGGGCGAGCGAACCGTCTACACGGCCGGGCGCGGGCTCGCGGATGTCGAGCGGCGGACGCCGGTCGCGGCTGGCACGGTCTTCCGGCTGGGTTCGATCACCAAGCAGTTCACCGCCGCCATCATCCTGCAATTGGTCGACGAGCGCCGCATCTCGCTGGACGATCCGGTCTCGCGCTTCTTCCCCGATTATCCGCAGCCCGGCGCCACGGCGACCGTGCGGCAGCTGCTGAACCACACGTCCGGCATCCAGAGCTATACCGGCATTCCCGGCTGGATGACCGAAGCCAATGCGAACCGCGCCTACACCACCGACGAACTGATCGCGGTGTTTCGCGACCGGCCCTCGCCCTCGCGGCCGGGAGAGCGCTGGGCCTATAACAATAGCGGCTATGTCCTGCTCGGCGCGATCGTCGAGCGGGTGACCGGCCTGGCCTGGCACGAGGCGGTGGCGCGGCGGATCGTCCGGCCGCTGGGCCTGAGGAGCATCCGCTACGGCGTCGGCGAGGAGAGCGTGCCGCTGATGGCGCATGGCTACACATCGCCGCCGGAAGGCGGCGTGCGCCCCGCCAACCGCATCCACATGAGCGTGCCGCACGGGGCGGGCGCCCTGATCGGCTCGGTCGGCGATCTCGCGAAATGGGCGCGGGCGCTGCACCATGGCCGCGTGGTCAGCGCGGCGAGCTACGCGCTGATGATCGCGCCGACCCGGCTGCCCGACGGCAGCACCGAGAATTACGGCTTCGGCATCGGCACGGCGGACGTGCGCGGCCGGCGGGCGATCGGACATAATGGCGGCATTTTCGGCTTTTCGACGGACAGCCTCTACCTGCCGGAGCAGGACATCTTCGTCGCCGTCTTCGCCAATTCGGACGAGCCGGTCACCCCGCCGGGGATGACCCTGCGGCGGCTGGCGGCGATGGCGCTCGGCGATCCCTATCCGGACTTCACCCGCGTCCCGGTCGATACCGCCGCGGTCGAGCCCTTCATCGGCGTCTACGCGCTGCCGGACGGGACGGGCGAGCGGCGTTTCTACCTGCGCGAGGGCAGGCTCTATACCAGGTGGACCGGCGGGCAGGAGCTCGAGGTGTTCGCCGCCGGCGACAACCGCTACTTCTACGGGCCGGAGAGCCTGACCTGGTTCAGGGCGGCGCGGGGCCCTGACGGCGTCGCGACGATCGACATGTACCAGAATGGTGCCGTGACTCCGGAACGCACCCGCCGCACCGGCCCGATCCCGCCCGAGGCGCCGCCCGTCGCGGTGCCGCGCGAAACGCTCGCTTCCTATGTCGGCCGCTATGCGACCGGCGGGCCGGTCGTGGCGATCGTGCTGCGCGAGGACGGCCGGCTGACCGCGCAAATGGGCGGGCAGAGTCCGCTCCTCCTCAAGCCCACCAGCCAGACCGACTTCGAGGTGGAGGGCGTCCCGGCGCGGCTCGTCTTCCATGCGGAGAACGGGACGGTGACCCGGCTGGTCATCCACCAGAACGGTCGCGAAATCCCGGCGACGCGCGAGCCGTCGCCGCCGGCGCGCTGACGCGAAGCCTCCCCGGCATCGGCCGGCTAGCGTCGGGCGCCGAGCGCCGCGAGGAACCGGCGCGTTTCCGCCCAGGCGGCAGCGCGGGCGGCGAGCGTGCCCGCTTCCGTGCCGCCGAACCAGATCCGGAAATCGCCCCGCGCGAAGCTCACCATGCCGGGGCCGGGACCCATGAGCAGGTGGCTGGCATCGTCATATTGAAGATTGCGCACGCCGTGGCGGAAGCGGGCGCGGCGCAGCCGCTCCTCGATCCGGTCCGCCATATAGGCGGCGGGCCAGATATTGTCCGAGCGGCTCGAGATCAGCAGGATCGGGCCGGCGATCCGCTCGGCGGGGATGACGGCGCGGCGGACCGTCGCGCCGTCGGCGAGCGCGGCCGCGAAGGCGGCATGGCCGACGAGATTCGGCCGCGCGACATAAGGCAGCGGCTGGCCGCCACTCGTCCAGGACGGCGTCCGGCCGCTGGCGTCGCCGACGCCCGGCCACAGGACCGACGAGGGCGAGAAGGCGATCACCCCCGCGACGTCGGCGCGGCGCGTTGCGACCAGCAGCGCGAGTTCCGCGCCCCTCGACAGGCCCATCAGCGCGACCGGCCGCGACCGGCCGACGCGCGTGTGCAGCCAGTCGATCGCCCGCTCGACATAGGCCAGATCGATGTTCGCCACCTGCGCCGGCAATCCCTCGATCGGGGCGCCGAAGCCGCTGGCATAGGCCACAGCGAGCACGGGATGTCCCGCCGCGGCGAGGTCCGACGCCGCCTGGGCGGAGGGATAGCCGCCGTCCGAGCCGTTCAGCATCAGCACCGCCGCGTTCGAAGGCGTGCCTCCGGCCGGCGGATAGAAGCGCGCGGCGATCCCGGCCTCACGGAGCGTGATCTGGACGGCCGGCTCCTGCGCGAAGGCAGGCGATGCGGCGATGACGATGCAGACGGCCAGCAACAGGCGCGCGATACCGGACATGGCGATACTCCGTTGGAATTCGCCGGTCAGGCTAGCGCGGGGACCCCGGCCCGGAGGGAAAATCGGCGAACGGGCAGGGTGCGGGGGTGAACGGGCGCCCCGCGCGGCCAGAGCCTGATCCGGAAGGTCTAGAGGACGCGGTCGCGCAGCAGCCTGGTGCCCGCCCGGCTGGCCTGGACGAGCTCGCCATCCTCCATATGCAGCAGCATCCGGCCGCCGCCGGCCGGCTCGGCCCGGACGATGCGCTCGACATTGACGATCCGCGAGCGGTGCACCCGGATGAAGGGCCCGCCCGCCAGCGCCTTCTCGAAATCGCCGAGCGTCATCCGCACGAGGTGCCGGCCGGACATGGTGGCGACCTCGGCATAATCGTCCGCGCCGGCGATGCTGACGATGGTTGCGACGTCGATCGGATGGATGTCTTCGCCCCGCCGGATGAAATAGCGCGAGAGCCCGGTCGCGCGCCGATCCTCGGGCGCGGACGCTTCGCCGACGACGAAGCTGGGGGCCGGGGGACGGGCCCGCAGATAGAATAAGGCGGCGAGCAGACTGTAGATCGCGAGGCCCTGCAAGAGCTGCCATGCGACCGCGACGTCGGCAAGGAACGGGCGGACCTCGAAGCGGGTTGCGGACGCGCCGGCGACGAAGCCGATCAGGATCATCAGCAGCCAATACCAGCCGAGCGCGAAGACGGGCGCGAGGACCAGGTGCCCGGCCAGCTGGAGGCCCGGACGCCAGGCGCTCAGCCCGCGGACGACGGCGAAGCGAAGGGGCAGCGCCAGGATCGCGACTGGCAGGAGGTTGATCAGCGACGCGACGCCGTGATCCCACCAGCTGCCCGGGGCGACGAGTTTGAGCACGGCGAGATAGGCGAGGAAGAAGAACCCGGCGGCGAGCGCCCAGAAGGCCGTCTCGCCGAACCGGCGATGGCTTGCATTCCCCTCGACCATCGCGCGCAGGTTCATACCCTTGTTGTGCGCGCCTTTCCGGCAGTGTCAAACAAGCGGGCTCATTCCGCGATGTAGCGCCAGGGACCGTTGGGGCTGTCGCGGCGCCAGATGGTGAAAAAGGAGAAGGCGTCGGGGCTACCGTCCGTGCCCGGCTGGTTGCGGCGGATCACGCCGAGCGAGACGCCGAGGTCGCCCGAGGAGGCGACGACGCTGCGCTGAGTGGACCAGCGGACCGGGCTGGTTGTGGCGCCGCCGGCGTCGACCCCGGCGGAAATCGCCTCGGCGCCAGTGACGAAGGCCGCGCCGCCCGCGGCGAGGTTGATCGCGTCGGCGCGGCCATATTCGCGGAAGGCGGCGGCCAAGCCGACCCGCTGGGCGCGATCGGAGAAGGCCTGCTCGGCGGCGGCGAGACTGGCCTGGTGGCGCGGCACGGCGGTGGGGTCGGGCGCGGTGGCGAAGCCGGGGAGGGAAGGCGCCGTCATGCCGGCGGTGGGCGTGCCCTCGGCGCCGTGCGGGACCTGCCGCCAGGCGACGACACGCCAGCCTTCGGAGCGACGGACCCAGTAAGCCAGATATTTGCGCGCGCGGCGCTCGGCCGGGCCGGCGGTGACCGCGAGATAGCCGTAGGTGAAGCCCTGCGTGCCGTCCGCCGAGACGCCGCCGCGCACCGGTCGCCAGGACACCTGGCCCGACTGCCAAGCCGGAGCGGCGCGGAACAGAGCGAGCGCGGCGTCGCGGCCGATGGTGAGGGCGGGGCCGCCGGGGACGATGACCTCCGCGTCGAACATGGCGGCGAGCGCGTCGGCGGGTGTGGGGGCGTTCGCGGCGGCGGCGGCGAAGGCCCGGTCGGCGGCGAGGAGCGAGTCGACATTGGCCTGCGCGGATTGGGCGCGAGCGGTGGGGGCGGCGATGAGGAGGATGAGGGCAGCGATGATACGGAGCATGGGGCTTGGCTAACGGCGCCGGCGGAACGCGAGCGAAGGTTTCGACGAAGCCCGGCGGCGGTTCGACCAAGCTTCACCCCAAGTGTCGCTTGGGAAGGAAGGCGGATGCCGCTACGACATCCCCATGCTCATCGCCCTCCTGCTCGCCGCCGCGTCCGCCCAGCAGCCGACGCCGTCCGCACCGCCGCCGCCCACCCCGCTCCGGACGATCGCCGAGGGGGTGTCGGAGCAGAGGCTGCGCGACATCGTGCAGAGGCTGGTCGGCTTCGGGACCCGGCACACGCTCTCGCCGCGCGGCAGCAGCACGCGCGGGATCGGCGCGGCGTTGGATTGGACGCAGGCCGAGTTCGAACGGATCTCGCGCGAATGTGGCGGCTGCCTCGTCATCGCCAGGCCGTCCGACACGGTGACCGGCCGGCGCATCCCGACGCCCACGCTCGTCGAGAATGTCGTCGCCATCCAGCGCGGCACCGGCGATCCGAACCGGGTGGTGATCATCACCGGCCATATCGACAGCCGCGTCACCGACGCCATGAACGCGACCGCCGACGCGCCGGGCGCCAATGACGACGGCTCCGGCACCGCGGCCGTGATCGAGGCGGCGCGGGTCCTGTCGAAGCACCGCTTCGCCGGCACGATCGTCTATGCCGCTCTGTCCGGCGAGGAGCAGGGGCTGATCGGCGGGCGGATAATGGCCGATTATGCGCGGGCGCAGAACTGGAAGGTCGTCGCCAATCTGAACAACGACATCGTCGGCAATAGCTGCGGCTCGGACGGAGTCTGCGACGACGCGCATGTGCGGGTCTTCTCGGAAGGCCTGCGCTGGCAGGGCGGCGAGCAGATCAGGGGGCAGGTACGCAGCCTGGGGGGCGAGAACGATTCACCGTCGCGCAACCTGTCGCGCTTTCTCCACACGCTCGCGGGCGGGCTCGATCTCGGCCTCGCCGTCCGGCAGATCTGGCGCAACGACCGGTTCGGGCGCGGCGGCGATCATACGGAGTTCCTCAACGCCGGCTATCCGGCGGTCCGGATGACGGTCGCGATCGAGAATTACGACGCCCAGCACCAGGATCTGAGGACCGAGAACGGCACCGTCTATGGCGACACGATCGACCGGATGGATTTCCCCTATCTGCGCCGGGTGACGCAGCTCAACGTGGCTGCTCTGGCCGCGCTGGCGCGGGCGCCGATGCCGCCGGCGCCGGTGGTGGAGGGCGCGGTCTCGACCGACACCAACATCACCTGGCCGGAGGTGCAAGGCGCGGTCGCCTATATCGTGCGCTGGCGGCGCACCGACGCCAGCCAGTGGGAGCATAGCCGGCGGATCGAGATGCCGCGCTGCCTGCTCGCGACCGATCCGGCGTGCCAGGGGCCGCGGCCGCCGGCGCGGGCGGTGCTGCCGCGGGTGCGCGTCGACGACTGGACGTTTGGGGTGTCCTCGGTCGCGGAGGACGGGTCGGAAAGCCCGGTGGCCTCGGCAGTGCCCGGCGGTGCGTTCAGGCCGGTCGAGCCGCCGCCTCCCGCCGCCACGCCACGATGATCGCGGCGACCGTCGCAAGATAGACGGCGGCGACCCAGAAGGGGAGCAAGGTAAGGCGGCCGTCCGGCAGCCAGACCCAGATCGCGGCGGCGCCCAGCGCGCGGATCACGGCATGGGCGGAATAGAGCGCGGGCTTGCCGTAGCTCCAGCCGATCACCGGCCAATGCTGGCTCATGCCGACCGCGACGATCAGGGGGACCAGCTCCGGCGCGTAGCCCAGCGCCGGGAAGGCGACGGCGTAGAAGAGCAGCATGGCGGTAAAGGCCGGGGCCAGCACGTCGCCGGTCGCCGTTCTGTCTTTCATGAAGTCCGAGCGGAAGATTTTGGAGAGCAGGATCGCCAGCGGGAAGATCGCGCCGGAGAAGATGAAGGCGGCGAGGTTCCACTGCCTGAGCGTCAGAAAGGAACCGGCCACGCCGAGCGCCAGCCAGTAGACGGCTCCGGCGAGCGGGAAGGGGAAGCCGCCCTTCAGGCGCACGAAGCTGGCCAGTTGGTCGCGGCGCACCTGCTCGCGGAGGTTCTGCACGGCATGCTCCCTGTAGATTGGCAGGTCCATGGAAGTGTATTATATCGATAACACACGTGAGGCAAGGCTTGCATCCGCGCGGGAAGTGGTGCGTTGCGGGGGCGATGGCGAAACGACCCCAGAAGCCCGTACAGGGCGGCCTGCCGACGCGGCAGCAGATCCTCGACTTCATCCAGTCGTCCGACACCCCCGCCGGCAAGCGCGAGATCGCCAAGGCCTTTGGGCTGAAGGGCAATGAGAAGGTCGCGCTCAAGGCCCTGCTTCGCGACATGGGCGACGAGGGTCTGATCGACGCCGGGCCGGGCCGGGCCTTCCACCGGCTGGGCGGGGTGCCGAAGGTGACCGTGCTGCGCATCGTCGACGTGGACGACAGCGGCAAGGCCTGGGCGGAGCCCGAGCGCTGGGAGGCGGAAGGGCCGCCGCCGCGCCTGCGCGTCATGGAACGCAAGGGGCCGCGCGCCTCCGCACTCGGCGTCGGCGACCGCGTCCTCGCGCGAAACGAGGAAGGGCCGAAGGGATGGGTCGCGCATCCGATGAAGAAGCTCCTCCGCGGCAGCGAGCTGGTCTTGGGCGTCGTCCATGAGGAAGGGCAGGGGCACTGGCTCCGGCCGGTGGAGAAGAAGGAGCGGCGCGAGCTGCCCATCTCCGATCTCGGCGAGGCGCGGACCGGTGACCTCGTGCTGGCCGAGAAGGTCGGGCGGCCGCCGCGGATAACGGCGCGGGTGGATCGTATCCTCGGCGACCCCTTCGCGCCGAGAAGCTTCAGCCTGATCGCGATCCACAAGCACAACATTCCGCACGAATTCGGCGAGGACGTGATCGCCGAGGCCGGGCGCGTCGCCAGGCAGAAGCTCGGCGCGCGCGAGGATCTCACCCATTTGCCGATCGTCGCCATCGACCCCGCCGACGCGCGCGACCATGACGATGCGGTCTGGGCGGCGGCGGACGACGACCCGAAGAATGCGGGCGGCTGGAAGGCCCTGGTCGCGATCGCCGACGTCAGTTTCTATGTCCGCCCCGGTTCCGCGCTGGACAGGGAGGCGAGGAAGCGCGGCAACAGCGTCTATTTCCCGGACCGGGTGGTGCCGATGCTGCCCGAGGAGCTGTCGGCGGACATCTGTTCGCTCAAGCAGGGCGAGGATCGGGCCGCGCTCACCTGCCACCTGCAGGTGACGAAGGACGGCGAACTCAAGTCCTGGCGGTTCAGCCGCGCGCGCGTGCGCATCCGCGCCAACATCGCCTATGAAGACGCCCAGGCCGCGATCGACGCCGACGAGGCTCGCGTGGAGGTCGCCTCCTCGCCTTGTTCCATGCCGGAGATCGACAGCGAAATCATGGATGCGCTCCGCCCGCTCTGGGCCTGCTGGCGCGCGCTCTACCGGGCGCGGACGAAGCGCGGGCCGCTGGAGCTGGACCTGCCGGAGCGGCGCGTGGTGCTCGACGAAAAGGGCCGCATCCTCTCGGTAGCGCCGCGCGAGAGGCTCGACGCGCACAAGCTCATCGAGGATTATATGATCGCGGCCAACGTCGCGGCGGCCAAGGCGCTGGAGGCGAAGAAGGCGCCGGTCATGTACCGCGTCCACGAGCCGCCGGGCCGCGAGAAACTGGTCGCGCTCAAGGACTATCTCAAGACCTTCGAGATCGAGTTCGCGCTCGGCCAGGTGATCCGGCCGGCGACCTTCAACCACATCATCGCGCGCTTGGGCGAGGCCGATTACCGCCCGCAGGTCATGGAGCAGGTCCTGCGCACCCAGACCCAGGCCTATTACGCCCCCCTCAACCAGGGCCATTTCGGCCTCGCGCTCGGCTCCTACGCCCATTTCACCTCGCCGATCCGCCGCTATGCGGACCTCGTGGTGCACCGCGCCTTGGTCCGCGCCTACGCGCTCGGCGAGGGCGGCCTGACCGAAGATGAAGCGGCGGCGATGGAGGTGACGGGCGAGCTCATCTCCAATCTCGAGCGCCGCGCGATGGAGGCGGAGCGCGACACGATCGACCGCTATGTCGCCGCCTATCTCAGCGAGAAGGTCGGCGAACTGCTGCCCTGCCGGATCACCGGCGTGCAGAGCTTCGGCTTCTTCGCCACGGTGGAGTCGCTCGGCGGGGACGGGCTGGTGCCAGCGGCGACGCTCGGCGACGAATATTATCGCTATGACGAGGCAAGCCAGAGCCTCACCGGCGAGGAGAGCGGCGAGCGCTACACGCTCGGCCAGCGGCTGACGCTCAGGCTCGCCGAGGCCAGCCCGATCTCCGGCGCCCTGCGCTTCGAGCTGCCCGGGGCGCCCCGCGGGGCGGGCCGGCCGCCGCGCCAGCGGGAGGACAGGCCCGGGCGGCGAATGCAGGGCAAGCGCGGCCGGCCTTCGAACATCCGGCACCGGTCGCGTTAACCGCGATTCCCACGCTTTTGTCATCGAACCGCCATTTCCGGCAAAGTCCGCATTAACCATTCCCGCCCTAGAGCCGCGGCAGGAAACGGGCGGGAACCATGCGGGACACGAAAGCGGGCGGGACGGCGGCGAAACGGGACGAGGAGCGCGTGCGGGCGTTGGCGGTCCGCGCCGACCCCATTCCGGTCGATACGCCGCTCGGCGCCGCGATCGAGACCTTCCGCCGCTTCCCCGACACCCGCTTCATCGCCGTGGTCGACAAGGACGGGCGGCCGCTGGGCGCGCTCAGCGAGCGGATCGTGCGCGACTTGCTCTACAGCCCGTTCGGCCATGCCCTGCTCGCCAATCCCGGCTGTCCTTGGACGCTGCGGCAACTCGTCACCCCTTGCCCGGCGGCGGAGCGGAGCGCCGGCGTGGAGGCTCTGCTCGCCGCCTTCGGCCTGGCCGACGAGGCGGAAGGGATGATCCTGACGGCGGGCGGGCGCTACGAGGCCCTGCTGCCCGGCCCGGCCCTGCTCCGGCTCGCCGCGGCACGCGAGCGGGCGGCACAGCGGCGGCGGCTGGCCGAGGCGGAGGCGGCGATCGCGCGCGCCGAGAGGCTGAAGCGCGCCTTCGCCCGCTTCAAGGCGGACGCGGGGGAGTTCGGCGAATCGCTGGCCGGGGCGGCTGAGGAGCTCCGTGTCGCGGCGACCGGCGTGGCCGAGCGCGCCGACCAGAACGAAGTGCAGGCGACGCAGGTCGCCGCCGCCTCCTCGCAGAGCGCCGACGCGATCGCCGAGGTCGCGCAGAGCAGCACCGAGCTGGCGCGGCAGGGGGCGATGATCGCGCGACGCATCGCCGATGCGGAGGCCGCGGTCGAGGCGGCGGTGGGCCATGTCGCGGAAGGCGCCGGCAAGGCGCGGGGGCTCGCGCAGGCGGCCGACGCGATCGGCTCGATCACCGGGCTGATCGCGGAAATCTCCGCCAAGGTGAACATGCTCGCGATCAACGCGACCATCGAGGCCGCGCGTGCCGGCGCCGCCGGGCGCTCCTTCGCCGTGGTCGCGAGCGAGGTGAAGTCGCTGGCCGCCCAGGCGGGCCGGGCTGCGCGGGAGATCGAGGCGCAGGTGGGCGCGGTGCGCGGCGCCGTCGCCGATTCGACCGCGGCCAACCATGCCATCGAGACGATCGTCGCCGGCCTGGACGGAGTCACCGCCGGCATTCGCGCCGCAGTGGCCGGGCAGAATCAGGCGACCGGCCTGATCGCGGCCAATGTCGAGCAATGCGCCATCGCCAGCGCCCAGATCTCCGCCCATATCGGCGAGATGAGCGGGCGGACCGCGCTGGCCGGCGGCATGGCCGCGCAGCTCGGCGGCGTCGCCGAGGGCCTGAGCCGGCGCGCGGGTGCCCTGCGCGGCCAGGTGGACGCGTTCCTTGCGGAGATCGAGGCGGCCTGACAAGGAGCGCGGATGACGCGCCGCCTGCCGCCTTTCCTGCTGTCGCTCGCGCTCGCCGCCGCGCCGGCCATCGCCCAGCGTCCGCCGCCGCCGCAGGCTGGCGCCGCCCCCTTCGCGAGGCGGTTGCAGCATCTGGTGGGCCAGCGGCAGGGGCCGGTGATGCTCGCCGCCGTGCATGCCGAGGGCAATGTGCTGGTGTTCACGCTGAACGGCGGGATCGGCTGGCGGGCCTTCGTGCCGGTCGCCGCGCTGACCCGGGCGCAGCTCGCCCGCCATTGCCAGCGGCCCGAGGTGCGCGGCTTCTTCAATGGGCGGCGGCTGCTGCGCGTCGACACGACCGAATTGGGGCGGAACCGCTGGCCGGGCCAGCCGGTTGGCCGTTGTCCGTAACAAGGGAGACAGTAGTGGCCGAACGTCAGATTGCCGTCGTCGTGGGAAGCCTGCGCGCGGGCTCGCTGAACCGCAAGCTGGCGCGGGAGCTGGAGCGGCTGGCGCCGGCGGGCCTGCGCTTCGCCGAGGTCGGAATCGGCGAGCTGCCGCTCTACAATCAGGAGCTGGACGAGGGCACGCCGCCCGCGGCCTGGACGGCGTTCCGCGAAGCGATCCGCGCGGCGGACGCCGTGCTGTTCGTCACGCCCGAATATAACCGCTCCATCCCCGGTGCGCTCAAGAATGCGATCGACGTCGGCTCGCGTCCCTACGGGAAGAGCGCCTGGGCGAAGAAGCCGGGCGCGGTGGTGAGTGGCACGCCGGGCGCCCTGGGCGCGTTCGGCGCGAACCATCATCTGCGACAGAGCTGCGTCTTTCTCGACATGCCGATCATGCCGCAGCCCGAGGCCTATCTGGCCGGGATCGGCGGCTGGTTCGGCGACGACGGGACCATCGGCGACGGGAAGACCCGCGCGTTCCTGGGCGACTTCATGACCGCCTTCGCCGACTGGGTGGAGAAGATCCTGCGGGGGCCGGGCGAACTGGCCTGAGTCCCGCTTTGGGAAGTGGGCGTTGCCAAGCGGCAAATCCTTAGCGAACATGGTTAATTCTCCCGCCGGAGGATTCCATGAGTCGCCCGCTTGCCCTGATCTTCGCGTTCTTTCTGACCGCCGCGGCGGAGCGCGCGCCGCTGCCCCATGCCGCGGGCGCGCCGGCCGGGCCGGGACCGGGCTGCGGCGGCGGCTTCACCGCGGCGCGGGGCGACACGCTCTATTCGATCGCTCGGCGCTGCGAGACCAGTGTCACCGAGCTGACGCAGGAGAACCGGCTCGGCCGGCCGCCGCGCCTGTCGGCCGGGCAGGCGCTCGCCATTCCCGGCTTCGAACGGGCCGAGGCGCCGAGGCCGCCCGAGACCGCGCCGTCGCCGTCCCGCGTCAGGCCGGCGGTGCGGCCTCCGCTTCCACCGGCGCGCGAGGAGAGGCGCCTCTATCATTTCCAGGCCGGCGACACGCTCTACTCGCTGGCGCGCTGGGCGCGGACCAGCCTTGGCGCCCTGCGCGCCGCCAATCCGGACGTCGATCCGCGCGACATCGAGATCGGCGATCCGATCCGCCTGCCGACCGGCGCGGTGCGGCCCGAGCCGCTGCGCCTGCGCGAGCGGGGCCGGCCGGCGCCCGCTCCGGCCGCCGCGCCCGCGCCGCCGCCCGTCGCTTCGCCGCCCCGGCCGCCGCGCGCTCGTCCCGCCCTGCCGCCGCCTGCGGCGGATGACGACGGCAAACCCAAGCCCGATGGCGGGGATGGGGAGGATGCGGTAACGGCCGGCGGCATGGACGATGGCGGGCCCGAACCGGAAGGGATGTAAGCATGAGGAAGATGATCGGCGTGGCGCTGCTGGCGTTGGCCATGCAGGCCGCCGGGCCCGCGGCCGCGCAGCCGAGCGCGCAACCGAGTTTCGCCGCGCGCATGGCCCAGAATTTCCAGGCCTCGCTGCCGCGGCGCTATGGCGAGAATGTCGAGCTGGTCGCCGCGACGGCGCAAGGCAATATGCTGGTCCTCACCATCGTGCTGCACAATGGCGCGTCGATGGGGCGGGAGGAGATCGCCCGGATCTTCGCCGCCGGCTTCTGCGAGGGCGATAACGAGATGGACCAGATCTTCCGCGACGGGCTCAGGATTCGCGTCGACGTGCGGGGCGGTGGCGTCACCCAGTCGGGCGTGATCGTCGACCGCTGTCCTGCCGGCTAGCGCCGGCCGTCCAGCTCCCAGATTCGCGCCGCGAAGGCGAGGAAGGCCGGCCAGTTGGGGCCGTTGGTGTGGCCGCCGTCATGCTGGCGGAAGGCGATGCGGCCGCTGTCCTGCGCCTGGTTGATCGCCGGATAGGCGTCGCCGACCAGACCCTCCTGGCCGAGCAGGCGCCAGACTGGCGAGGCGGCGCGGGCGGCCTCCCAGGAACCGCGCGGATCGACCCAGCCGTCCTCGGCGAAATTGCCGGCGCCGATGAACAAGGCGCGGGGCGCCGCCATGGCGATGAGGGTGTGCGCGTCCACCGGCAGATCGGCGACCTCGCGCGGCCCGGCGTAACGGAGGAAGTTCGGCGCGAACCAGTGATATTCGCCGGATGCGGCGAGATTGCTCATCCGCTCGCCATAATCGCGGCGCAGCAGCTTCGCCCCGCCCGCGCCGGAGGAGCCGATGAAGCCGAGGCTGAAGCGCTCGTCATAGGCCATCGTCACGAGCGCCGCCTTGCCGTAGCGCGACAGCCCCTCGATGGCGATGCGGCGGCGATCGACGCGCGGATCGGCGGCGAGCAGGTCGTAGACTCGGCTCGCGCCCCAGGCCCAGGCGCGGAGCGTGCCCCATTCGTCATTGCCGCGCGGCCGACCGGCCGAGGCGAAGCCGATCACGCCCTGGCGCAGGCCGGCGCCGTCGTCCGCCTGTACCGTCGTCGCCACGAGCACGGCGAAGCCCCAGCCGCGCTGCAGCACCTGCTCGCGCCCGGTCGGGCCCGACGGCTGCGGGCGCGGCGGCCCGGGCGGGCGGGCGCCTTCGGGAAAGCCGAATTCGACGATGACCGGGATCCGGCCCTGCGCCCGCTCGGGCATGTCGATGGTGAGCTCGATCCCGAAAAAGGGCGCGTCCAGGCCGAAATTGGCGGCGCGGCCGAGATAGCGGCGGGTGACGACGGCGACGCCGCCGACACTGCGGAACTCCTGGTTGGTGAACTCCCAGCGGACGCCCGGCGCATTGGCGGGGACGCGGCCGTACATCTCGCTGTCGAGCAGGGCGATGAGCTCGCGGCGCCGGCGCTGCCAGTCGCCGCGGCTGGCGACCGGGCGGCCCTGCGCATCGGTGAGCAGGGCCGGCAGCGGCGGCAATGTGCCGACGCGGGCCTCGTCATAATTGGCGGCGTTGGCCGCCTGGCGGTTGAAGCCGTCGGCGCCGGGGCGAATCTGCTGGACGCCGACCCGACCCAAAGTGGCGCGATAATCCTTCTCCGTCGCCGCCTGGCGCTCGGCATCGGGCTGGGCGAAGGCGGCGGTGGCGGCGAGCAAGGCGGCGCCGAGGACGAAAGCGTACTTCATGGCCGTTTGGTAGCGCCGAACCCAGGCCCGGGTCGAGCGGCTTTCGCGGCGGTCAGGCCCCGGCGATCGCCCGGGCGAGCGACCGCCAAGTCTCGGTCTCCCAGACCAGCCAGCGGAGCAATTGCTCGGCGCCGAGAATGCCGATCACCACGAGACTGGCGGCATGCGGCCGGCCGCGCTGGACGATATCCCAGGCGAGCAGCGGCAGCGACAATGCCCAGGCGAGGATCACGTTGCCCTCGCCGGCCAGGAAATCCGGCGCGAAGAGCGGCAGCCGGCCCACGGCGGGTTGGAGCATGACCAGGGTAGCGCCCAGCATCAGCCTCTTGTGGACCTGCGGCCGGGTTCGCCACGCGAAGCCCGCGCCGACCAAAGCGGCGAACGCGACCATGTCGCCGAGAGGGACGAGCAGCCAGCTCAGCGGATCGATCCCCGGCGGCTGCGTACCGCGATGAACCTGGCCGATCGACACCCAGATGCCGAGCACGAGCATCGCCACCGCGAGGGCCAGGGAGAGCCGGCCGAGCCGGCGGTGCGTGTCGTGGGCGCGGGCGGAGATCAACGCCCCTTGGGCGATGAACAGCAGCACCCAGGCGAGGAAGACCGCGCCGTGCAGGTGGATGAGCAAGGTCAGCCCGGGTGGGCGGCCGCTTCCGGAAAGGGTGCGCGCCATGCCGGGCCCGAAGCCGGCGACGACCAGCGCAAGGATCGCGAGCCCCATGCCGCCGTAAAAGGCGCGCTCGCCGGTATAGTGGAACCGCCTGCGCCCTATGTTGGCCGTGTCGTCCATATTTCCCGCCCCCGCGGTGCCGACGAGAGCCGGCGTCCGTCGCAGGGTCGCAGCTTTGCGCGCGGGCCGCAACGGTCTCCAACGAGGCGTGCCCGAGCCGGCGCCGCGCCTAGAGCTTGGGCAGCGTCACCCCGCGCTGGCCCATATATTTGCCGGCGCGGTCGGCATAGCTGACCTCGCAGGGCTCATTGCCCTGGAGGAAGAGGAACTGGCAGGCGCCCTCATTGGCGTAGACCCGGGCCGGCAGCGGTGTGGTGTTAGAGAATTCCAGCGTGACATGGCCCTCCCACCCGGGCTCGAGCGGGGTGACGTTCACGATGATGCCGCAGCGGGCATAAGTGGATTTGCCGAGGCAGATGACGAGCACGTCGCGCGGCACCCGGAAATATTCGACCGTGCGGGCGAGCGCGAAGCTGTTGGGCGGAATCACGCAGACGTCGGTCTTGCGGTCGACGAAGGAATTGGCGGCGAAATCCTTGGGGTCGACGACCGCGCTGTCGACATTGGTGAAGATCTTGAAATCGTCGGCGACGCGCGCGTCATAGCCGTAGGAGGAGAGGCCGTAGGAGATGCAGCCCTCGCGGCGCTGCGATTCCACGAAGGGTTCGATCATGCCGTGCTTCTGCGCCTGCTCGCGAATCCATTTGTCGGAGAGGATGGACATTCAGCGTGTTCCTTCGCGTGGCAGCAGACGGCCGCCGCAGCCCCTGAGTTCGGGTCCCTCCTCGCCCATCTGCACGGTCACGAAATGCTCGTAGCGCAGTTCGCGGCCCTCGCGCGGCTCGTCGGCGCACGGGCCGGGACGGGCGGTGAGCGTGATGCTCTCGGCGCCGGTGCCCGACTGCCAGGTGCGGACGCCGTCCACGGTGCGCGGCAGCACCCGCGGCCAGCGGCGCTCGCCGCCCCCGGCGACCGGGCGGAAGACGATGGCATCGTCGCCGATCACCACCTGCCAGAAGGGCTGCGAGCCCATCGCCTGATAGGCGACGTCGCGCACCGGGGCGTAGGGCGAGGTCGTCGCGCAGGCGGTCGCGGCCAGCAAGGGCGCGGCAAGGAGGAGTCGGCTCATGCGTCGTGGATGCGGGGGCGTGGCCGGGCGAGTCAAGGCCGCGCCACGTTCCAGTCCACCGGACCGGCGATGCCGTCGAGCCGCCGCATGTTGGAGACCTGCCAATAGGTCCAGGGGCGGGCGCCGAAGCGCGGTTCGAAGGCAAGGCTGCGCAGCCAGAGCGGGCGGTCCACGCGGGCGCTGACCTGGAAGGCCGCGTCGAATTCCTCGGTCAGGTAGAGCAGGGCCGGCTGGCCGTAACGGGCCTCGACCGCGGCGAGAAAGACGGCGAGCTCGCGGTGGAAGCCATCCACGCCTGGGCGGCCATCGCAATTGCCCATATATTCGAGGTCCACCGCAGGCGGCAGCGCGTCCGGCTCGGCGGGAACGACCGCGATGAAATTGGCGGCCTGGTCAGCGCCCGGGCGGCACAACGTGAAAAAATGATAGGCGCCGCGGGGAATGCCGGCGGCCCGCGCGGCCCGCCAATTCTCGGCGAAGCGGGTGTCGCGATGATCGCCGCCCTCGGTCGCCTTGATATAGGCGAAGTGGACGCCCTGGGCGGGAAGCCGAGGCCAGTCGATCGGGCCCTGATGGTGCGAGACGTCGATCCCCTGGCGCGGATAATCGGTTTCGGGGGGATGCCAGTTCGGGGCCATTTGCCAGAGCAAGAGGGCGCCGCCGGCAAGGATGGCGAGCAGCGCGCCGGCCGCCACCAGCCAGCGACCGCGCGTCATCCGGTGCGCGCCGCGTGGGCGGAGACGGCGGTGGTCGATTGCTTGATGTGCAGCACGCAGATCAGCGTGAAGAGGCGGCGCGCCGTGTCGAAATCCATCTCGACCTTGCCGGAGAGGTTTTCCTGGAGGAGTTCGGCGGCCTCGTTGTGCAGGCCGCGCCGGGCCATGTCGATCGCCTCGATGCCCTTGGCGCCTTCGCTGCGGACCGCGCGGAAATAGGAATCGCAGATCTGGAAATAGTCGCGGATCGGCCGGCGGAAGCGGGCGAGGCCCATGCGGATCGTCTCAAAGGGCGCGCCGTCCTCGCCCAGCAGCTCGATCGCGAGCCGGCCTTCCTCGACCCGCAGCTTCACGCGATATGGCCCGTCATGGCCCGCGACCGCGAAGCTGTTATGCTCGATAAGGTCGAAGATCGCGATCCGCCGCTCTTGCTCGATATCGGCATTGCGCTTCAGGATGGAGCGCTCGTCCAGCTCGATATCGATGATGCGCGGATCGGGCATTGGGGCTTGTTAGCAAGTGCAGCATTTCCGCGCCAGCGTTCGCGTTGCCGTGCTCCGGTGAAGGCCGGAGCGTTGGGATAGAAAACTCTTCGGTATCGTGCTTCATCCAGTGCTCCGGCCTTCGTCGGAGCACATCGGGCACGTTTTTTCTTATCCACATCACTTCCACAGGGTTGCTGGCTTGAGCCGCGCGGCGCTTGGGTTCAGAGGACGTGAACCATGGTCCAGCCGCTCAGCCTCGTCGAATCCCCCGCCCCCGCCACGCAGGCGCTCCCGCAGAATGTGGAGGCCGAGGCGGCGTTGCTCGGCGCGCTGATGATCGACAACCGGCTGGCCGAGGACGTGCAGCTGAAGCTGCGTCCGGAGCACTTCTACGAGCCCCTCCACGGGCGGGTCTACGAGCAGATCCTGCGCCTGCTCGACAAGAACATGATCGCCTCGCCGGTGACGCTCCGTCCCCTGTTCGAGCAGGACGAGGAGATGAAGGAGCTGGGCGGGCCGGCCTATCTGGCACAAATGACAGGCTCCAGCGCTTCGATCATTGGCGCGCGCGACTTCGCCGAGCAGATTTACGATCTCGCCCTGCTGCGCGCTTTGGTCGGGGTCGGGCGGGACATGGTCGAGCAGGCGCTCGACACCTCCGACGAGGTCGATCCGAAGAGCCAGATCGAGCAGGCGGAATCGGCGCTCTACCGGGTGGCCGAGGAAGGCGGCGGCGAGAGCAGCGTCAAGAGCTTCGCCCAGGCGGCGGTGCTCGCGGTCAAGATGGCCGAGAAGGCGCTGAACAGCGGCGGCGGGCTCTCCGGCATCACCACCGGGCTCGAATCGGTCAACGCCAAGACCGGCGGCCTGCACCATTCGGATCTGCTGATCCTCGCCGGCCGTCCGGGCATGGGCAAATCCTCGCTGGCGACGAATATCGGCTTCAGCGCCGCGGAGCGCTATCTCCAGGACATGGAGGACGGGATCGAGCCGGAGAAATCGGCGGGCGCGGCCGTGGCCTTCTTCAGCCTCGAAATGTCGGCGGACCAGCTCGCCACGCGTATTCTCGCCGAGCAGAGCCGGATCAGCTCCGAGACCCTGCGCATGGGCAAGATCACGCAGGAGGAATTTCGCAGCCTCGCCCGTGCCTCGGCCAAGCTGCAGAACGTGCCCTTCTACATCGACGACACGCCCGGTCTCACCATCGCCGCGCTGCGCACCCGCGCCCGGCGGCTGAAGCGGCAGAAGGGCATCGGCCTGATCATCATCGACTATCTCCAGCTGCTGACCGGCAGCGGCAAGGGCGGCAACGACAATCGCGTGCAGGAGATTTCCGAGATTTCGCGCGGCCTGAAGACGCTCGCCAAGGAGCTGAACGTGCCGGTGATGGCGCTCTCCCAGCTCAGCCGCGCGGTCGAGCAGCGCGAGAACAAGCGCCCGCAGCTGGCGGACCTGCGCGAATCGGGCTCGATCGAGCAGGACGCCGACATCGTCATGTTCATCTATCGCGAGGAATATTATCTCGCCTTCCAGAAGCCGACCGAGGCGACCGAGGGCGACGATGCGAAGGACGTCGTCGCCTTCCAGGCCTGGCAGGAGAGCATGGCCAAGAAATACGGCCATGCCGAACTGATCGTCGCCAAGCAGCGCCACGGCGCCACCGGCACGGTCGACCTCCATTTCGAGGCGCGCTTCACCCGCTTCTCCGATCGCGCGATCGAAGGGCGGATGCCGGAGATGCGGGGCTGAGGATCCTCCGGGGAGGATTTAGTCCGCTTGCCCGAATCCCTGCCGCCTCCTAGCGTCCGCGCCGCAATGAGATGGAGGGGAATATGCGTGGGCGCGGCGTGCTTCTGGCGGGAGTGCTGGCGGTGACTGGAGCAGGCGCGGGCGCGCAGGGCGGCGGGACCGCCGCGGCCGGCAAGGCGGACGCCGCCTTCGCCACGAGCGAGGCCAGCGATCCTTTCACCTTCCTCGAGGAGATACAGGGCGAGCGGGCGCTGGCCTGGGCGCGCAACGAGAATACGCGCACGCTCGGCGTGCTGCAGGGCGATGCCCGCTACCAGCAGATGTACGACCGCGCGCTGGAGATATTGCAGGCGCGCGACCGCATTCCAATGGTCACCTTCCGCCCCGACGGCCTCTACAATTTCTGGCAGGATGCAGACCATGTGCGCGGCATCGTCCGGCGCACCACGCTCGCCAGCTACCGGACCGACAATCCGCAATGGGAGACGGTGCTGGACGTGGACGCGCTGGCGACCGCGGAGGGCAAGTCCTGGGTCTATCAGGGCATGAACTGCTTGCCGCCCGACGAGCGCCGCTGCCTCGTCTTTCTGTCCGACGGCGGCCGCGACGCCAATTTCGTGCGCGAATATGATCTGCGCGAGCGCCGCTTCGTGGACGGCGGCTTCGCGCTGCCCGAGGGCAAGCAGAACGTCGCCTGGGAGGACGAGAATACGCTCCTGGTCGCGCGCGACTGGGGACCGGGGACGATGACCCCGTCCGGCTATCCCTTCGTGATCAAAAGGCTGCGCCGCGGGCAGACGCTGGACCAGGCGCAGGAAGTCTGGCGCGGCGAGGCCACGGACGTCCGAGTCGCGCCGATGGTGCTGCGCGATCCGGAAGGCCGGGTGCACGCCGTGGGCGCCTATCGCGGCGTCGATTTCTTCAACAGCCGCTCGATCGTCTTCCGCGCCGGCGGCCATGTGACGCTGCCGCTCCCGTCGCGCGCCAACCTCGCCGGCATCGTCGATGGGCGGATGCTGGCGACTTTGGACGAGCCCTGGGATGCGGGGCAGGGGACGCGCTTCGCCGCGGACTCGATCGTCTCCTGGGACCTCGCCGAATGGACGCGCGATCCGCTGACCGCGCGGCCGACTTTGGTCTGGGCGCCGGGGGGCCGGCAGACGCTGAACGGGATCACGACGACGCGGGGCAAGCTCATCGTCAGCATCCTCGACAACGTCCGCGGCCGCGCCTTCGCGATGGATTATGCGAACGGCCGCTGGGCCACGCGCGAAATCGCCCTGCCGCGCAATGCCACGATCGGCCTCGCCGCCGCGTCCGACCAGGACGACCAGGCGATGTTCACCGTCACCGATTACCTGACCCCGCAGACGCTCTACCATTATGACGGGGCGAGCGGCGCGCTGGAGGTGCTGAAGACGACGCCGGCCCGGTTCAACGCGGCCAACCATGTCGTCGAGCAGCTCGAGGCGGTCTCGCGCGACGGCACGCGCATCCCCTATTTCGTCGTCCGCCCGCGCAACATGCGCAACGACGGCTCCACGCCGACCATCCTCTACGGCTATGGCGGCTTCCAGGTCAGCCAGGTGCCCAATTATTCGGGGTCGATGGGCCGGCTCTGGCTGGAGCAGGGCAATGCCTGGGTGGTCGCCAACCTGCGCGGCGGCGGCGAGTTCGGGCCGGAATGGCACCAGACCGCGCAGCTCGCCAACAAGCAGCGCACCTGGGACGATTATATCGCGGTCGCCGAGGATCTGGTCCGGCGGCGGATCACCAGTCCGCGCCGGCTCGGCGTGATGGGCGGCTCGCAGGGCGGCCTGCTGGTCGGCACCGCGATCACGCAGCGGCCTGATCTCTACAATGCGGCGATCATCCAGGTGCCCCTGTTCGACATGCTGCGCTACCACACGATGGGCGCGGGCGCGTCGTGGATCGGCGAATATGGCGATCCGCGCATTCCCGAGCAGCGCGCCTGGATCGAGCGTTACTCGCCCTACCAGCACCTGACGCCCGGGCGGACCTATCCGACGCCGTTCATCCACACCTCGACGGCGGACGACCGCGTCCATCCGGGGCATGGCCGCAAGGCGGCGGCGCGGCTTGCCCAGCTCGGCCAGCCTTATTTCTACTATGAGAATATGGAGGGCGGCCACGCCGCGGCGGCGAATTTGCGCGAGAATGCGCGGCGGGTGGCGCTGGAGTTCGTCTACATGACGAAGCGGCTGGTGGACTAGCTAGGCGTCTTCCGCCTTCTCCGCATAGGGATCGGTGAGCCCGACGCCGATGCTCGCGCGGGGCGCCTCCGCTTCGGAACTGGTGACCGGATAGGCGCAATAATCCGCGGCATAATAGGCGCTGGGGCGGTGATTGCCGCTAAGGCCGATGCCGCCGAACGGCGCGGTGGAAGGCGCGCCGTTGGTGGGCTTGTTCCAGTTGACGACGCCGGCGCGGATGTTCGCCCAGAAGCGGTCGTACATTTGCGGATCGCCGCCGACGAGGCTGGCGGCGAGGCCGTAGCGCGTCTTGTTCGCCTCGACGATGGCGGCGTCGAAATCGGCGACCCGGACGATCTGCAGGACCGGGCCGAACATCTCCTCGTCCGGGCGCCGCTCGACGTCGGTGACGTCGATCAGGGCCGGGGTAAGGAAGGGACGGTCGTCGGACTTGCGGTCGAGTCGGCGAATGGCGCGGCCGCCCTTGCCGAGCAGGTCCAGATAGGCGTCCTGCAGATGATCGGCGGCGGCGTTGTCGATCACCGGGCCCATGAAGGGCGCGGGCGTCGCGTGCGGATGATCGACGATGATCCGGTCGATCAGCTTGGCGATCGTGTCGACCAGCTCTTCATACTGGCCGTCCTCGACGATCAGCCGGCGGGCGGCGGTGCAGCGCTGGCCGGCGCTCATATAGGCGGACTGGACGGCGATCGCGGCGGCGGCGTGGATGTCGCGCGCGTTCCAGACGACGAGCGGATTGTTGCCGCCCATCTCCAGCGCCAGGATCTTGTGCGGGGTCTCGGCGAACTGGCGGTGCAAAGCGAGGCCGGCGCGGGCGGAGCCGGTGAAGAGCAGGCCGTCGAGCCCGGGGCTCGCGGCGAGCGCGCGGCCGGTCTCCGGGCCGCCCTGGACGCAGCGGACCAGCTCTTCCGGCACGCCCGCCTCATGATAGAGCGAGACCAGATACTCGCCCGTGGCCGGAGTCTTCTCGCTCGGCTTGAAGACGATCGCATTGCCGGCGAGCAGGGCCGGGACGATGTGGCCGTTGGGCAAATGGGCCGGGAAATTATAGGGGCCGAGCACGCCCAGCGTGCCGTGCGGCTTGTGGCGGACGGAGACGCGGGCGCCCATCGCGCCATCGAGCCGCTTCTGGGCGGTACGGTCGGCATGGGCGGCGACCGAGATGTCGACCTTGTTGATCACCGCCTCGACCTCGGTGCGCGCTTCCCAGAGCGGCTTGCCGGTCTCGCGGGCAATGATGTCGGCAAAGGGCTCGAGCTTGCCGCGCGCGACATTGGCGAAGCGGCGGAGCGTCTCGACGCGATAGGAGAAGGAGCGCGACGCCCAGCCGGCCCAGGCGGCGCGGGCGGTGGCGACCTCGGTCTCGACGTCGCCGGGCTCGCCGGTCCACAAGGTTGCGCCGGTCGCGGGTTCGGTCGATGTCAGGCTGGCCATGCCGATCCTACATGCAGGGGCGCGCGGATTTTTCAAGCATTTGCATGGTCAACGCCCCGCCGCCCGAGGCGAATGCCGGTGGGAACGGTATCGAAACGATTGCCAAGACGCGTGGCGGGGTCCAGTCTCGGGCCGCAACGGGGCAAGGACCGGGCGGGGAGACGAAACGATGAGCAGTCCATTTGTTGGAGAAATCAGGGTATTCGGGTTCGATTATGCGCCGCCGGGCTGGGCCCTGTGCAACGGCGCGCTGGTTCCGATCTCGGAATATACCGCGCTCTTCTCGATGATCGGCCCGAAATATGGCGGCAATGGCGTGACCGACTTCGCCTTGCCGAACCTGCCCGACATCCAGAACCAGGGCGCGCCGGCGCAGACCGCTTATTATATCGCGACGACGGGGACCGTCCCGCCGCGCTGAGTTGCGCGCTCAGGAAATGCGATGCGCGTCGCCCATCCGGCGGACGGCGGCGACCTTGGCGTCGAGCGGCGCCCAGTCGTCACGTTCGTCGATGGCGGCCCAGATCGCCTCGACCTCGTCGATGAGCATCGCGCAGGGCGCGACGCCGGCCCAATAGGGATGGTCGAGCGCGCCCGGGATGGGCGCGTGGCGGGCGATCAGCGCGGCAATCTCGTCAAAGCCCTCATAGCCGTCCGGCCTGCGCCCGCCGCGCCAGTCGAACCAGAAGCGGTCGAGCGGGACCTGGGTGGCGGAGAGGACCTGCTCCAGCGCCGAGACGAGCGGCATGTCCGCGGGGAGGTCGCCGGTGCGCAGGCCGAGACGCGCGAAGAGCGCGTCGCGCAAGGCCGTCTGGAAGAGATGGGGGAAGTCCTCCAGCTTCCGCGTGAGCGGCTCGGCCTCCTCGATCCGGCGCAGCGCGATGGCGAGCTGGACGACGTCCCAGTGGATCGCCTCGGGCTGGCGGGCGAAGCTGTAGAGACCGGCATGGTCGAAATAGGCGGCGGTGAAGGCGCCGTCCCAGGTCGGCGTGAAGCGCCAGGGGCCGTAGTCGAAGCTCTGCGCGGTGATCGCGATATTGTCCGAGTTGAGCACGCCGTGGACGAAGCCGGCGGCGATATAGGAAGCGGCGAGCCGCGCGGCCCGGGCGGTGACATGGCCGAGCAGGGTGGCGGGATCGCCGCTCTCGTCCGCATAATAATGGCTGAGGCAGTAAGCGGTCAGCGCGCGCAGATTGTCGTCCTGTCCAAGCGTGGCGAGGCGCTGGAAGGTGCCGATGCGGATATGGCTGTGCTGCAGGCGGACGAGCACGGCCGCGCGGGTAGGGGAGGGCTCGTCGTTGCGCTCCAGCGCCTCGCCCGTCTCGATCAGCGAGAAGGTCTTCGAGGTCTCGACGCCCAACGCCTCCAGCATCTCCGTGGCGAGGATTTCGCGCACCCCGCCCTTGAGCGTCAGGCGGCCGTCGCCGAAGCGGCTGTACGGAGTCTGGCCGGAGCCCTTGGTGCCGAGATCGAGCAGGCGGTCCGAGCTGTCGCGCAGCTGGGCGAAGAGGAAGCCGCGGCCGTCGCCGATGTCCGGATTGTACACGCGGAACTGATGCCCGTGATAGCGCAGCGCCAGCGGCCCGGGCAGATTGTCCGGCAGCGGCGCGAAACGGGCGAAATGACGGACCCAGTCCGCGTCGCTCAGGCCGCCCAGCCCGACGCCTTCGGCCTGGCGCTGGTTGCGGAAGCGCAGGATCGCCTGCGGGAAATCCGCCGGCCGCACCGGGTCGTAGAAATCCGGGCCGAGGGTCAGGATCGCCGTTTCGGGGCGGTCGGGGGTGGGTTGCACGGCGGCGTCCATCAGTTGATAGGGAGTTCAGGTTCGAAGGGGCATTGCATGGCGGATTGGTCCGATGGCTATTGGTGGTCGAACGATGGCCTGAGGCTTCACTATCGCGACTATGCGGGCGAGGCGAGCCGGCCTCCGATCATCTGCATTCCCGGCCTGACCCGCAACGCGCGCGATTTCGAGGGGGTTGCGGCGCGGCTGGCCGGGAAGTGGCGGGTGATCTGCGTGGAGCTGCGCGGGCGGGGCGAGAGCGCGCAGGCCAAGGACCCGATGACCTATGTGCCGCTCACCTATCTCCAGGACATGGAGGCCCTGCTCACCGAGCTGAAGCTCGGGCGCTTCGTGCTGTTCGGGACCTCGCTGGGCGGGCTGATCACCATGCTGATGGCGGCGAGCGGCAAGGAAAGGATCGCCGGCGCCCTGCTCAACGACATCGGGCCGGTGCTGGAGACGCGGGGGCTGGATCGGATCCGCTCCTATGTCGGCCGCTCGCAGAACTGGCCGACCTGGTTGCACGCCGCGCGGGCGATCGCCGAGGCGCAGGGCGACCGCTATCCCGACTGGGAGATCGACGACTGGCTGGTCTACGCCAAGCGCCTCTGCCGGCTGAATTCCAACGGCCGCATCGTCATGGATTACGACATGCGGATCGCGGAGCCGTTCAAATTGCCGCAGGGCGAGGCCGGCTTCGATCTCTGGCCGGCCTTCCGGGCGCTGCAGGGCATTCCGTCGCTGCTCGTCCATGGCGCGCTGTCCGACGTGCTGAGCGCCGAGAGCGTGGCGAAGATGCGCGCGGAGGTCACGACGCTGGAGAGCGTGACGGTTCCCCGCGTGGGGCACGCGCCGACGCTGGACGAGCCGGAGGCGCAGCAGGCGATCGACGGGCTTCTGAAGCGGGTAACACCGAAGAAGGGCTAATCCTTCGGCATCAATGACGCGATCAGGTCGGGGTTCACCGCGGTGGGCGTCGCGGCCATGATCTGGTCGTGCCGGGCCTGGACGGCGCCGCGCCATTCGCCATGGGTGATGACGTAGAGCTCGTTGGCCAGGATCGCGTTCAGGACCATGCGGCCGACCTCCTCGGGCTCCATCCAGAGCGCCGAGACCTCGCGGCGGCCGAGCCTGTCGGCGGCGGCGGCGAACGCCTCGCTGGCCTGGAAGCGGGCGGGGCGGTTGCGGCCGAACTCGTGGATGCGGCTGCGGACCGGGCCGGGACAGAGGACGGTGCAGCCTATGTCGTTCTGCGCCAAGTCTCCACGCATGGCCTCGGTCAGCGCGATCACCCCCGCCTTGGCGGCGGCGTAGATCGCCATGAAGCTCGGCATCTGCACCATGCCGGCGAGCGAGGCGGTGTTGACGACATGGCCGCCGCGCCCGCCCGCGCGAATCCTCGGCACGAAGGTCATCAGGCCGTTGATCACGCCGCCGAGATTGACGCCGATGCCGAAATCCCAGTCCGCATAGCTCGCCTCGGCCAAGGGGCCCTCGATCCCAACGCCGGCATTGTTGACGAGGATGTCGACGCGTCCGAACGCCGCGTCCACCGCCTCCGCGGCGCGGGCCATGGCCTCGCGGTCGGTGACGTCGACCTCGACGGCGAGTATGCGGTTGTCGTGCGCGGCGAGCGTTCGCTTCGCTTCCTCCAGATGGTCGGGGCGGAGATCCGCGATGGCGACCTTTGCGCTCGCGTCCAGCAGCGCCTTCGCGATGCCGAGGCCGATGCCGCTCGCCCCGCCGGTGACGAAGGCGACCCTGTCCCGAACATCCTCCATGCGCCTCTCCTTTTTCCGGGCCGGTGTGGCACAAGCCGGACGGGCGCGCCATAATGCGCCCATGGCCCCCGTTCGCATCCTCCATTGTCACTCCACCTTCTCGCTTGGCGGCAAGGAGGCGCGGGCGGTTCGGCTGATGAACGCGTTCGGCGACGCGGCCGAACATCATGTCGTCAGCGCGATGCCGGACCGGCTGGCCGCGCGGGACGCCATCGCCAAGGGCATCGCGGTCGTCTTCCCAACGGACGCGCCGCCGCTCGCCGGGGCGCCGACGCCGATCCGGCTCTGGAAGCTGGCGCTCTACATGAAGCGGTTCGAGCTGGTACTGACCTACAATTGGGGTGCCTTCGACATGGTGATGGCGCGCCGCCTGTTCGGCCGGACGATGAAGCTGCCGCCGCTGATCCACCATGAGGACGGCTTCAACGAGGACGAGGCGGAGCGGCTGAACAAGAAGCGCAACCGCTACCGCAAGCTCGGGCTGAAGGCGGCGCATGCTCTGGTCGTGCCGTCGGAGCGGCTGGAGCGGATCGCGCGGCGCTATTGGGGGCGGGCGCCCTTGCGCATCCCCAACGGCGTGCCGGTCGCCGCCTATGCGAAGCCGCCGGAGCCGGGCGCGATCCCGGGCTTCGAGCGGCAGGGCGACGAGATCGTGATCGGCACCGTCGCCGGGCTCCGCGCGGTGAAGAACCTGCCGCGGCTGGTCCGCGCCTTCGCCGGCATGACGCACCGCAACGCGCGGCTGGTGATCGTCGGCGAGGGGCCGGAGAGCGAACGGATCGCCGCCGAGGCGCGGACGAAGGGCGTGGCGGCGCGGGTGCTGATGCCGGGCTTCCTGGCCGAGCCGGCGCGCTGGATCGGCCATTTCGACATCTTCGCGCTCTCCTCGGACAGCGAGCAATTCCCGATCTCGCTGGTCGAGGCGATGGCGGCCGGCCTGCCGGCGGTGGCGACGGCGGTGGGCGACGTGCCGGGCATCGTCGCCGAGGACAACAAGCCGCTGATCGTCGAGATCGAGGATGACGAATCCCTCGCCCAGACCGATAGCTCCTTCGCGGCCGCGCTGGACAGCCTCGCCGACCGGCCGGACCTCAGGCGCGCGATCGGCGAGGCGAATCGCGATCTGGCGCGGGAACGTTATGACGAGAAGGAAATGATCGCCGCTTATGCGCGTTTGTACGGCGAGGCGATCGGGCTACCCCGGGCGTTTACCGGCGCCGGATGATCTTTTGCGCATCCGGACCATTGGTCCTATATGCTGCCCAACTGATCTGGAGGTTTGATGTTCAAGGGTATCAGGCCGATCCTCTATGCGGGGCGCGAGGTGCTCCCCCTTATCGAGGGCGGCAAGGGCGTCGCGGCGACCAACCATATGAGTTCGGGCGCGTGGGCGGCGGCGGGAGGCATCGGCACCGTCTCCGCGGTCAACGCCGACAGCTACGATCCCGAAGGCCGGATCATCCCGCAAATCTACCATGCGCTGACCCGCCGGGAGCGGCATGAAGAGCTGATCCAATATGCGATCGACGGCGCCGTCCAGCAAATCCAGCGGGCGCACGACATCGCCAACGGCCGCGGCGCGATCAACATCAACGTGCTCTGGGAGATGGGTGGGGCGCAGCGCGTCCTGCAGGGCGTGCTGGAGAAGACCAAGGGGCTGGTCGCGGGCGTCACCTGCGGCGCCGGCATGCCCTACAAGCTCAGCGAGATCGCGGCCTCCCACAAGGTCAGCTATTTGCCGATCATCAGTTCGGCCCGCGCCTTCTCGGCGCTCTGGAAGCGCGCCTATCACAAGGCGGCGGAATGGCTTTCGGCGGTGGTTTATGAGGATCCCTGGCTGGCCGGCGGCCATAACGGCCTCTCCAACGCCGAGGACCCGCTCGCCCCGCAGGATCCCTATCCGCGCGTCAAGGCGCTCAGGGAGACGATGCGCGGCGGCGGCATTTCGGACAGCGTGCCGATCGTCATGGCCGGCGGCGTCTGGAACCTGAAGGAATGGGATCACTGGATCGACAATGAGGAGCTGGGGCAGATCGCCTTCCAGTTCGGCACCCGCCCGCTCCTGACGCGCGAGAGCCCGATCCCCGAGGCCTGGAAGCAGAGGCTGATGACGCTGGAGGAAGGCGACGTCCTGCTCCACCGCTTCTCGCCCACCGGCTTCTATTCCTCGGCGGTGCGCAATCCCTTCCTCCGCAACCTGGAGGCGCGCTCCCACCGGCAGATCGCCTTCACCAAGGAATCGCTGGGCGACCATGCTTTCCAGCTCGACGTCGGAGTGATGGGAAAGAAGAATTACTGGGTCACCAAGGGCGATCTCAACCATGCCCGCGAATGGTACGCCCAGGGCTTTACCGAGGCGATCAAGACGCCGGACGAGACGCTGGTGTTCGTGACGCCGGAGGAGAAGCACATCATCCGCAAGGACCAGGCGGATTGCATGGGCTGCCTCAGCCAGTGCCAATTCTCCTCCTGGGCGGACAATGAGAAGAACTCGACCGGCCGACTGGCGGATCCGCGCAGCTTCTGCATCCAGAAGACGCTGCAGGAGATCGCCCATGGCGGGCCGACCGAGGAGAATCTGATGTTCGCCGGGCACAGCGCCTTCCGCTTCAAGAAGGACCCCTTCTATTCCAACGGCTTCGTGCCGACCGTGAAGCAGCTCGTCGAGCGCATCCAGAGCGGCGACTGAGCGTGCTGAAGCGCGCCACTCTGCTGCTGATGATCTGCACGCTTTCGCTGACGGCGGTGCAGGCGCAGCCGACGCGGCCGACGCCCTACATGGCCTCGATCGCTTCGGGCCGGGCGATGATGCGCACCGGGCCGGGGCAGAACTATCCCGGCATCTGGCTCTATGTTCGCCGCGACCTGCCGATCCAGGTGATCGAGGTCTATCGCGAATGGCGCAAGATCAGGGATCCGGACGGCCAGGTCGGCTGGATGCTGGTCAGCCTGCTGTCGGACCAGCGCACCGCCATCGTACGCGGCGAAGGACTGGCGGACATGCGGGACTCGCCCGACGAGGCGAGCGCGACCCGTTTCCGCGCCGAACCCAATGTCGTCGGTCGGGTCTCCCGCTGCGGCAGCGGCTGGTGCTGGTTCGCGGTCGGCAACCGGGCCGGCTATATCCGCGTCGACCGACTCTGGGGGGTCGACGCCAACGAGGTGGTCAGATGATCGATCTGGGGCGGCAGATAGGGTTCGGCGATTTCAAGCATCGGGTGGGAAAGGTCTTCGCGGTCGCCGCCGCGGGCCAGGAGGTCCCGGTGAAGCTGCGGGCCTGCCAGGCCTTGCCCGGTTCCAAACGGGACGGCGGCGGCTTCCGGCTGGAATTTGCGGGCCCGCTCGCGCCATTGCTGGGGCAGGGAGTGTTCGAGTTCCGGATCGACCACGACCATTATGGCATCTTCATCGTGCCCATCGGCCAGAGCGAGCGTTCGATGCGCTACGAGGCGATCTACTTCTAGCCGCGGCTAGGCGGGCGGCTGCCGGATCATCCTCAGATAAACGGGCTGCTCCTCCAGCAGGACGAAGCCGAAGCGTTCGTAGAGCCGCCGTGCCGGGTTGAAGCGCTCGACGTGGAGCTCGACCGGCCGGGTCTCGTCGGCCAGCAGGTCGGTGAGGATGGCGGTGCCGAGGCCGGTGCCGCGAGCCTCGGGCAGGAGGGAAATGTCGACAAGCAGGAGCTTGCCCATCTCCTCGGCCAGATAGAGGCGCCCGATCGGCGCCCCGTCCCGCTCGATCAGCAGCCATTCGCCGTCCGGATAAGCGGAGCGGTAATAGGCATGTTGCGCGCGATGCTGTTGGTCGAGGAAGGCGGCCTGGGTCTCCGGTGGCCAGCCGGTCACGGCGACCTCCTCGGCGCGGGTGGTCGCATAGAGCTTGGCGACGAACGGCAGGTCGCCGTCCGTCATCACCCGGTAGCCGATGCCGAATGCGGCGGCCGCCTTCAGCGGGGGCGGCATTGGCCGGAGGACCCCTGCCTCAGTTGAAGACCGCGACCATCCGGCCCGGCGTGCGCCGGTCGCCGCTCGCGGCGAGGAAGAGCTGCGTCGGCCCGTAGGTTTCATGGGTTGCCGTGTAGATCAGGTCGGGCGCGACCGTCTCTGAACCCGGATCGAAGAAGGCGGCGAAGCCCTGCGTGCGCACGCCGCTCGGCTTGGCGCCCGACGTCGACAGCGCGCGGACGCCCACCAGCCGGACGTTGGTCCGGCCGCCGAGCGCGAAATTGGTACCCACCTGCGCCTGCCACTCCTCATAGGTCGCCTCGCCGAGCGAGAGCATCCGCGTGCCGATGCCGCTGTTGACCATGGTCTTGCGCGCCACGCTCTTGATCGCCTCGCGATAGGGCGCCGCCACGAGGGCGCTCGCGCCTGCGACAGCGCCGCCGGTCACCAGCATCATCTTGCGCCGGTTCAGTCCCTTTTCGGTCGTGTTTGCCATGATCCAGTCCCCACCTCCGACGCCGGCTAGCCGATACCGACGCACGTGAAAACACGGTATACGAATGGTCGCGGTCGAGAAACAGCCATTTTGGGGGAACCTGTCCCGGAGTCCGCCAAAAGCGCGGAGCATTGCCAAATCTTCACGCGCGCTTGCATGGGCCGCCATGGACCGGCATCGGGGCGCCATGCCCCGCCTGCCGCCGCCGCCATTTGACCTGATCGATGCCGCCGCCTTGTTCCTCGACTTCGATGGCACGCTGGTGGAGCTGGCCGCGACGCCGGACGCGATCGCGGTGCCGGCGGCGCTGGCGCCGATGCTGGAACGGCTGCGGCGGCGGCTGGATGGCCGGCTCGCCATCGTCTCTGGGCGCTCGCTCGCCGATCTCGAGCGACATCTGCCGCTGCACGGCACCGCCTTTTCGGGCTCGCACGGGCTGGAGCTGCAGCTGGCCGACGGCACGCGGCTACCGCTGAGCGTGCCGATCGGCCTCGACGATGTCCGTGCCAAAGTCGAGGATTTCGCGGCCGCGACTCCCGGCCTGCTCGTCGAGGAGAAGCCGGCGGGGATCGCGCTCCACTACCGCATGGCTCCGGAGGTCGGCCCGCAGGCGGACGCCTTCATCGCCGCGCTGGCGGAGGAGCGGGGGCTGACGGTGCAGCGCGGGGCGATGGTGGCGGAGCTGAGGCCGAACGGCGCGACCAAGGGCGACGCGATCAGGGCCTTCATGACGGAACCGGAGTTCGCCGGCGCGCGTCCTCTGTTCATGGGTGACGATCTGACGGACGAACACGGCTTCGCGGCCGCCGCCGCCTTGGGCGGGGCTGGCATCCTGGTGGGGCCGGAGCGGGAGAGCGCGGCGCACTATCGGCTCGGCTCGGCGGCCGAGGCGCGGCAATGGCTGAAGGAGGCGTCGGCATGAGCTCGCTCGATCTCTGGCCGATCGGCAATTGCCAGGTGAGCGCGCTCAGCGACGGCGCGGCCGGCCTGGTCTGGGCCTGCCAGCCGCGCGTGGACGGCGACCCGCTCTTTGCCGCTCTGCTCGATCCCAAGGCGTTGCCGGACGATGCTCCGGCCTATCCCGGCGCGCGCGGCGAGTGGCGGGTGAGCCTGGAGAACCAGGTCGTCGCCGAGCCCCATTATCTCAAGAACACGCCGATCCTGGTGACCCGGTTGATCGATGCGGACGGAGCGAGCTGCGACGTCTACGATTTCTGCCCGCGCTTCGAGCGGGTGGGGCGGATGTACCGTCCCGTCGCCTTCCTGCGGATCGTTCGTCCCGTCGCGGGGGCACCGCGCGTGCGCATCCGCCTGAACCCCGCCACCGACTGGGGCGCGCGGGATGCCGAGCGGACCAGCGGCACCAACCATGTCCGCTTCCTCGTCCAGCCCCAGCCGCTCCGGCTGACCACCGACGCGCCCGTGCTGCACCTGCTCGAGGGGCGCAGCTTCCGGCTGGAGAAGCCGCTCCATTTCTTCCTCGGGCCGGACGAGCCCTTCGTCGGCAATGTCGAGCAGACGGTGGCGATGATGCTGGAGCAGACCGAGCAGCATTGGCGGGACTGGGTGCGCGGGCTCGCCATTCCGCTGGAGTGGCAGAAGGTGGTGATCCGCGCCGCGATCACGCTGAAGCTCTGCCAGCATGAGGAGACCGGCGCGATCGTCGCGGCGATGACCACCTCCATCCCCGAGGCCGCCGATTCGGGGCGGAACTGGGACTATCGCTACTGCTGGATCCGCGACGCTTACTACACCGTGCAGGCGCTGAACCGGCTCGGCGCGCTCGACGTGCTGGAGGGCTATCTGTCCTACCTCAGGAACATCGTCGACGAGGTGGACGAGGGCCAGGTGCAGCCGCTCTACGCCGTGTCGGGCGAAGCGAAGCTTGAGGAAGGCCAGGCCGAGGGGCTGGCCGGCTATCGCGGCATGGGCCCGGTCCGCGTCGGCAATGCCGCCTATTTCCAGATCCAGCACGACGCCTATGGCCAGATCGTCCTCTCCAACGCCCAGGCCTTTTTCGACGAACGGCTGCTGCGCCCGGCGGGTAGGGAGGATTTCGCCGCGCTGGAGCGGATCGGCGAGCGGGCCTGGGCGATGCATGACCAGCCTGACGCGGGCCTGTGGGAATTCCGCACCCGCACCTCGGTCCACACCTACAGCGCGGTGATGAGCTGGGCGGCCTGCGACCGGCTCGCCAATATCGCCGCCGTGCTCGACCTGCCCGAGCGCGCGGAGGTCTGGCGGGACCGGGCCGCGAAGGTGCGCGCGACCATCGAGCGCGAGGCCTGGTACGCGCCCGAGCAGCGCTTCGCCGCGACCTTCGGCGGCGACGAGCTGGATGCGAGCCTGCTGCAGCTGGTCGACATGCGCTTCCTCTCCGCCGACGATCCGCGCTTCCTCGCGACGTTCGACGCCGTGGAGAAGGGCCTGAGGCGCGGTGAGCATATGCTGCGCTACGCGGCCGAGGACGATTTCGGCCTGCCGGAGACCGCGTTCAACTTCTGCACCTTCTGGCTGATCGAGGCGCTGCATCTGGCCGGGCGGAGCGCGGAGGCGCGGGCGCTTTACGAGCAGATGCTGACCCGGCTGACGCCCGCCGGCCTGCTCTCCGAGGATACGGACTTCGAGACGGGCGAGCTCTGGGGGAACTATCCGCAGACCTATTCGCTCGTCGGCCTGATCAATTGCGCCGGTCTGCTCTCCCGGCCGTGGACGAGTGTGCGTTGAATGGGCCGGCTGATCGTCATCTCCAACCGCGTGTCGGCGCCCAAGCCGCGCTCCGCCGAGGGCGCGCAGGGCGGGCTTGCCGTCGCCCTGCTCGCGGCGCTGCAGGAATCGAACGGGCTCTGGTTCGGCTGGTCCGGCGAGAAGACCGACCGCTATAGCGGCGAGATCCATCTCGAGCGGCACGAGGGCGTCACGACGGCGACCGTCGACCTCGAGGAACAGGACGTCGACGAGTATTACAACGGCTATGCGAACCGCACGTTGTGGCCGCTCTTCCACTATCGGATCGACCTCGCCGAATTCGACCGCACGTTCGGCGCCGGCTACGAGCGGGTCAACGAGCGCTTCGCCGCGACCTTCGCGCCGCTGATCGAGCCGGACGATCTGGTCTGGGTCCACGACTACCACCTGATCCCGCTCGGCCAGCAACTGAGGCAGCGCGGGCTCAGGAACCGGATCGGCTTCTTCCTCCACATCCCCTGGCCGCCGCAGCGGCTTATGGTGTCATTGCCCTATCACCAGCGGCTGGTCCGCTCGATGCTCGATTACGACCTGATCGGCTTCCAGACCGCCGAATGGCTGGAGAGCTTCCACCACTATGTCGAGCGGGAGCTGGGCGGGACGGTGGCGGCGGACGGGACGATCGAGGTGGACGGCCGGCGGGTCAGGACCGCGGCCTTTCCGATCGGCATCGACGTGCGCGAGTTCGAGCAGGTGCTGGCGCGCAAGGACGCGCGCAACGCCTACGAGACGCTGCACCGGAGCGCGCAGGGCCGCAAGGTGATCATCGGCGTCGATCGGCTCGACTATTCGAAGGGACTGGCGGAGCGGTTCAACGGCTATCGCCGCTTCCTGGAGGAGAATCGAGACTGGCTCGGCCATGTCTCCTTCCTGCAGATCGCGCCGCCGACCCGGGGCGAGGTCCACACCTACGAGCATATCCGCGAGCAGCTCGACGAGCTCAGCGGGCGGATCAACGGGGCGTTCAGCCATGTCGACTGGGTGCCGATCCGCTATGTGAACCAGGGCTATCCGCGCGACGGCCTGTCGGGCTTCTACCGCGCTTCGGACGTGGCCCTGATCACGCCGCTGAGGGACGGGATGAACCTGGTGGCGAAGGAGTATGTCGCCTCGCAGAACCCGGACGATCCGGGCGTGCTGATCCTCTCCCGCTTCGCCGGCGCCGCGCACCAGCTGCGCGAGGCGCTGCTGGTCAACCCGTACAGCAAGGACGAGGTCTCAGACGCGATCCGCAAGGCGCTGGACATGCCGCGGGCCGAGCGCATCCGGCGCTGGGAGGCGCTGATCGACAACGTCCGCAACGAGGACGTGCTGCACTGGCGGCGGACCTTCGTGCGGGCGCTGGAGAAGGCCGGGGCGCCGGCGATGGCGGCGCTGGAGTAAGGTGGCCTTCGCCTGCTAGGGTCCGGGCGAACGGGGAGGTCGACTGGATGCTGAAGCTCATCACTCTCGCGGCGGCGCTCGGGGCGGCGGCGTCGGCGGCGGCCCAGCCGGCGCGGCCGCCGGTCGAACATTTCGGGGCGCCGACCCTGAACGGTCAGCCCTTGCCCTTCTCCAACGCGGTCCGGGTCGGCGACGTGCTCTATTTGTCGGGGCAGATCGGGCTCGGCGCGGACGGGCGGCTGCCCGAGGGGATCGAGGCGCAGACGCGGCAGACGATGGAGAATATCGGCGCGATCCTGCGGAGCGCGGGGCGGGGCTGGGGGGATGTGTTCCACTGCACGGCGATGCTCGAGAACATGGCCGACTGGCCCGCCTTCAACCGCGTCTACGTCACCTATTTCACCCCCGGGCGCCTGCCCGCGCGGAGCGCGCTCGGCGCCGACGGGCTCGCGCTCGGCGCGCTGATCGAGGTCGAGTGCCGGGCCTATGCGGGCCCGCGCTGAGCGGGGACGGCCACGCCTGGCGTAGCCGTCCCCACCGAATTTAGCGGCAGCGCAGATCCTGGCTGCGCTCGACCTCGCGGCCGATCAGGGCGCCGAGCACGCCGCCGACGATCGTGCCGGTGGCGCGGTTGCGGCCGCCGTCGATCGCCCGGCCGGTCAGCGCGCCGACGCCGGCGCCGATGACCAGGCCGGTCGTGCCGTCGCTGCGGCGGCAATAATAGCGGCCGTCGGAGCCCCGATAAACCTCGTCCTGCGACGTCAGGTAGCGCTCCTCGTAGCGCGGATCCTCGCGATAGTAGCGGGCGCCGTCCCAGTCGCCGCCGCCGCCGCCCCAGCGGTAGCGATCGTCATAATAGCCGCCGCCGCCCGGCCGGCCATAGCCGCCGCCGCGACGCCGCGAACGCTCGTAGCGGTCGCGCTCGGCCTCGTAGATGGACCGCTCGTTGTCGAAGCGGCGCTGCGCCGCCTCCCAGCGCGCCTGGTCGGCACGGTTCTGCGCCGACGCCGCGGGGGCGGCGACGGTCAGCGGCGTCACCACCGTGGCGAGCGCGATTGCAAACAGACCGATCTTCATATCTTCTCTCCTTCCGGCTCCGTAACGGCCTTAGTGGCACGTCCCATCCGCCATGAGAAGCCGGGCGGGACGAGCGGATGAGCGCGCGCGATGGGTGGAAGGTTCCCTCGCATCGCGGCGGCCCGGTCCAGACGGGGGAGCGGGAGCGTGGCGGAGAGGCGGCCGATCAGCGACCTCGGCGACCGTGGCCGCCCACCGGCGCGGTGGGCGGCGCGGCCGAGGAAGGCGGGCGGGTTCAGCGGCTGGCGAGACGGGGCCCGTCCTGCCGCGCGGCGGCGGCGAGCAGGGTCTCGCGCTGGGCCGCGGTCGCGACCCGGACCTCCGCGACGCAGGCCTCCGCCCTGGTCCGGCCGAGCAGGTCGGCCGGGGAGGGGGTGCCGCAAACGGTGCGGGCGGCGCGGACGATCCGCAGGTCCAGCGCGGCACGGCCCCGGGCGGTGGCGAGATCGAGGCCGGCGGCGTCGATCGTCACCCGGGTCGGCGCGCCATGCTGGGCGAAGGCGGGGGCGGAAGAGAGGGTCGCCGCGATGACCGCGGCAAGGGCGAACGTCTTCATGGCTGTTCTCCATCTGGGTGGGCTGGCGCGGCTGGCGCCGGGCACGGAGATCATGTAGTTCAGTTGCAAATCGCAACGCAAACAACGTTCTTGCAGGCTTGATCTGCGAAAGTGCAGAATGACGGGCGCATCCCCGGAGGCGCAGGGGAGGGCGCAGGGAGCGACGATGGCCGCCACTTTGCTCGACTGGGACGACCTCAAATATTTCCTCGCCGTCGCGCGCGGCGGCAGCACCCTCGCGGCGGGGCGCGCGCTGAAGGTCAGCCAGACGACGGTGGCGCGGCGCGTGGCGGCGTTCGAGGACCGGCTCGGCCTGATCCTCTTCGAGCGGCGGCAGGCCGGCTATGCGCTGACCCCCGCCGGCGAGACCCTGGTGCCGCAGGCGGAGGCGGTGGAAGCGGCGGCCCTGTCCTTCGCCGACGCCGCCGGCGCCCAGTCGCGCGAGGCGAGCGGCGCCGTCTGCCTGACCATGCAGGAAATCTACGCCGTCACGCTGGTGCCGCCGATCCTGCGGGCTCTGCACGAGGCGCATCCCAAGCTTCGCGTCCGGCTCGACACCGCCGACCTGCCCCGCGACCTCGGCGCCGGCGAGGCGGATGTGGCGCTGCGCGGCGTATACCGGATGCCCGAGGACCAGAATCTCGTCGGCCGGCGGATCGCGGCCGACCCGTGGACGCTCTATTGCAGCCGGGACTATGCCGCCGCCCACCGGCGGCCGCGCACCGCCGCCGACCTCAGGGAGCATCCGATCATCGGCGGCGGCGGCGAGAAGGTCTGGCCGATGTACCGCGCCTGGCTGCAGCGGCACCGGCTCGAGGAGGCGGTGACCATGGAGCATAATAGCGGCACCGGCCTGCTCGCAACGGTGCGCGCCGGGGCGGGGCTGGCGGTGCTGCCCAGCTTCGTCGCCGACCGCGATCCGGAGCTGGTCCGCTGCCTCGAGCCGATCAAGGGCGACCAGGCCGAGCTCTGGCTGCTGACCCACGAACGGCTGCGGCACACGCCGCGGGTGCGCGCGGTAATGGATTTCCTCGGCGCGGCGCTGACCCGGCTTGCCAGGCAGGCGCCGGTGGCCGACGAGGGGCGCTGGGCCGCGTGAGGGGAGGGGATTGAGAGAGTGACGAGGATCTGCATCGCCGTGGCGGCGGCATGGCTCGCGACGGCCGGTCCCGCCGCCGCCCAGCCCGATCCGATCGTCACCGCCGCGCAGGGCTATGAGCTGCGGCTGATGGGCGGCGGGCTCGCCTCCGGGCGGCGCGGGCTCCATTCCTTTCCGGTCTTCCAGTTCGGCATCTCGCGCGGCGAGGCGATCAGGCGGGTGACGGCGCTGCGCGGCCCGGCCGCCGCGACCGGGCTCAGCCCGGCCTGCGGCCGCAATCCGCTGGCCTTCGCGCGCTTCGGCACGCTCACCCTCTATTTCCGCGGCGACCGCTGGGTCGGCTGGTCGCTCGCCGGCCCGCGCGGGCGGCGGCCGATCGAGTCGGAATGGGACGTCGGCATCGGCACCTTGCGGGGGCACCTCAACAATATGGACGCGACCGATCCGGTCATCCGGCGCACCCCGCGCGGCACCGAATTCGAGGCCGAGGGGATGAACGGGCTGCTCAGCGGCCCGGGCCCGCGGGCGCGGGTCACCGCGCTCTGGTCGGGGCGGACCTGCCGGCGGGGCTAGGTTGTATCGACATTCAGCTTCCTTTCCCTCTCCCCGGCGGGGAGGGGGTAGGGAAAGGGGGCTCGGCCTCGGGAGCCGACTTCGGCCGCAGAGCCCCCTCACCCCAACCCTCTCCCCCCAGGGGAGAGGGGGCTGATGCTGTCCCTGCTGAATGTCGATACGCTCTAGCATCGCGCTCCCGGTCCCCTTGCCCACTGTCCCGCGGGGAAGGGCAGGGCCGCGGGACCCGCGCCCCGCTCCGGCCGGGGACCCGGAACCCAGGCGGCATTCATGGCCGGTACACGCCGCCATCGTTACGCCGCCGGTCCTTTCTTCGAGGGACGATCCGACGATGATGCTGGCGACGCTCCTGCTCGCTCTGCAGCCGGCCGGCGCGGCGCCGGAGCCGCGCCTGGCCTGCCAGCCGCGGGTGAATCTGACCGCCGGGGGACGGCCGCCGGCCGTGCTCTCGGCGCAGCGGCTGGCGGTGGGGACGCAGGCGCGGATCGATCTGTCCGTCCATCGCTGCCCGGACGGCGGCTTCCGGGTCGAGCGGCGTCTTTCCGGGCGCGACCAAAGGGAGCGGCGGGAGATGGATTGGCTGCCGGCGGCGCAATGCCCGGCGATCGGGCGCTGGCTCGAGGCGGCGACCCGGCTGCGCCTGCCCTCGCCGATGCTGCGCCCGCACGGAGAACTTTCGGGCGGCGCCGGCGGCACCTGGTACACGCTGACCGGACGGACGCGGACGGGCGCCGGCTTCCACGGCCGGATCGAGCTGGAGATCCTGGATCCGCCGGGCGCGGCGCCGAACGTCCTGGGCAGCTGGTTCGACGAGGGCGCGCGGCTGTTCCAGGCGTGCCGCGACCGGGGCCATGGCGGCGAGGGCTGGGCGCGGACTCCCGAGAGGATCAGGCGATGAGGCGGTGGGCGGCCCTGCTCGGCTTGCTGGCCGGCCCGATCCCGGCAAGCGCGGCCGCGGAGCAGGGTGACGCGCACCGCCATGCGGGCTTCCTGTTCCAGATCCGCTTCGAGCCGGACCTGAACGCGGACCGCGTCTATCGCGCCTTCCTCCCCGATCCCGCCGATCCGGCCAGCCTGATCGTCGAGCGGGGCGCCGGCTATCTGGGCGACGAACGGCGGGTCGACCTCGATCCGGCGGCCTGCCCGGCGCTGCGGCGGGCGGTGGCCGCTTTGGCCGACCTGCCGGCGCCGGCCGTCGCGCTCGGCGAGGCCGCGCCCTATGACTACCGGCAGCGGCGGCCGGGCCATTATTATTTCAACGGCTTCGTCCGCTTCCCGAACGGCGGCGAGGGCGAGCTCAGCTTCCAGAGCTACGACGTGCCGGGCCGGCCGGCCGATCCGCAGCTGGCCTGGATGCGCGGGCTGGTGCGGGCGTTCGACGCCTGCCGGCCGCCCGCCCGATGAGCCGAAGCGAGGCCGCGCGGCGCGAGAGCGTTTGACGGCCCGGGCGCAAGCGCGCAAAGATCGGCGGGTCAGGCGTGAACGGGACGGACCATGCGTAAGGCTTTGCGGGAAGACGGGAAAAATGCGGCGCCGGGGCTCCGCGACCATGATGGCGACGTCGTCCGCCAGGCGGTGCTCGCGCCCAACGGCAAGGAGATCTTCACGCTCCCGCAGGTCATCGCGCAGCTGACCGCGGCCGGCACGGCGTGGAACGGCGCGCCCGGCAATCCGACCCCGCGCGCGGGCGTCGGCACGATCACCTTCGCCTTCTTCAACAATGCCAACGAGGTCTATTCCGAGGAGCGCAGCGAGTTCGTGCCGCTGAGCGAGGCGCAGCGCGTCGCCGTGCGCAGCGCCTTCGCGATCTGGGGCGACGTGGTCGGGGTCAGCTTCGTCGAGGGCAACGTCTCCACCGCCGACATCAATATCGGCAATATCGACACGGCCGAGGACCATTTCTCGGCTTATGCCAGCTATCCGGGCTTCGGCCTGCGCGCCGGCGACATCTGGATCAGCCTGCTCGCCGACACCAACCAGGAGATCGGGCTGGGCGAGCCGGGCTTCCGCACCCTGATGCACGAGATCGGCCACGCGCTCGGCCTCTCCCATCCGGGCGACTACAACGCCGCGCCGGACGTCGAGATCACCTATGCGGAACATGCCGAATATTATCAGGACAGCTACGAATATACGATCATGTCCTATTTCGGCTCCTCCAATACCGGGGCGATCCGCAACGGCTTCGCGGCGACGCCGCTGGCGCACGACATCGCCGCGCTGCAGAGCCTGTACGGGGTGAACCCCAATACGCGGACCGGCGACACGGTCTATGGCTTCAACTCCACCGCCGACCGGGCGGCCTTCGATTTCGCGCTCAACGCCAATCCCGTGGTCGCGATCTGGGATTCGGGCGGGATGGACATGCTCGATTTCTCCGGCTGGAGCGCGCCCTCGCGGATCGACCTGCGCGACGGCGCGATGAACGACGGCGGCGGCCAGACCAGCAATGTCCAGATCGCGTTCGGCACGCTGATCGAGAATGCGGTGACCGGCGCGGGCAATGACAGCCTGACCGGCAATGCGGCCGCCAACCGGCTGAGCGCGGGCGAAGGCGAGGACAGCCTGCGCGGCGGCCTCGGCGGCGACCGCCTGCAGGGCGGCGGCGGCGCGGACGTCTTCGTCTTCGGCGCGGCCGGCGACAGCCGCGACGTCGCCCCGCGCTCCGACGGCAAGAAAGGCGCGCCGGACCGGCTCGGCGACTTCGTCTCGGGCGTCGACAAGATCGACCTCGGCGCGATCGACGCCGACCAGGGCATTGCGGGCGACCAGGCCTTCTCCTTCATCGGCGCCAATGCGTTCAGCGGTGTCGCGGGGCAATTGCGGGCGCAGGCGTTCGGGAGCGAGCTCCACATTTACGGCGACACGGACGGCGATTTGCGGGCGGATTTCCACATCGTCGCCAGCGGGACGCAGATCCTGGCGAGCGACTTCATCCTGTAGCGCCCATCTCGTCCGGAGGCCCGTCCGGCGCCCCGGCCGCGGGGTCCGGAAGGTTCAAAGTTTCCGCTTCCATAAGCGGAAAAACCTCGTCCTCCGGGGCGCCGCCCGCAAAGCCGAAATAATGGTCCCGCCGCCGGCGCTGAAAGGCGTCGTCGTCCGCCAGCGCCCGGACCGCGCGGGCGTCGGCCGCCGCCGCCTCGGCCGCGCTCAGCGTGCGCCGGTAGCCCCGGCCGCCATATTCTCCCTGTTCGAGCCCGTCGAAGCAAGCGGGCGGCGGGAAGCGGGTCCACCAGATATTGTCCTCGTCGACCCAGACCTCATTGCCGTCGAACGCGATGTCGGGCGAAGCGGGCGCCGCGTCCTCCGCGGGCGGCGCGAGGTCCGGCGGCGGCGCGCCTCCGGCCAGCGCCTCGACCCAGGGCGTCCAGCGGGCGGCGACCGCCGGCGTCTCCTCGGGTTCGTCGAGCAGATGCTCGGTCTTGCCCATCAGGTAGACGAGCAGGCGATTGTCGAAGACCCGTTCCTCGCTCTTCAGCTCGCCATGATAATAATGGCGCCTTATCTGCCCCTCGATCGCCCGTTCCCAGCCGATGTCGTGCAGCCGCCGCGCGCCGATCCGCCGCGCCGCCGCGCAGGCGAGATCGAAGCTCCGCGCCTCGGGACGGCGGCGCAGGCGGTTGATCGCCTGCGGCGAGACGCCGATCCGGGCGGCGGCGTAGCGGGCGATGCCGGTGTCGGCGAGCGCCTCGACATAATCGCGCTGGCGCTCCGGGGTGATGCCGTCGTGGCGGTGGCGGGTGGAGGCGGGATCGAAGTCGAGCTCCAGCTCCGCCGGATGCCGGCCGCGGCCCTTCTGCGCGGCGGTGGCGACCAGCTCCGGATAGGCGTCGCGGGCGCGGGCGGAGAGCCGGGGCGAAACCAGGCCGCCGCCATTGCGGATGCCGTCGGCGACCCCGGCCCAGTAGGCATCTTCCTCGGCCTCGGTGGCGAAGGCGAAGGCTTCGGCCTCGTCTTCGGGGTCTGGGGGCGGGGGTGGGGGCGGCGCGGGGGCGGGCCGGTGGAAGGGAGAAGCGGGCTCATCGGTCGCCGCCTCGGGGGTGATGCGATGGGGTTGGTGTTCCATCGCAGAGCGTAGGACAGAGGAAGTCCTACATTGCAATATATCGTTCCCCTTACGTTCTTTTGGCTTGGCCTGGTCTTCGGGAAAGGCTATATTGTCGTCATGACCGTCGAGAAGAACCTGTTCGACTCGCCCGAGGCGGAGGCCCGGTCCGAAGCGCGCGCGGAAGCGGACGTGGCGGCGGGGCGTTTGGTCTCCCACGATGCGGTCCGGCGCTGGCTCTCTTCCTGGGGCAGCGACAAGAGGCTGCCGAGACCGCGACCCGGCGAGTGACTTGAAGATCGTCTGGACCGACGAGGCGATCGACCATCTCGAGGCGATCGTCACTTATGTCTCGGTCTACGATCCTGCCGCGGCGGAGAGGCTTGGGCGCAAGCTGATCGAACTGGCGGACAGTCTTGTGGAATTCCCGGATCGGGGCCGCGATGCCGGTGACGGCAGGCGGGAGATGGTGACGGTCTGGCCCTATATCCTGCGCTATCGCGTGGAGGGGGAGCGGGTGATCATCCTGCGTATTCGGCATGGGGCGCGGGAGGAGGCTCCGGATTAGCTTCCTGAGTGACCGGCGCCGTTCAGGGCGTCCTTCGCGCCCAGCATATCGAAGCGGCGGGCCTCTTCCGAGGGGAAGTGGAGGTAGGTCTCGGGGCCTTAGACCGTTGTGGCTGATGCGGGCGGATCGGGTGGGTGCTGCATCTGTGGTGTCAGTCAGGTGTCAGGCACGTAACTGACACCGCGGGCGTCGGCGCGGAGTTGGCGTTCCTTCTGGACGTCGCGTGACCAAGCCGAAAAATCCTTCGATCAGGCCGCGCCATGTAAATAGTCTCGTTTTGATGATAAGTCGGCGCGAGAAGATTTGTGGGAGTGGGGCAAATGGCAACCGAAGAGCGCACGGATATTGCTCAGAGAACAGAGCATACGCCAAATGAAAAGCCTTTGAACGTCAAGGAGTCGGTGGGGTTTCCATGGGCTCTGGCTGGAGCACTTTTTCTACTATTGCTAATTGCCGGCATTGGGATCTGGCGCATTGTCGTGACGGCAACTTCGGCGATCTCGGGCGCTTCGCTTGAGGTGATGAAGGCCCTTCTGCAGCTTGGAGTGGTAGCGGGCGCAGGGACCGTGGTCTCTATCCTGGTCTTCGAATATCAGAGAAAGCGACATAAGCTGGATAAAATCGAGGAAGAACTTCGGCGCGATATAAAGGATCAATCAAATCGGGATATCGAAGACAGGGCCTATTGCGTTGACCTCATCAAGGACACAATGGGAAAGGCCATTTCAACATATAATTCTGTTAAAAGATGTCGTCGACTGATGAGGGCGAAAGCACTGATCGGCAACGTTCCCGAAGACAGGAAATTTAATTCCACGAACTTGAAGCTAAATCTCGAAGAATATGATAAACAGATTGAGGCACTGAACGAAGATCAGCTTGAGCTTGAGGCTCTCAAGCGAGAGGTGGGGACAAGTTCTAGAATATTCGATAATATAAATGGTATATACCAACAGCTGGAGAAAATGGAAAAGTATCTTGGAAATATTATGGATGAATATGAATCGAAGCGACCTGGTTGTGTGGGAAAAGAGGCCGATCTGGCGAAATTTCCGATGTTATTGAGTTTTCTATACCCCCAGGAGGATGACGAGCAGGGGGCCAAGGAAGCCGACATGGAGAACTTCAAAGTGAATTTTTCCGAGCCGTTGCGGGCTGTGCAGACCGAGATCAGGAACGCGCTGCTGCCCGAAAAGCTGTTGGAGCATCAGCGTTGATGGGAAGGTGTTCCGCCATATCTCAACACCGCCCGCCCGGCCTTCCCAGCGCCGGCGGCGGCTCCTCCCAGCCCGTGGGCAGCGCCTTGTAATAGTCCGCCCCGCGCCGGTCGCAGGGGAGCCATTCCGGCTCCGCCGCGGCCAGCGCCCATTCGGGGAGCCAGCAGGTCTCGCCCGCGATTCCGGCCAGCGCCCAGCCGTCGCGGCGGGCGACGATTTCGAGGCGCTGGCGGTGCTCGACGGCGGGCGGGCCGCCGAGGTTGCGGGTGGCGGTGAGGCGTTCGCGGCGCGGGGGCTGGCCGGGATAGGCGCGGCAGCGGAGCCATTGCACGGCGACGTAGCGGGGCTCGCCGCCGCCCTGCCGGATCAGGTCGCGGTCCGGGCGCGTGGCGTCCCGCTGGGCGACATAGATTGCGGCCAGCGTCGCGGGGATGGCGGCGAGGATCAGGAGGTCGAGCCAGAGGGGGCGTTTGCGTCTGGGCATCGGCGTTTTTTCCGCCCTGCGGGCGGCCCCTCCACCATGCTTCGCATGGTTCCCCTCCCCGGTCCGGGGAGGAGCTTAGTCCACCAGCTCCACCGCCATCGCCGTCGCTTCCCCCCCGCCGATGCACAGGCTCGCGATGCCGCGTTTGCCGCCCGTCCGCTCCAGCGCCGCGATCAAAGTCGCCAGGATCCGCGCCCCGCTCGCCCCGATCGGATGCCCCATGGCGGTCGCGCCGCCGTGGATGTTGACCTTGTCGTGGGGGATGCCGAGGTCGCGCATGGCGAACATGGTGACGCAGGCGAAGGCCTCGTTGATCTCGAACAGGTCGACGTCGGCGACGGTCCAGCCGGTCTTTTCGAGCAGCCGCTCGATTGCGCCGACCGGGGCGGTGGTGAACTGGCTGGGCTCGCGGGCGTGGGCGGTGTGGGCGACGATGCGGGCGACGGGCTTCAGGCCCTTTTCGGCGGCGAGGCTCGCGCGGGTGAGGACCAAAGCGGCGGCGCCGTCGCTGATGCTGGAGGCGTTGGCGGCGGTGATCGTGCCGTCCTTGCTGAAGGCGGGCCTGAGGCCGGGGATCTTGGAGGGATCGCCTTTCAGCGGCTGCTCGTCCTTGTCGATCGTGTCGACGCCCTTGCGGGTCTTCACCTCGACGGCGGTGATCTCCCTGTCGAACCAGCCGCTGGTCTGGGCATGCTGGGCGCGGGTGAGGCTCTCGATCGCGTAATCGTCCTGGTTTGCCCGGGTGAGCTGATATTCGCCCGCCGTGGCCTCGGCGAAGGTGCCCATGGCGCGGCCGGGCTCATAGGCGTCCTCGAGCCCGTCCAGCATCATGTGATCGTAGACCGTGTCATGGCCGATGCGGGCGCCGGCGCGGTGCTTCTTCATCAGATAGGGGGCGTTGGACATGGACTCCATGCCGCCCGCGACGATGACGTCGGAGGAGCCGGCGGCGATCGCGTCGGCGGCCATCATCGCCGCCTTCATGCCGGAGCCGCACATCTTGTTGATGGTCACGGCCTCGGTGGATTTGGGGAGGCCGGCATAGAGCGCGGCCTGGCGGGCCGGGGCCTGGCCGAGGCCGGCGGGGAGGACGCAGCCCATGTAGCAGCGGTCGACATCGGCGGGATCGACGCCGGCGCGCGCCACCGCGGCCTTGACGGCGGCGGCGCCGAGCTCGGTCGCGCTGGCGCCGGCGAGGCTGCCCTGGAAGGAGCCCATAGGGGTGCGGGCGTAGGAGAGGATGACGACGGGGTCCGACATGGTGGGTCCTTTCTTGATCCGCCCCGGAACGGGGAGGGGGACCGCGCGCGAAGCGCGTGGTGGAGGGGGCGGCGCGGAGGCTCGGGGCCCCCTCCACCATGCTGCGCATGGTCCCCCTCCCCGTCCCGGGGAGGATTTATGAGGCGCACATAGGCTT
>Ga0335075_10000949_pt1 | contig 48766 bp, 35 predicted proteins | sample Lox_Sample_24_FD_206723 | JGI IMG/M metagenome (GOLD analysis project Ga0335075, IMG submission 206723) | Soil microbial communities from Loxahatchee National Wildlife Refuge, Florida, United States - Lox_Sample_2.4 | ecosystem: Environmental > Terrestrial > Soil > Wetlands | place: USA... | reverse complement strand
CCCCGGGCTATAAGCCCCCGAACCGGAGCCCAGCCCTCCGGAAAGCGTGGCCAAACCCCGCTTAACCTGTGGCCACCAATCACCACGAGCCGCGTTTCCCCAGGCTAGCCCCAAACGTGAAGACCTCTCATATTTTCGAAAAATACCGGCTACCTGTTTCCTTGGACTTCCGGTCGGTCAGCTAGGCGCGGTCTCGCCGCCAGGATGCCCACCGTCGATCCCCGTCAGCCGGCGTCTTGCTCAAGCGCGGCCGCGAGCTCGGCCGGCACGTCGACGGTCCTGGGCGCGTCATCCAGCTCGAGGAGAACGTCAGCCAGGCGCGGAGAAAAGCGGAATAAATACGTTGCGATCGATGGTTGCCGCTCCTACCATGAATTACATGAGGGCAACACGGAAGGAGGCGAACCCAGTGGAAGCCGCGATGGAACATGACAGCAAGCTCCCGGCGAGTATAGAGCTAGGAAACTCCCGGCACCAGCGGGGCGGCCTCTGGTCGCGACCGAGTTATGCCTTCCTTGGTGCCGCCCTAAGGCGGATTCCTGGGTGACGCCAGCTTCGGCGATTACGCGGAGCCGCCCTCAGGGACACCTGACAGGCGGTTTTTCTTTACCCCCTTCCTGCTTAGGGACGTAGTTCAACGGTAGAACAGCGGTCTCCAAAGCCACGTGTGCGGGTTCGATTCCTGCCGTCCTTGCGAGCCTCATTGACAGGCCAGTCAGCCGCAAGACTGTTGATAATTCCATAGCGTGAGCACCAAACGAGGCGAGCCGGTGAGCTTCCACGCCGCCGGATCGCCCTTGGGAGGCAGGCCTACGTGGCCCGCCTCCTATGCCGCCGCGCCTGCCCTGATTTCCAGTTGTGGTCCAGGGCGCGGTGGCCTGGGCTGCTAGCTCCAATTGGCAGAGCAACTCCCTTGCAAGGAGAAGGTTCTCGGTTCGAACCCGAGGCGGTCCACGTTCAGGTGGGAGCCACCAAGCCGTGCTCGTCTAACGGACAGGACACCAGTCCTCCAAACTGGTCATCGGGGTTCGATTCCCCGGCACGGTTCTGCGCGCCGCTAGCTCAACTGGCAGAGCACCCGGCTCTTACCCGGGGTAGTGGGGGATCGTAGCCTCCGCGGCGCACGCAATGCGGGTGTGACGGGAACAGGTATACCTGGATGGCTCAAACCCATCTGCCTGAGAGTTCGAATCTCTCCACCCGTACCGATGGGGAATGGTGTAAGCCGGCAACACGCTTGCCTCTGAAGCAAGAGAGTCCAGGTTCGATCCCTGGTTCCCCAGCGACGCCGCCGCGCACGGTTGCGGCTCCACTTTCGTACAGTGGATGGCCCGGGTCGGCACCGGGTGGCGGCTTCTGTGCTCGTACTCCAACGCTGGCAGAGAGGCCGGCCCGAGATGCCGGTTGTTGCGGGTTCGACTCCCGCCGAGCGCACGCCGTGCTGATAATGCCTGCACAGTGCCAACGGCAAGCACGCCTCCTTGGTCGGGAGGGTAGTCGGAGTTCGATTCTCCGGGCAGGCTCCATGCGCTTGTGGTGGAACTTCGGTAGACACGCCGTCCTCAGAAGGCGGTGCCGAGAGGCGTGAGGGTTCGAGTCCCTCCGGGCGCACGATGGAGAGTGAACCAGTCAGGGGACTGGGCGTCGCCGCTAACGACTGCGCGGGTAACACCGTGGTGTTCGAATCACCCGCTCTCTGCTCATGGAGGATGAAGCCGCCAGGGTGCGGTCACCGTCTGGAAAGCGAGTGGACGCCGGAAGCGGCGCCGGGATTCGAGTTCTCCGTCCTCCGCCTCCTTATCGAGGGTTCAAGCCCCGCCTCTCCCACGACGCGTTGGAGCAGCGGTTACCTCGCCTGGCCCTCAACCAGGAGAACGCGGGTTCGATTCCCGCACGCGTCACGGTAGTAAGGCCCCATCGTCTAATGGCTAGGATCTGGTCCTTTCAAGGCTAGGGAGACGGGTCGGAACCGTCTGGGGTCACGCGGAGTGGACTGGAGTCGGTGCCAGCCGGGACTCATTCTCCCTGCAACGCGGGTTCGAATCCCGCCTCCGCCACCAATCGGGTGTCGCCTAACGGCAGGGCCGCTGGCTGTTAACCAGCTGATCGGGGTTCGAGTCCCTGCACCCGAGCGCGAGGCCGTATAGCTCAACGGTAGAGCACCATCCCGTCAAGATGGCAATCGCCGGTTCGAATCCGGTTACGGTCGCGATCCCCTGGCCGCTCGTTACCCGCCAGGAGACCCGGTCCCTGTGGTGAAATGGATATCACGCCAGACTACGAATCTGGTGTCGCGGGTTCGAATCCTGCCGGGGATGCTAGCGGAGAGCACTAGCCCGTTTGGCGTAATGGAAGCGCATCGCTCTTACAAAGCGAGGGTGGAGGTTCGATTCCTTCATCGGGTACGGCGGTCATGGTGTAGAGGTCTCGCACGTCTGACTGTGGCTCAGGAGGCACCGGTTCGATACCGGTTGATCGCCCCAAGCGTCGGTGGCAGAGCGGTAATGCAGCGGCCTGTAAATCCGTCGTCCTCGTGACATCGGTGGTTCGAACCCATCCCGGCGCACTTGCCTGCTCGTACCGAGCTTCCGGTAGCGGAGTTACCGCTGTCCCTCCGAAGGACGGCTGCCTGGTTCGACTCCAGGCGGAAGCACCATGTCGCGTATCTCACCGGCACAGAAGCCATCCACCGCCCGTCTTCCGCTGGGGCGAAGACGGGCGGGACGGGGCTGAGAAAGGGGCGAAGACGGGGCCGAGTCGAGGCCAGGAAGGGGCCGAGGCGGGGCCGAGTCGAGGCCAGGACGGACGGGGGGTGGTGCTCACGCTATGGCGCGACTGCCCCCCCGTTGCTACCCTCGCCGGGCGGGCGGGCGAAATTCGTCGAAGCTACCAGGCAACCGCAAACCACCCCCCGCGCATCACAAGGACATGAGAGCTTCACGCGAAGCTGAATACACCCAGTACGTTGAGGCGCGGCTCGGCTGGCTTCGACGGACGGCGTACCTGCTTTGCCAGGACTGGCAAGGCGCGGACGACCTCGTCCAGACGGCAATAACGCGCCTGTACACGCACTGGGGCCGCGCGCGGGACGCCACCAGCCTTGACGCGTATACCCGCACGATCCTGGTTCGCACGTTCCTGGCCGAGAGGCGCACCCCCTGGGCGCGGCGCGTCGTCTTGCCGGGCGGCTACCCGGACCAGCCGGCCCGGAGCCATGACGAGGACGCCCGGCTCGACGTGCGGGCCGCGCTCGAGAGGCTGCCGCCACGCCAGCGCGCCACGGTGGTTCTTCGCTTCTACTGTGACCTGCCTGTCGATGAGGCGGCCGAGGTCCTCGGCATCACTCCAGGCACGGTCAAGAGCCAGACCGCCAAGGGCCTGGCCTCGCTGCGTGACGCCCTCTCCCCGGTGATGGAGGGACGATATGGATGAGGACTGGACCCGGGCCCTGCTGACGCGGATCGCCGACGATCCCGAGCCGCCCGCACGCATCGACATACAAGCCGCACGCTGCCTCGGTCGCCGTCGCGTGCGGGCCCGCCTCTTTGCCCAGGTGGCGGCCGGGCCGCTGGCCATCGCGCTGGCCGTCGGGGCCATCGTGATCGCCCCGCATGCTCTTGTCGCCAGGACCCAGCACCCCGTCCCCGCCGCCCCGGCGGCCAGGCCGTCAGCCACGAAGGCGACGCCACCCGCGCCCGCGCCCGCCAAGTTCAACCCGCTGGTCCCCTACGCGACGTTCGGCTGGCTGCCAAGCGGCTTCTCGGAAGGCGGGGTCTCGCGCCTGTGGACCAACCCCTTCCAGTCCGGCACGGACAGCCTGACCCTGGGGGCTCAGGACACGTCGGGCCGTACCCTGCTGCTCACGGTGTACCCCAGGGGTGCCTGCCGAGTGGGAGCCTCCGCTGCCTCCGCTGGCGCTGGCTCCGGGCTACCGGCCGCCAACTGCCTGATCGACACGACGCCCAAGGCCGCGAGCCGTGCGCCTGCCATCAATGGGCGGCCCGCCTGGTACGCGGTGGGGGAGGACGGGATCTCCTGGGAGTACGCCCCGGGCGCGTGGGCGATTCTTGACGCTGCCGCGGCCGGCCAGGTGCCGGGGGAAGCGGCTGTCCCGGCGAAGCCCGGGCTGTTCGCGGTGAGCGAGCCGACGCTGCGGTCGATCGCGAGGTCGGTGCGGTACGGGCAGCGGACGCCCATCGTCTTCCCGTTCAGGCTGCGCGGGTCCGGCCAGCTCGGAGGGGCGCTGCCCGCTGGCTGGGAGCTGACCTCAGTCTCGTTCAGCCTCAAGGGAAAGACGCTGGTGGGCAGTGCCATCACCGCCGGGCCGGCAGGCGACGCCTCGGCCCTGTCGATCAGCGCAATCGAGCCGGACGGCTACGGCTGCAAGTTCGTGCCCGGCCAGTCGTCCTACGTGACCAAGTACGGCGTCGCGTGGATAGACCGGATTACCGCCGAGGTGAACAGCAACGATGAGGTCCTCTGCTCGACCGGGCTGGGGCCGGCCGGCCTCGTGCACGGGCTGCAGGTCTTCATCTACCTGGAGGCCAACAACCCCGCGGACAAGCAGGCACTGGCCGGGGTCAAGTCCCTGGCGGGCGCGTTCGCGGTGTACGCGCGGATGGAGCTCCTCGGCGCCGATCCGGCTAGCTGGACCAAGGATCCCGTGGGCTAGCGGCACGACCAGGGCCCGGCCAGACCAGGCGGGCGGCCCCGTTCTTAGGAATTATTAACTTTTTTCCTGGCTTGATCGAAGTCGCGAATGGGAAGTTCGGACATATGGGGCGCAGGCGGAAAAGGATCATCTTCCTGTCGATTTCTGGTGGCATGGCGGTCTTGCTCGCGGGGGTCGCCGTGGCGGGCTACGTGCTGATGAGCCACTTCAACGCGAACATCCAGCAGGACAACATCACCAGCCTGCTCGGGGACCAGCCGGTGGACACGCATCCGCAAGCGGAGAACATCCTGGTCATGGGGTCGGACTCGCGGCAGGGCCTCGGCGCCGCCTATGGCACCGACCTGACCACCGACCAGTCGGACACGATGATGATCGTCCACATCCCGGCGGACAGGAAGTGGGCCGAGGTGATGTCCATACCGCGTGACTCGTGGGTGAGCATCCCGGCCTGCGAGATGGGCAACGGGCAGATGTCATCGCCCACCCAGTACAAGATCAACGAGGCGTTCGCGATCGGGAACCTCGACGGCAACAAGACGAAGCTCGGCGTGGCCTGCACGGTCAAGACCCTGGAGCAGGACACGGGGATCGACATCAACCACTTCATCGTGGTCGACTTCACCGGCTTCGAGAACATGGTCTCGGCGATCGGCGGGGTCCCTGAGTGCAACCCAACGCCGATCGACGACCCGCTGTCGGGGCTGGTCTTGTCGGCCGGGCACCACGTGCTGACCCCGGCCCAGGCACTCGGGTACGTGCGCGCCAGGTACACGCTCGGCAACGGCAGCGACCTGGAGCGCATCGGCCGCCAGCAGGCGTTCATGTCCTCGCTGGTCAACCGGGTGGAGAGCAAGTACTACAACCCGCTGGCGATCTACCGGTTCCTGGACGCGGCGACGAGGTCGCTGACCGTCGACAGCCAGCTGGGCGGCATCACCGGCCTTTACAACCTGTGGCAGAGCCTGCGTGGCATCCCGACCAGGAACATCGCCTTCTTCACCCTGCCGAACTACCCGCGCAGCGAGGTCGTGCCGTCGGACGTCGCCAACGTGGTGTGGACCCAGCCCGAGGACGACGAGATCTTCGCCTCGTTCACTAATGACGTGCCCGCGAGCTCGACGCTGTTCGGCGCGACGCCGCAGCCATCGGTGCAAATCGCGGGCAGCGTGCCCGCGTCAGCCACGCGCACCGCGAGCGCGACGCCCACCGCGAGCGCGACGCCCGCCCCTGCGGTGAGTCCGACGGCGACCGCCTCGGCCGGTGCGGGGCGCACGACAGCCCCGTCGCCCGCGGTGTCGATCCAGGCGCGCACCGCGAACCAGAACATCTGCGCCGGCTAACACTCGGGGACGAGAAGGTTACTGACAGGTGCCTGTTTCGCCCGATGCTGGCGCGGCAAGCTATCTTGTTAGCGCCCCAACGGGCAGGACCTTAGGTTAGGCGGAAGGTGGCGGCTTGCAGTACCAGCTTTCCCGTGTCGTGGCTGGGCCGTTCCTGCAGGCTATGGGCCGCCCCTCGGCCACCGGCCTAGAGAACGTCCCCAGGACCGGTGCAGCGATCCTGGCATCCAATCACCTGTCGATCATCGATTCGGTGTACCTGCCGTTCGTGGTCCCCCGGCCCGTGGTGTTCCCGGCCAAGGCCGAGTACTTCAGCGCGAAGGGGCCGGTTGGCCGCCTGTGGGCGGCCTACCTGCGGTCCACCAACCAGTTGTCGATCAACCGTGGCGGCGCCCGCGCCGCCCAGGAGACCCTCGACTCGGCGCTGGAGATCCTGGCCGCGGGCGACCTGTTCGGCTTCTACCCGGAGGGCACCCGGTCGCCGGACGGCAAGCTCTACCGGGGCAGGTCCGGTCTGGGCTACCTCGCGCTGAACTCCGGTGCGCCCGTGGTCCCCGTGGCCATGCTCGGCACCAGGAAGATGATGCCCCCGGGCACGTCGCACCTGCGCCCGGCCAAGATCGAGGTCAGGTTCGGCCAGCCAATGACGTTCGAGGATCTGGCCAGCGTCGCCCCGGGCAAGGCTCGCCGCGAGGTCGCGGACCGGGTGATGGCCGCGATCCGCGAGCTGTCGGGCCAGGAGTACGTCCACATGTACGCCTCTGACCGCAAGGACGAGATAGCAGCGGCGACCAAGAAGCCGAAGGACTAGGCCGTCGTTACGTCCTGATCTGCGGGTTCATTAGCTGGTCATCCAGGCTGAACGCTCCTGTCATCCTTGGCGCGCATATTGATTCGTGTCACAATAGCTCCAGTGGAGCGAGGGGTCCACGGTCGAGAGTTGGAGTTCTAGCCGTGTCCTCAGTCGCGCCCGTGTCCCGCGCCGCACTCAGGGATGGGATGCTCACCGTCCCGCTGGTCGACATCTCCAGCTTCCGGATGCCTTATCCCGACGAGGCCGCCCGCGCGCAGGTCGTCAGGCAGGTCGACGAGGCCGCTCGGACGGTCGGGTTCATGCAGGTCACCGGCCACGGCATCCTGCCCTGCGTGGCCGAGGACCTCACCGCCGCGGCCGACGCGTTCTTCGCCCTTGACCTGGCGGCCAAGCAGCGGTATCGCTGCCCGCCGGGCATCAACCGGGGGTACACGACGCTGAAGGACGGCCTGCTGGCGGGCGGCCACGGGGCGGGCGGCCATGGGACGGGCGGCCATGGGGCGGCCGGGCCGGCGGAGGGCTTCGAGGGCATCAGCATCGGGACCTCGATCGCGGATTACCCCGGCCTTGACCTGCCCGAGGACGTCTACGCCCGCAACGTGTACCCGGCCGAGGTGCCGGATTTCGAGGGTGCGGCCACCGCCTGGTTTCGTGCCGCCAGGGCCGTGGCGCGGACGATGGTGCGGATCTTCGGCGTGGCCCTCGGCGGCCGCGAGGATTACTTCGAGCGGTACACCGACCACTCGAACGACGTCCTGTGGATCGACAACTACCAGTTGCCCAGCCCGGTGGCCACGGTGGATCGGGGCCAGCCCACCGGGACCGCCCATACCGACCACGGGATCGTCACCGTGCTCTGGGCCGACCGGGTGCCCGGCCTTGAGATCCTCGGCGCCGACGGGGCCTGGCACCCGGTGCTGCCTGCCGGGCGCGCGCTGCTGGTCAACCTGGGTGACGCGCTCGCGCGATGGACCAACGACCAGTGGATATCGGCGACCCACCGGGTCGTCCCGCCACGAGCCGGGGGCGAGCCGGTGCCCAGGAGGTCGGCCGCCTTCTTCCACGACGGCAACGTGGACGCGGTCATCGAGTGCCTGCCGAGCTGCGTTTCCGCGCAAGCGCCCGCGCGCTACGAGCCGGTGACCGTCGGTGAGCACCTGGCCGCTAAGCGGCTGGGTGCCTTAGGCCGAGTGCTCGGGGCACAAGCCGAAGAGCTCCACCGTATGGTCGACCGCGGTGAAGCCTGCCGCGGCGGCTACCTTCTCGGCCCACTGCTCGACGGCACGCCCCTCGACCTCCACGCTCTGCCCGCAGGCACGGCAGGTCAGGTGGTGATGGTGCACGGTGGTGGTGCACTGCCGGTAGAGGACCTCTCCTGACGGATCGCGGATCGTGTCGATGTCGCCGTTCTCGCTGAGCACCTGCAGGTGGCGGTAGACCGTGGTGAGGCCGACGGCCTCGCCGCGGCGACGGAGCTCGGCGTGGATGTCCTGGGCGCTGCAGAAGCCAGGCAGGCTGGCCAGGGCGCTGGCCACCGCCGACGCCTGCTTCGTCCCGCGTATCCGGGTACCCCGGGGCTGCTGGTCTGCTGTCATCCTGGTGGCACCCGCACATCCGCTCGCATCTCTTCGACGTTAGCCGGCCCTGTCGGCTACTGGCCATGACTGCTTACGCTAAACGACACCTACTGGTAATAAAAACGGTTATCATTAAACGGTGAAGGCAGTACGGCCGGTCGGCGTCCTCGGCGCGGCGATCATTCTAGCGCTCGGGGTCACGGTGGCCCTCGTCGTCACGACCGGCACGGCTAGCGTCGGCGCGACCGCCACCGGCACCGGCACCGGCACCGGCACCGGCACCACGAGCGCTACCAGCACGGCAGGTGGCAAGCCCGCCCCGGCCCGGCCTGCGATCATCTCGGCCGTAGCGGCGGAGAACCAGTACGGGAACGTGCTGGCGCAGGTCGGCGGCCAGTACGTCAAGGTCACCTCGCTGCTGAGCAACCCCAATACCGACCCGCACACGTTCGAGGCATCACCGCAGGTCGCGCACGCGATCGCGGACGCCAGGCTGGTCGTGCAGAACGGCCTTGGCTACGACTCCTTCATGAACAGCATCGAGGCGGCCAGCCCGAGCGCCCGGCGCCAGGTCATCACCGTCCAGCAGCTCCTCGGCCTGCCGGACGGCACGGCCAACCCGCACCTGTGGTACTCGCCCGCAACGATGCCGGCGGTGGCCAGGGCCGTCGCGGCCGGCCTGGCCCGGCTTGACCCGGCCCATGCGGCCTACTACCAGGCCAACGCGAGCAGGTTCACCCAGAGCCTGCGCCCCTGGTACGCCAGCCTCGCCCGGCTGAAGGCGGGCGAGGCTGGCGTACCGGTGGCGACGACCGAGCCGGTGGCCGACTACCTCCTGCAGGCCACGGGCGCGGTCAACGAGACCCCGTGGGCGTTCCAGGCCGACATCATGAACGGGGTGGACCCCTCGCCGCAGGACGTGATGACCGAGCGGGAACTGCTGGCCGGGCGCAAGGTTAGGGCCCTGGTCTACAACGTCCAGGTCACCGACCCGCTGACCCAGTCCCTCATCGCCCTGGCCAGGACTAGCGGCATCCCGGTCGTGGGGGTCTACGAGACGATGCCGCAGCCTGGCTTCGACTACCAGTCCTGGATGCTGGCCGAGTCGGGCGCCCTCAAGAACGCGATATCAGCCAGTACGTCAACGGAGCACCTGTGAGCACCCAGCCCCTCCTCGAACTCGACCGCGTAGGGATACACCTCGGTGGCCGGCAGATCCTGAGCGACGTCAGCTTCAGCGTCGGCCGGGGTGAGTTCGCCGCCATCATCGGGCCGAACGGGGCGGGCAAGACCACCCTGCTCAAGCTCATCCTCGGCCTGCGGCCGACCTCGGCGGGCCGGGTGATCAAGCACCAGGCGACCGTCGGCTACGTGCCGCAGAAGATCGTGATCGACTCCGACATCCCGCTGCGCGCAAGGGACGTGGTGTCGCTCGGGATGGACGGGCACAAGCTCGGGTTCTCCTTCCCGTCAAGGGATCGCAAGGAGAAGATCGAGCAGGCGCTGGTGGACGTCGGGGCCAGCGAGTTCGCCGACGCGAGGGTCGGCGAGCTGTCCGGGGGCCAGCAGCAGCGGGTGCTGATCGCGCACGCCCTGGTCAGCCGGCCTCAGCTGCTGCTGCTCGACGAGCCGCTCGCGAACCTGGACCTCAAGAGCGAGCAGGAGATCGTGACCCTGCTTGGCAAGCTCGCCCGGGAGCAGGAGATCGCCATCCTGCTTTCCGCGCACGACATGAACCCGCTGCTGCCCGTCATGGACCGGATCATCTACGTGGCCAACGGCAAGGTCGCCTCGGGGGGCACCGACGAGGTCGTCACCTCTGACGGGCTGAGCGAGCTGTACGGGCACCCGGTTGACGTGCTCCGGGTGCGGGGCCGGGTCGTGGTGGTGGCCGGTGACTAGCGGCCCGCTGCTCACCGCGCTGCTTGTCGGCGGGATCGCCGCGATCACCTCCGGCATCATCGGCGTGTTCTCCGTGGTGCGCTCGCAGTCGTTCGCCGGGCACTCCCTGGCCGACATCGCCACGACCGGAGGGGCGGCCGCCTTCCTCATCGGGGTCAGCCAGTTCTGGGGGTTCCTGGTCATGGGGATCGCCGCCTCGGCCACGATGGAGGTCATCGGCGTCCAGCGAAGAAGGGGCCGGGACGTGGCCACCGGCGTCGTGCTCGGCGGAGCGCTCGGCTTCGCGGCGCTCTTCCTCTACCTGGGAACCCTTCAGACCTCCACGACCGGGGCGTCGTTCTCGATCCTGTTCGGCTCGATTTTCGTGGTCAGCCCGGACACCGTCCCTGGGATCGTCACCGCGGGCGTGGTCACGCTGATCGCGGTCGCGCTGCTTGGCCGGCGGCTGCTGCTCACCTCGATCTCGCCCGACCTGGCCCGGGCCCGCGGGGTCAACGTCCGGCTCACCGGCGTGTTCTTCCTGATGGCCCTGGCGATCACCGTTTCCCTGTCGGCGGTCGCGATCGGCGCGGTGCTTTCCACCGCGCTCCTGGTCGGCCCGGCGGCCACGGCCCTGCGGGTCACCCGCAGCCCGCTTCGGGCCGTCGCCGTGTCGGCCGCCATTGGCCTCGCCACGACCTGGCTCGGCGTCTGGCTCGCCTACGAGTCCTACTACTGGCCGCCCTACGGGCACGGGTGGCCGGTGAGCTTCTTCATCGTCGCGCTCGTGCTGGCCGGCTACCTGCTGTCCTACGCCAGGCGGCCGCGCAGGGCACTGCCGCCGCGTTCTCCTCATGAGGGTGTCGAGTGTTCTCCAGCCTGATGTTCATCGGCCTCATGGCCAATACCTGGATCGCCGCCAGCATCGTGGCCGTGATCGCGGGGATCACTGGCTTCTTCGCCGTGCTTCGTGGTGAGGCGTTCGCGGCCCACGCCATACCCAACGGCGCCTTCGCCGGCGCCGCTGGGGCCTTCCTCCTCGGCGTCAACGTCATCTGGGGCCTGGCCATCTTCGCGATCGCCGGGGCGCTCGGCATCGGGGCGCTTGGCAGCAAGGCCCGGCACGACGTCGTCACCGCGCTCACCCTGGTGCTGATGCTCGGCGTCGGCGCGCTGTTCGTCAGCTGGAGCACCGAGTACGCCGAGCAGGCCTACTCGCTGCTGTTCGGCGAGGTCTACGGCGTCTCGAGCAACGAGGTGTGGCCGATCGCCGGGATCGGCCTGGTCGCGATCGCGGCCGTCGGGCTCGCCTTCCGCCGGCTCATGCTGACCTCGGCGATGCCCGAGGTGGCCGAGGCGCGGGGCGTCTCGGTGCGGGGCACGGAGGTCTACTTCCTGGTCGTGATGGCCCTCGCCGCCTCGATGACCGTGCCTGTCGTCGGCGCGCTGCTGATGTTCAGCCTGATGATCGGCCCGGCCGCCGCCGCCCGCAGCGTCACCGCCCGCCCGGGCCTGGCGCTGGCCCTGTCGGTGGCGATCGCCCTGGTCATCACCTGGCTGTCCATCGCCCTTTCCTACCGGACCAACTGGCCCCTTGGCTTCTTCGTGGGCATCGGCGGTGCCGCGTTCTACCTGATCGGCCTGGCCGCCAGGGAGCTCGGCGGCACCCGTGCCCGGACGCGGGCGGCGTAGGAGGCCGCCCGCGGGTATAAGTTCGCGCGCTGGCCCCCGGCCGGCGAAAATGGACAAGTGCGGGTAACGCTCCTTGGCCCTTTCGAGGTTCATAACGATTCCGGCGACTGTCTTCCCGTCGCCGGGGCTCGCCTGCGTGACCTGATAGCCCGGCTCGCGCTCGCCGGCGGCCGCCCGGTGAGCACGGCCACGCTGGCCGAGGCCGTCTGGGGGGACGAGCCGCCCGCTGACCTGGCCAACGCGCTGCAGACCCTGGTCTCGCGGGCCAGGCGTGCCTTGGGCGGGCCCGCGACGGTGGAGCAGTCGGCGGCCGGGTACCGGCTCGCGGTCAGCGCCGACGACGTGGACGCGCTCCGCTTCGAGCGGCTCGTCGTAGCCAGGCGCCTGGACGAGGCCCTGGCCCTGTGGCATGGCCCCGCCCTGGACGACGTCGGCGACTTCGCCACGCCCTACGCGATGCGGCTGACCGACCTGCGGCTTGAGGCGGCGCTCGGCTGGCTGGCGGGCGAGCTTGCGGCGGGGCGGGGCGCCGAGCACGCGGCCGAGCTTGAGGCGCTGGCCGCGGGTAACCCGCTGAACGAGAAGGTCACCGCGCTGCTGATGCGGGCGCTTGCCGCCACCGGCCGTCAGGCCGAGGCCCTGGCCGCCTACGAGCGGCTGCGCGGCCGCCTGGCGGACGAGCTTGGCATCGACCCGGGCGCGCAACTACAGGCCGTCCACCTCGAGGTCCTGCGAGGTAAGGTGGCGGCCCCGCTGGCCGCCGCGAACGGCGGCCAGCCGGGCAGGCGCACGAACCTGCGCGCCCAGCTGACTAGCTTCGTCGGGCGAGCGGACGACGTGAGCCGGGTCGGCCAGGCCCTGCTGGCCTACCGCCTGGTCACCCTGGTCGGCCCGGGAGGCGCGGGCAAGACGCGGCTAGCCACCGAGGTCGCGGCCCACGTCGCGGCCCTCGGTCCGGCCCGGGCCGACTCCGCGGGCGACGCCGGCGCGGGCGGGCTGGTGCCCGACGGGGTCTGGATGGCCGAGCTTGCGTCGGTCACCGACGGCGCCGACGTGCCCCAGGCGGTGCTCAGCTCCCTGGGCCTGCGGGAAACGCGCATCATGGTCGATAGCACGCAACGGGTCACGAGCCGCGACGCGCAAACCCGGCTGCTCGACGGCCTGGCCAACGCAAGGGTGCTGCTCGTGCTCGATAACTGCGAGCACCTCATTGACGCCTGCGCGCAGCTGGCGGACACGCTGCTGGCGCACAGCCCCGGGCTGCGCATCGTGGCCACCAGCCGCGAGCCGCTGGGCATCACCGGCGAGTCGCTGCTGGTCGTGCCGCCGCTGGCCCAGGATCCGGCCTCGGCGCTTTTCGCCGACCGGGCGGCGGCCGTCAGCCCCGGCTTCACCCTGGACTCCGAGACCTGGCCCCTCGTCACCGAGATCGTCCATCGGCTGGACGGCCTGCCGCTGGCGATCGAGCTGGCCGCGGCCCGGCTGCGGACGCTGTCGCTGGCTGAGGTCTCGCGGCGGCTCGACGACCGCTTCCGGCTGCTCACCGGGGGCAGCCGTACCGCCTTGCCCCGGCACCGGACGCTGCGCGCCGTGGTGGAGTGGAGCTGGGACCTGCTCAGCCCGGCCGAGCAGTTGCTGGCCGAGCGGTTCTGTGTCTTCCCTGCGGGCGCGACCGCCGGGGCGGTGGCCGAGGTCTGCGCCCGGCCAGGCGGCGCGGGCGGGCATGACCTCGACGACAAGCTCGCGGGGGAGGACATCGACGAGCTGCTGTCGTCCCTGGCGGACAAGTCACTGCTACAGCCGGTGAACGGGGGCGCGCGGCTGCGGATGCTCGAGACGATCCGCGAGTATGGCGCGGAGCGGCTGGCCGAGCGGGCCGTGCACGGCCCGCCGGGGACAGCCGCGGGCGCGACGTCGGAACTGGCGCAGGTGCGGCGACGCCACGCCGCGTACTACTCAGGCCTGATGAACGAGGCGGTTCCGCACCTGCTGACCGAGGATCAGGTCCGCTGGATGCGGGCCCTGGGCGCCGATCGGGACAACATCCTGGCCGCGCTGCGCTTCTGGTGCGATGTGCAGGACGCGCAGCAGGCGATCGCCCTGGCCGTCTCGGTCGCGACAATGGCCCTCTTGCTCGGCAACCACGCGGACATAGCCGAGCTGATCGACCAGGCCGTCATCGTGCCGGGCGAGGCGGACCCGGACTTGCGCACCATAGCCGACGTGCTCCACCTGATTACCCTGTCGATGGCCGAAGGACGTGGCGCGGCCAAGGATGCCGCGCTCGTCGGGTCCCCGAGCATGGCGGACCGGATCGAGGCGCTCAACTTCGAGAAGGCGCCGATAGCCGGGCTACTGCGGCCCGCGTTCGCGATGTTCGTCCAGGATGACGAGCGTGGACGCAGGTACATCGAGGAGGCGCGGGCCAGCCAGGACCAGTGGCTCGTAGCGGCGACGTGGATGATGTCCGCGGCCCTGGCCGAGAACAGCGGGGACATGGAGGCGGTGCGGCTGGCCACCGTGCAGGCGCTGGAGCAGGCGCGTGCGCTGGGTGAGCGCTGGCTGTTGTCGAGCGCCCTGCGGATGAGCGGCCACGTGCTGATAATGGACGGCGACCTGGACGGGGCGGCCGCCGTGTTCGCCGAGGCGGGCGGCGTGCTGGCCGAGATGGGATCCACCGACGATCAAGCCCACATGCAGATGCAGCTGGCCGACATCGCCAGCAGGCGCGGTGACCTGTCCGCGGCCCGCGAGTTCTACCAGACCGCGCTCGAGGCCGCCGAGTCCGACGGGTCGCAGATGGACGTGGCGGTGGTATCGGCGGCGATGGCGATGTTCGAGGGCACCCTCGGGGATGTTGAGGTGGCCCGCTCCAGGTACGCGGTCGCCGAGCAGGGGACAACGCGGCTCAACGACTTCCACCCAGCGCGCCATCACCTGGTCGCCGTGGTGGCGGCGGCGGGAATAGTCATCGCGCTGGCCGACGAGGACCTGCCACTGGCCAGGGAACGGGCCGCGCAGGCCTACCAGGAGGGGGTCGCGTCGGAGGACATGCCGCTGCTGGCGAACGTTGCCGCGATGCTGGCCTACCTGGCCAGCGGCCTTGGCCAGGCAGAGCGGGCCACGGAGATGCTCGGGGCCCGGACCGTCGTGCGGGGCGGAGAGGACCGCACCGACCTGGCGATGACGCTGCTCGCTCCCCGGCTGAGCGACGCCCTCGGCCCCGATCGCTACGCCCGGGCCTACGACCGGGGCAAGGCGCTAAGCCGGGCCGAGGCGGTCAGCCTCCTCGACCCGGCTAGCTTGTTATCCCCGCCCGCGCGCTCGCGGATCAGGCCCGCCGGATGTAGGCGCGCAGCGCCAGCGGGAAGAACACCACAAGCAGTCCGACGCACCACGCGAACGTCCAGCCGATCTGCGTGCCGACCGGACCGCCGAGCATCAGGCCGCGCACCGAGGACACTAGGTGCGTCATCGGGTTCACGTTCACGAACGCCTGTAGCCAGCCGGGCATCGTCGCGGGCTTCACGAAGACGTTGCTGCCGAACGACAGCGGGAAGATGAACAGGAACATGATGCCTTGGACCGCGCCGGCGCTGCGGACCGTCATGCCGACGAACACCGAGACCCAGGCGAACGACAAGGCGAAGCAGATCGAGATGCCGCACGCGGCGAGCAGCATGAGCGGGTTGGCGTGGATGCGGAAGCCGATGATGTAGCCGAACCCGAGGGACACCGCGCACACCAGCGCGTAGCGGATGAACTCGGCCAGCACCGCGCCGATCAGGGGCATCGCGCGGCCGATCGGCAGCGACCTGAAGCGGTCGAAGACGCCCTTGTCGATGTCGCCGTGCAGGTTCTGGCCGATGGCGATGCTGCTCATCGCGATCGTCTGGCCCAGCATCCCCGGCAGCAGGAACTCCAGGTAGGTGTGCTGTGAGCCGTGGGAGAGCGCCCCGCCGAAGATGTAGGTGAACAGCCCGAGGAAGATGATCGGCTGCAGCGTCACGTCCATGAACTGCTCGGGCGTGCGCATCGACTTGATGATGTTGCGCTTGGCCAGCACGAGCGCGTGCCTCGGGTTGAACCTGCTCTTCTGGCTGGTGCTTATCGCGCTGCTTGTCAGGGTCATGGCGCTCACGAGAGCACCTCCTCGGGGGCGTGAGAGTCGCCGGACCGCAGCCCGGTCAGCGTGAAGAACACCTCGTCCAGGCTGGGCAGGTGCAGGGAGAGCTCGTCCACCGCGATCCCGGCTGCCCGCAGCCGGGTCACCACCTCAGGCAGCACATCGTCGCTCTCGACCTGGATCGTCACCGAGCCGCGCCCGTTGGCCTCGGGGACATGCCCGGCGGGCTGCGGGATCGCGGCCAGCACGGTCAGCAGGTCGTCGTAGCGCGCCGGGTCGATCGGGTGCACGGTTAGCCGCTGCCCGCCGACCACGCGCTTGAGGCCGTGCGGAGTGTCGTTCGCGATCACGCGACCGTGGTCGATCACGGTGATCTGATCGGCGAGGGCGTCGGCCTCCTCCAGGTACTGCGTGGTGAGCAGCACCGTCGAGCCGTCGCTGACCAGCGACCTGACAACGTCCCACATGTCCTCGCGCTTGGCCGGGTCAAGTCCGGTGGTCGGCTCGTCAAGGAAGATCACCGGCGGCCTGCCGACCAGCGAGGCGGCCAGGTCCAGCCGTCGCCGCATGCCGCCTGAGTAGGTCTTGGCCCGCTTCCTGGCCGCCTCGGCGAGGTCGAACCAGGCAAGCAGCTCGGTCGCCCGCGCCCTGGCGGCCTTGGCCGTGAGGTCAAGCAGCTGGCCGATCATGACCAGGTTCTCCATCCCGGTAAGGTCATCGTCGACCGAGGCGAACTGGCCGGTCAGGCCGATGTTCGCCCGCACACGGTCGGGTTGGGCCCGAACGTCGAACCCGTTGATCCTGGCGACGCCGGAATCGGCGCGCAGCAAGGTGGCGAGGATGCGGACGGCGGTCGTCTTGCCCGCGCCGTTTGGTCCGAGCACGCCGAGCACGGTGCCCCGTCGTGCCGCGAGATCCACCCCCGCTAGCGCCTTCGTCTCGCCAAAGCGCTTGGTAAGCCCGATGGCCTCTATGGCTAGATCTGTCATGGTCTCAGTGTGCGGCGGGCCGCTGGCACGCCCCGCACACGCCGCTGGCACGCCCCGCACGGCATCGCTGGCACGCCCCGCACGGCATCGCTGGCACGCTCCGCATGACGCCGCTGGCATGACGCCGCTGACCGCCCCGTCCCCCGTCTCCCGTCCCCCGCCCCCGGGAGGGGCGGGCGATCACGACGCCCGCACAATAGGAGGCATGGCGAACCGGCTCCAGGCGGCGACGAGCCCCTACCTTCTCCAGCATGCGGACAACCCGGTCGACTGGTGGCCGTGGGGGGAAGAGGCGTTCGCCGAGGCCAGGCGGCGCGACGTGCCCGTGCTCATCTCGGTCGGGTACGCGGCCTGCCACTGGTGTCACGTGATGGCCCATGAGTCGTTCGAGGACCCGCAGGTCGCCGCGATCGTCAACGAGAACGTCGTCGCGATCAAGGTTGACCGGGAGGAACGGCCCGACGTGGACGCCGTCTACATGTCCGCCACCCAGGCCATGACCGGCCAGGGCGGCTGGCCCATGACGGTCTTCGCCACCCCGGACGGCCACCCCCTGTACTGCGGGACCTATTTTCCCCGGCCGCACTTCACCCGGCTGGTGCAGGCGGTAGCGCAGGCGTGGGCGACCGACCGGGACAAGCTGGTTTCCGATTCTGAGCAGAACGTCGCCATCCTCGCCTCCCAGTCCTCGGCGGTCGCGGGCCTCGGCACCCCCGGTGGCCTGTCCGCGGCGGCGCTCGCGGCGGCGACGGCGGCAGCGGTGGACGCGCTTGACGCGGCCGGCGGGCCGGCCGGCGGTCCAGGGCAGGCACCGAGGTTCCCGCCCTCGATGGCGCTGGAATTCCTGCTCCGGCACGGCGAGCGGGCGGGCGATGACGAGGGCACGTCGGGCCGAAGGGCGCGTGAGATGGCCGTGGCGACCCTTGAAGAGATGGCCTCGGGCGGGATGTACGACCAGCTCGGCGGCGGCTTCTGCCGCTACAGCGTGGACGCCACCTGGACGGTGCCGCACTTCGAGAAGATGCTCTACGACAACGCGCTGCTTGCCCGCCTCTACACCCACTGGTGGCGGCGGACAGGGTCCGGGCTCGCGCGGCGGATCGCCGAGGAGACCTGCGAGTTCATGCTCAGGGAGCTGCGCACGGCCCAGGGTGGCTTCGCGTCCTCCCTCGATGCCGACAGCGTGCCCCCCGGCAGCGAGGGCGGGCCCGGGCAGGCCGAGGAGGGTGCGTTCTACGTCTGGACTCGCGCCCAGCTTCGCGAGGCACTCGGGCCGCAGGACGGCGAGCTGGCCGCCGCCGCCTTCACCGTCACCGAGGCCGGCACGTTCGAGCATGGCACGTCGGTGCTCCAGCGCCGGGCGGCGGCGGGCGAGCAGGACACCGAGCGGCTGGACCGGATCCGCGGCACCCTGCGGGAGATTCGGGAGGCACGGCCCTGGCCTGGCCGGGACGACAAGGTCGTGGCCGCGTGGAACGGGCTGGCGATCGCGGCCCTGGCCGAGGCGGGGGTGGTGCTCAACCGCCCCGACTTCGTGACGGCCGCCACGGGCGCCGCCGAGCTGCTTGCCCGCGTCCACCTCGCCGGGCCCGCGGCGGGCCAGGACGCTGGCTCGCCGCCCGCGGACGGCCCGGCCCGGCTCACCCGGACCTCACGTGACGGGGTGGCCGGCTCAAGCGCCGGGCAGCTCGAGGACTACGCCTGCGTGGCGGCGGGCCTGCTGACGCTGTTCGGCGTGACGGGCCGGGCGCGCTGGGCCTCGATCGCCGCCGGGCTGCTTGAGACCGTCCTGGCGAAGTTCCCCGACGACTCAGGCGGCTTCTACGACGCGCCCGCCGACGGCGAGAAGCTGATCTTCCGGCCGGCCGACCCGCTCGACGGCGCGACCCCGTCGGGAACGTTCGCGGCGGCCGACGCGCTGGCGTCGTACGCGGCGCTGACCGGGTCCGCCCCGCACAGGGGGGCGGCCCTGGCCGCGCTTGGCCTGCTCCCGGCGATCGCGGGCAAGCACCCGCGCGCGTGCGGCACGGGCCTGGCGGTAGCGGAGGCGCTGCTCGCCGGGCCGGTTGAGATCGCGATCGTCGGCTCGCAGGAGGATCCCCGCACCGCGGACCTGCTACGGGCGGCCTTGCATGCAGCCGGGGGAGGGACCGTTCTGGCCGTGGGGGACGGGGAGGCCGACCCGGTGCCGCTGCTTACCGGCCGGGGCAGCACTGACGGTGCGCCCACCGCGTATGTCTGCCGGGGCTTTACCTGCCTGCTCCCCGTGACAACCCCGGCTGACCTGCGGATCCAGCTCTCGCGGGTGGTAAACGCGAGATGAACAAGCTTCGCAAAAGGTCCTAACAATGCGATTTCGGGGTGGACTCCCTCCCCGGTCTTGGGGCATCGTTACTCATGTGCACCTGACCGGCGGAGGCGTTGCGCGCGTTACGCGGACGATCAGGCGCAGTGGGTGGCGGAAGGTGCTGCCGGCTGGCGTCGCGGCGACCGCGGCGCTCGGCGTAGTCACGGGCGTTAGCGTGGCGGCGCTCGGCGGGCCGTCACGAGCTCCTGGTGGTACTGCCGCCGCCGTCGGCCAGGCGGGCAGGCGCACGCCCGCCCCCAGCGTCACGAGCGTGGCGGCGCTGCCCCAGGTGACGCCGGTGACCGGCAAGGCCGCCGCGAGCTACCTGCCGAATATGACGTTCAGCCTGGACTCCAGGTCGTCCGTCCCGGCCGTCGGGCCCGGTGGCACGCCCGCCGTCGCGCCGCTGAAGCGGACGCTGGTGGCCGACCTGATCGTTGTCGCGCCGTCCTCCCTGCCGCCGTCGGTCCTTGCCGCCATCCGCCGCCTGTCCGACGTGACCGCCGCGGAACCGGTTGAGGCCGTGCGGATGCGGATCAACGGGAGCTACACCGCCGTCCTCGGCGTGGACCCGTCGGGGTTCCGCTCGTTCGCGGCCAGGCCGACCGCGGCGTCGGACGCCCTGTGGCGCGGCGTGGCCGGGGGCGGCATCGCCGTTTCCTACACCATGGGCGAGTTGGACAAGCTGCCGCTGGGCAAGACGGTCACCGCGGCCGGGCAGAAGGCGGCCGGACTGCGAGTCGTGGCCTTCGGGACGCTCGGCATCGGCGGAGTCAACGCGGTCGTCTCCCACCAGGTCGCCCGCTCGCTCGGCGCGCCCGCCGACAACGCGATCGTCATCGCCCTGCACGGCACGGACATCAGCGGCGCGGCCAGCGCGATCGGCCGGGAGCTGCCCAAGGGAGCCGGCGTGCAGAAGCTCGTCAACGTAGTGCGGACGGGCGGGTCGGGCACTGGCTCGGCCGGCGCCGGGTCGCCGTCGGCCAGTGGCGCCTCATCGTCAGCGATCAGCCAGATGCTCACGGCCGCGATGAGCAGGCGCGGCAAGCCGTACGTGTGGGGCGGCGACGGTCCTGACGTCTTCGACTGCTCCGGCCTCGTCCAGTGGTCGTTCCGGCAGGCCGGGATCACCATGCCAAGGGTCGCTGCTGACCAGGCGCTGACCGGCCCGTCGGTGCCCGTGAGCCAGTTGCAGCCCGGTGACCTGCTGTTCTACCACACCGATGCGTCCGCGCCTGACTACATCTCGCACGTCGCCATCTACCTGGGCAACGGCTGGATGATCCAGGCGCCGCAGCCAGGCCAGGACGTCGAGGTCGTGCCCGCGGCTTTCGGCAGCGAGTTCGCCGGCGCCATCAGGGTGAATCCGGCCCAGGCCGCCGTGGTCGCCAGCCAGGTCGCGTAATTCCCCGGAATTCTCATTAGTAACAGGGGCCACGTGGCCCGGCAGGAATACCCTCGCTTGCATTCACGCGTATTGATTCCATCGCCAAGTGGATTTCCGGTTAAATCGAGGCGGCCGGGGCGGCCCCCTGGTTTAGGGGTTGCCATTTGGCCCGAATTGCCGTAGAAATCGAAGAAGTATTTTTCGCGCGGAGCTAGGGCTGGGGGCGCGATGGGGCGGGCGGGGAGAAGATCCCACTGTGGCGGCTTGAGGGTGCCGCCGACGCGGATGACAGCGCCTGTCACTGCCCGCATGCCTGCTTCCCGTCGCGACACGACGTCGATCGAGGCCATCGCGGCCCGGCGTCGGCTTTAGCGCTGCCCCCCAGGAGTGAGGGGACGAAAGGGGAAGCCATGAGTAGAGGGAAGCACGCGCGTGCGAGGACATGGGCGGGAGCCGTGCGCTCGCGCCAGAAGGCCCTCGTGGGCCTGGCGGTCGCCGTGGTGGTGGTGGGAGCCAGCTTCGTGTTCAGCGCGCAGCAGGCGGGTGCGGCGGCCTCGCCTACTGTGCCGGGCACCGTGACCAAGCAGGCTCCGGCCCGCCCGCAGGTCCACCCGCAGGCCCGGGCGCAGGCGGCGGCGGACGCGGCCAGCGGCCTGACGCCGTTCGCCACGGTGACGGGCAAGGTCTACATGTCGGAAGACGCGATTGGCACCAACGACCCGGCCGGTGGCCCGGTCCTCGTGCAGAAGCGCGACGCGTCGGCCACGGTGGAGGCCGCCTACCTGCTTGCTGCCGGGACACCGGACTATTCGATTCAGGACGGCGACATCACCCTCAACGGCACGTCGTTGTCGTTCCCCGCCGCGAACAACGTTACCGACAATTTTGGCGTGAACAGCGTCTGGACCGACGTCACATCCATCGTGAAGCCGGTCGTGGACTCAGCCCCGGTGGGAAACGTCTCGTTCACCGCGGCCGAGCCGAGCAACACGCAGGACATCGACGGTGAAATCCTCGCCGTGATCATGCAGGACCCTGACTTGCCCACGGACAACACCGTCAGCTTCGAGTTCGGCGCCCTGAACACGAACGGGGACACTTATTCGATTGGGCTGGCCCAGCCGCTCAATCTCGACAACCCGAACCTGGCGCTCACGATGAGCATCGGCGACTCCTTTAGCTACCAGGGGCCGCCCGCCACCGGGCAGTACAGCGTCATCAGCGTGAACGGGACCACGCTGACGTCGTCCGCGGGCGGCAACGACGACTCGGCCTGTAAGTACGACAACCCTCAGGACTTCGCGAACTGCGGCGACGGCGAGCTCATCACCGTGGGCGGCATCGGCGACAGCACGGCGAATCCGCCGGACCCGAACGCTACCGACTCAGACTGCGCGGGCGGTCCGCCCCGCTGCGACGACGAGCTCTACAGCCTGCTGCCGTTCGTCCACAACGGCGACACCTCGATCACGGTGAACACCAGCAACCCGTCCGGGGACGACAACATCTTCTTCACCGGATTCGAGCTCGACTCCACGGTGGCCGTGGTCGGCGAGGGCGCCACCCTCAGCCCCGCGTCCGGCGCCAGCCCGGTGGGCCAGCCCTACACCTTGACCGCCAAGCTTCAGGACTCCAACGGCAACCCCATCGCCAGCCAGCCGGTGACGTTCACGGTGGTGTCAGGACCGGACGCAGGCGTTCACCAGCAGGCGACCACCGAGGCGGACGGCTCGGCCAGCTTCACCTACAGCGGCGCGTCGGTCGGCCAGGACGTGGTGCAGGCGAGCTTCACCGACGCGAACGGCAGCAACCAGGTGTCGAACACCGCGACGGTTGACTGGACGGCGGTGGCCGCCCCGACCTCCGTCTCGACCAGCTTGTCGGCCGGGCAGGCCGCGGGCGCGTCGGTCACGGTCCCCGCGGGCACCGCGGTGACCGACTCCGCGACCCTGTCCGGGGCCAACTCGGCCACCGCGACCGGCTCGGTGACCTACAACGTGTACTCCGACGCCGCCTGCACCAAGCTGGTCCAGGCCGGCTCGGCCCAGACGATCACGGCCGGCGGCACGCTGCCCGCGTCCGTGCCCACGACGCTCGACACCGCAGGCACCTACTACTGGCAGGCGTCCTATTCCGGCGACTCGGCCAATGAGCCGTCCGTGAGCCCATGCGGATCGGAGACCGAGACGGTCACGGCGGCGGCGACGTCCGTTCCCGCGACGTCGCTGTCCGGCGGGGGCAGCAGCGGCCCGTCGATCACCGTCCCCGCGGGCACGCCGGTGACTGACACCGCGACGCTCTCCGGCCCGGTCGCGTCCAGCGCAACCGGCACCGTGACCTACAACGTGTACTCCGACAGCGCCTGCACCAAGCTGGCCAGCCCGGGGCTGGCCGAGCCGATCACCACCGAGGGCACGCTGCCCGCGTCGGCGCCCGTGACGCTGACCACGGCCGGGACCTACTACTGGCAGGCCTCCTACTCAGGCGACGCCAGCGACCAGGCCTCGGCCAGCGCGTGCGACGAGGTCGAGACCGTGACGGCGGTGGCCGCGAGCACATCGGTGGCGACGTCGCTGTCGGGCGGGGGCAAGTCGGGCACCGCGGTCAGCGTCCCGGCCGGGACGCCGGTGACGGACTCGGCCGCGCTTTCCGGCGCGAACGTGGCGACGGCCACCGGGACCGTGACCTACAGCGTGTACTCCAACGCGTCCTGCACGACGCTGGCCAAGCCGGCTGGCTCCGTGACGGTGACGCGCGGCGTGGCGCCGGCCTCCGCCGCGGTCACCCTGACCGCGCCGGGCACCTACTACTGGCAGGCGTCTTACTCAGGGGACTCACTCAACGGTGCCTCATCGAGCAGCTGCGGTGCCGGCGGCGAGGTCGAGACGGTGACGGCGGCCGCGACGACCCTGGCGACCTCGTTGTCAGGCGGCGAGAGCTCGGGGACCGCCATCTCCGTGCCGGCGGGCACGGCGGTGACGGACTCGGCGACGCTGTCCGGCGCGGTCGCGTCCGGTGCCACCGGGACGGTCACCTACAGCGTGTACTCCGACAGCGCGTGCACCAAGCTGGTGGGCGACGGGACGGCCCAGTCGATCACCACGCCCGGCGCGCTGCCCGCGGCGGGCGCCGTGACGCTGACCACGCCGGGGACGTACTACTGGACCGCGTCCTACTCGGGCGACTCCGGCAACCTGGCGTCGTCAAGCGGGTGCGGCACGGAAACCGTGAGCGTGTCGCCGGTGGCCACCCCGACGAGGCTGGCCACGACCCTGACCGGTGGCGGCAAGACGGGGACGGCGATCACCGTGCCCGCGGGCACCGCGGTGACCGACTCGGCCACGCTGTCAGGTACCGACGCGGCCACCGCCACCGGCTCGGTGACCTACGACGTCTACTCCGACAGCGCCTGCACGAAGCTGGTTAAGGCGGGGACGGCCGAGCACATCACCACGGCGGGCACGCTGCCCGCGTCGGCGGCGGTGACGCTCAGCGCGGCCGGCACCTACTACTGGCAGGTGGCCTACTCCGGCGACGCGAGCAACCAGGCGGCCGACAGCACGTGCGGGGCGGAGACGGCCACGGTGACCGCCGCCTCGACGACGCTGTCGACCTCGCTGTCCGGGGCCGGCCACAGCGGGACGGCGATCACGGTCCAGGCGGGCACGCCGGTGACCGACCTGGCCACCCTGTCCGGCGCGGTCGCCTCCACGGCTACCGGGACGGTGACGTTCAGCGTCTACTCCAACGCGGCGTGCACGACGCTGGCCGCCAGTGGCGGCAGGCAGAGCGTGTCCGCCGGGAAGGCGACGTCGGTGCCGGTGACGCTGACCGTGGCGGGCACCTACTACTGGACGGCGTCCTACTCCGGTGATGCCAGCGACCTGGCGTCGGCCGCCACCTGCGGCGCGGAGAAGCTCACCGTCACCCCGTTGCCGTCGATCGACACGCTGACCACGGCCTGGGGCAAGGGGTCGGCTGCGGCGAAGGTGTCCACCGGCGCGGCCGGTGACCTCGTCGTCGCCTTCGTCGCGGCCACCGGGCCGGGAAACAAGCATCAGTCGAGCGCGGTGAGCGGCGGCGGCCTGACCTGGCACCTGGTGAGCCGGCAGAACCCGGGCGGCAGCGATACCGAGGTCTGGACGGCCACCGCGTCAGGGAAGCTCACGAGTGCCTCGGTGACGGCCAAGGCCAGCATCGCGGGCTACGACGTGGTCATCTCGATGGTCGCGTTCAGGAACGCCTCAGGGGCCGGCCCGGAGTCGTTCACCTCCTCGGCCAAGGGCGCCCCCCACGGGACCCTGAAGACGACGGTGGGCAACAGCTGGGTCTTCGCCCTCGGCGCGGACTGGGCTACCTACGCCGCGCCGACGGCGGCCAGCGGGCAGCTGATCATCTCCGACGTCGACGCGCCAGGAAGCAAGACGGTCTGGCTCCAGGCGACGAACGCGCTGACAGCCGCGGCTGGCACCTCGGTGGCGATCAGCGACGCCAAGCCAGCCACCGATCCCTATGACCTGCTGCTGGTGGCAATCCACTAGCCCGGGCCAGTACCTGGCCGCGGCCGCCACCGAAGCATCCGGTGGCGGCCGCGGCGCGTCCCGCCTGGCCGGAGCCCCTGTCCTGTCTCAGCCGACCTGCTCGGTGGCCTGGGGTGTGACCAGGAAAGAGAGCAGTTCGCGTGAGACAGCGTTTTCGGCGTTATCTCTGTCTATCTGCTCGGCGGGCGCCGTTGGTGATCGGCTGTCTCGCTTGAAGTGCGCGGCCAGGGCCTTTTGTTCTGGTCGTTGAGGGCCTGTCGGTGCTTTGGTGGCTCTTGTCCAAGGGGATCGCCTTGGACAAGAGCCGTGCCTTGCTAGTGGTTGTAGATCTTGCCGAGCTTGACTTCCCAGAGGTCGCCTGCGAGCTTGCCCCAGCCCATCACCTTGTTGATGCGCCGATAGGTTTCGCGGAACGCCGCGATTGCCAACTGGACGTTACTGTCCAGGACGTCCGGGGGCAGGTGCCAGCGCAGGAGCGTTGTCCCGTCGGGGGCGGCTTCCGGGACCATGAAGTTCATGAGGCCGTAGAACTCGCCGTGCGTCACGGCTGAGTAGGACCGGTAGATGAACTGGCCGGGGACCGATGCGGGTAGTACCGCCTTGAGCATCGCTGCCGTCGTGGCGGTGGCGGTGCCGGCTTGCTCGATCTCGACCTTTGGCGAGTAGTAATCCGAGGCGGGTGCCGCGATGCCCAGGTCAGTGATCCGCTGCAGGACCCTGGCCTCCTGCTGGTGGGCCTCGTCGATTTCCTGGCTGACCTGATAGCCCTTGGCCTTGAACTCTCCGGCGATTTGCTTGGCTCGGCGTGCGCTTGACAGGCTCAGTGCGAGCTCGCGGCAGACCCTGCGCCGGACTCCGATCCCGGGTTCCATGAGCCACCAGGCTCCTGAGGCGATCTCGATCGCGGAGCGGGCGACCACGGTTGGCCCGATGACTGACATTTGGTCGTCCAGCATCTGCCAGAGGCCCGCTAGATCGTCCAGCACGCCGGTCATCATCAGGTTGGCTGCGGCATAGGCGGTTCGCGGGGGGTCCTCGCCCCAGGGAGTGCCATCGTGGCGGGTTTCGTTGCTGGCGAGTTCCCTGGCCGCCTCGGAGCCTGGCGCGGGCTCCCATTTTGGAGTGCCGAGGTACTTGATCCCGAAGTCCCGGGTCGCCCGGAGGGCTGCCTTGTTCTCGGAGACCACGCTCTGGTGATCCATGCCTTTCCTCTCGTGGGGGGTGGCCCCCGGACGCGTGCGTGCTGGGAAGACGAGGCAGGGATCACTTAGGGCAGGGCTGCCGTTGAGTGCCGAAATAGGGGTATTGTCCTGTTTGCCGTAACAAGGGGAACCCCGGTGCTCGTCGCCCAGGACGCGACGCGCCCGGGGTTTTCTGCAACGGAGATCCTATCGTTCCCGAGCCGTTGCCTATGTGACGACAAAAGGCCGCGTGGGCATTAGCCCACTGTGGTATCACGCGCCTCAGGTGTTACCGGGGGCGGCCAGCTGTGGTAGCTGAACAGGTGAGGGCTCCAGCCGGGGAGGTAGCGCTCGTTGATCCAGGTTTCGAGGGGGTCGGCGGGGCGGCGGGGCTGGGGCCAGCGGTAGCCGGGGGCCACGGTGCGGCGGAGCTCGCTGATGAATGCCTCGCGGTGGCCGGGCTGGCTGGATGCCGATAGCGCCCGCCAGTGGGGGGTGGCGAGGAGGCGGGTGAGGGCGACGGCCTGGGGGTAGGTGGCGGCGGCGGTGGTGGGGCTGGCGGGGGATGGCTGCCAGCCGGGGCCGTGGAAGGCGAGCATGCGGTCGCGGAAGGCGGCGTCGTGCTGGCGGAGGCCGTGCCAGTGGCGGCAGATGTGGTCGGCGACGGCGAACGCGAGGGCGACGGGGTCACGGCCGAGCCGGCGGGCCAGGCGCAGGTGGCGCTTGTGGGCCTGGAGGATGGCGGGCTGGGCGGACAGGCCAGGCTGGCTGGCGGCCGAGCCCGGGCCGGTCCACCGGTGGTGGCGCGGGCAGATGACGTCCTCGGGGTGCTTCCAGCAGCGGACCGGGAGGGTGATGCCGCGGGCGAGGGCGCACATTGTGCAGGGCGGGCCGTCGTCGGCCTTGCGTTGGGGGAACCCGGCGCTGTTGGGCGGGTTGTGGTGGAGGGCGCCGTAGCCGAAGCCGAGGTCGGGGATGGCGTGGCGCAGGGTGCTGGCCGGGAGGCCGGTGGCGGTGGCGAGCCGGCCGACGGGGAATGGCGGGGTGCGGTCCCAGCGGCCGGCGATGTGGCTGCGCAGTGCCCGGGGGCTGAGCCGGTTGGCGTGCGCGAGGCGGGTGAGGTAGGAGTCGGTGGTCTCGCCGGGGAACGGCGTGACGGTGCGGGGCAGGGGGGCCAGGACGGGCGGGGGGATGGGGGCCATGGTCAGGCGGCGCCCTCGCGCAGTGACTGGGCGGCGTGGTCGACGGGGATGGTGTCGAGCTGGTCGCGGGTGATGGCCTCGGTGCGGTCCAGGATGGCGTTGATGGCGCCGGCCCTGATGAGGTGGGACAGGCTGCCGATCATGCCGCCGGTGCGCTGGTGCAGGTAGCGGTCCATGCCGGCCAGGGTGCCGGGCTGGTGGCGGTGCAGCCGCAGGGCGGTTTCCAGGGCGGCGATGAGCCCTTTCCATTCCTGCTGGTAGGGGAACGGGCCGGTGGCGGCCAGGACGCAGCGGCCGGCGATCTGCTTGCCGCGGACGCCGGTGAACAGGCCGGAGCGCTCGACGTCGATGCCGGCGTAGACGAAGGTGGCGGGCAGGTGCTCGGCGAAGTACTTGATGTGGTCGGACATGTCCTCGCCGGCGCTGGTGGCGAGGTTGAGGTTGTGGATCTCGTCGACCAGGACCAGGTCGCAGCGGGCCTCGATGAGGATCTGGCAGACGGCGTCGGCGATGTCGGTGGTGTTCCAGCCGGTGCGGACTGGCGGGAGGCCGAGGAAGCGGGCGAATTCCAGGGCGAGCTTGCGGGGGGATCCCTTGGGCGGGGTGGTGACGTAGACGACTGGGATGCGGTCGCGGTCGCCGTGGCGGTCGCGGATCATCAGTTCGTGGGTGCGGCCGAGCTGCTTGAGGGCGGTGCTCTTGCCGGTGGCCCAGGGGCCGGACACGATCAGCCCGCGGCGGGCGCTGATCTCCCGCCGGTTCAGCAGGGTCAGCAGCCGCCCCTGCCGGGTGACCTCCCGCAGGGTGGACGTCGCCACCACGACCAGCTCGGAGTGGTAGCTGATCCTGGCCTCGTCGTAGGCGTCCCTGCCGTCTCCGTCCAGCCCGGCCCAGGCCCCGGCGGCCAGCAGGGTGAAGGTGGCGGGCGGGGCACCGACGAAGCTCCGCCATCCGGCCAGCGTGGTCGTCGGCTCGCGGTGGCGGGAGTCGTCCTGGCCGCTCAGTACCATCGCCGGGCCTCCTCCCTCGCGTCGAACACGGCCAGTGGCACGACATCGGCCAGGGGGGCCTCGCCGCCGGCGGGATCATCATCCGTGCCCGTGCCCGTGCCCCGGCCGGCCGGGCCGTCGTGCTCCGGCGGGACGGCTGGCCCGGGGCGGGGCCAGGAGGGCTGCCCGGCGGCCCGGGTGCGGGCGGCGGCCCGCCGGGCCTTGCGCGGGACCTTCTGCGCTGCCGCCCCGGGGGCCGGGCCACGGGCGGTGGCCTCCAGCAGGGCGGCGGCTGCGGCGGCGATCTCCTGCTCGGTGGCCTGGCGCCCCTCGTCGTCCAGGGCCTTGCGGGCGTGGTCCCAGGCCATCTCCCCGAACGGGGCCGGGGCGCTGTCCAGGTGCCGCCAGAAGACGGTGATCCATCCGCCTTCCCAGTGGTTGCGGACCCAGACGCGGGAGATGTCGTAGGGATCGTGCCTGACCTCCCACAGGTCCTTCCTGGCCCGGACGCCCGACGGCTGGCGGCGGAACGGGTTGAGGTCCTCACCGTCGTAGACCCGGCGGCTGACCTTGATGCCGTAGGCGTTGATCACCCGCCATGTCGCCGGGAGCAGCTCGACGTAGTCCTCGGCTGACAGGCCGACCGGGACGTAGCCTGCCGACTCGGTCAGTGCCGCGTACTTCTCGTTCGGGGTGAACGCCCGGCCCGGCGTCACCGGGTCGCGGAGCCCGTCATGGGGGCGGTTCTGCCAGACCGCGACGACCCACTCGTCCAGCAGTTCCTGCAGCTCGGCCACCGGCCACAGGCTCGCGGTGCCTGCCTCCCGGCCGCGGTGCTCGGCTGACCGGCCCAGGTAGCCCGACGCGTACTGGCAGAACAAGGTCGCGACCGATCCCAGGTGACGCTCGATGTGCGGCTTGTCGGTCGGGGTCCCGGGATGCGCCGGCTGCCAGCTGATGCCCAGGCTCGCGCAGGCGGCCCGGAAGTTAGCCGACACGAACACCATGCCCCGGTCGCAGACGATCGTCTCCGGGACGATGACCGGCCGGGCGGCGGCGTGCTCCAGCCGCTGGTCCAGGGCCAGCAGCCGCTGGTGCGGCAGGACCGACCGTGACATGGCCAGGGCCTGCGCCCAGCCGGGCCGCATCGGCTCGGGGGTCACCGTGCGGGCCAGCAGCAGCGAGGCGTCCACCGACTTGGTGGTCGGCCGCAGCACCGCCGCGGTGATCGTCCTGGTGGCCAGGTCGACCATCCCGGTCAGCTCGACCCGGCCCGGGACGCCGTCGTCCAGCAGGACCATCACGTCCAGCGGGGTGGAGTCGACCTGCACCAGCTCCCCGGGCCGGCAGGCCGTGACCATGCCGAACGGGGCGCCCGGCCTGCTGGCCAGCGATCGGCGGGCCCGGGCTGACCCGGTCACGTGCCGTCCCCGGGCGACCCGGGCGAACAGCCGGTAGAACCCGGCCCGCGACGGCACCGGCACCTGCCCGGGACCGTGCTGCTCGGCGAGGATCTGCTGCACCCGCCACAGGTAATAGCCAGTCGTCCTGGTCGGCCCGTCGGCCGCCTCGCTGACCGCCTGCTCCAGCGCCTCCAGCACCCGAGGGTCGCACCGGCCCCTGGCCGGCCGCTGCGGCGCTGCCCGCCAGTCGACCAGCCCGGCCAGCCCCCGGGCCTGGTAGCGGCGTCGCTTGCGCCGCACCGTGTGCTCGCTGACCGGGGTGCCGGCCACCGCGGTCAGCTCCGCGGCCTTCGCCTGCTCCCGCTGCGCCAGCGTCCGGGCCACCGGGTCGTACTCTGGCCGCGGCCGTGATCCCGGCGGGGACCCGGGCGGCAGCCCGGTGACCAGCTCGACGACATGCCGTTCCCACCACCGTGCCTGCCCGGCAGCCTCGGCGGGCAGCCCTTCCAGCAGTCCCGCGTCCGCCAGGACCGGGCCGCCCTTCCCGGTGCCGGCCTTGAAGCTGTCGTCCGTCAGCAGGTGCGGGAGCTGGACCACGCTCGCCCGGCCGTGCCCGTCGGCCAGCCGGACAAGGCTGCCCGACAGCCCAACCACCGTCTGCGCCACCCCGGCGAACTGGACGCGGTCACCGACCCGCAGCTCTCGCCGGGCCCGGCTCACCGCTGGCCTTCCCCGGCCAGCGTGATGAGGCACTCAGGGCCCAGCGGGACGGATTCCAGGTCCGCCACGATGACCTTCCGCCACATAAAGTGGTAAAGCACTGGCAGCACGGCCAGCGGGTCGCCCGCCGCCCTCGCCGCCGCCAGCAGGGCACGCGGACGGCCGAGCACCCTCGTCAGGGCCTCGGCAACGCCAGGGCGCAGGCAGCGGGGATGCCGGTAGCCCGACAGCCACCGGACGTTGGCCGCCAGCACCGGCGGCGGCCCGCCGGTGCGCCGGAACTCCCACCCCACCTCAGCACAGGCAGCGGCCATCACCGCGAACGACTCAGCGGCAGCCTGGTCGACCAGGTCATCAGGGCGCACGTCCACCACCACCCCGGTCCCGTCCGCCTTGCGGGCAAAGAAGTCCGGCGCATGCCGCCGGGCACGCTTCCCGTCATGCCAGTGCAGCCACAGCGGCTGCGAGGAGAAAGCCATCACCAGCGGGTCGAAGTCAAGCATCATCGCCACGTCACGCTCGGCCCAGGACTCGAACCCCACATGACGGCCAGACGTCGCCGCCCACCACAGCCCCGGGTAATTCCCGCGGCCCTTCACCGAGGGGAACGACCTCACCGGAGCGGCCCGCTCGAACGGCGAGTCCCAGCAGGACGCCAGGGAGCCCCGGCGCCGCTCGCCGGACTCGCCAGCGAACTCGACCTCGAAACCCCCGGCACACGCCACAGCCACAGCGGAAGAACCCGACATCCCCACCAGCCCACGCCTCAGTTACCGTCGGTATCCATCACTAAACACCAAGCTACAGCGTGACCCCCATGCCAGGAGAGCAGATCAGCCACAAGCGGCCGGCCCCAGGCTCACCCAGGCGAGCAGATACAGCGAGACCAGCCACGAGACGGACCAACTAGAACGAGACACCGGCCAGTTCGACTGAGACAGGACACTAGCGGTCGGCCGCCACGTCCCGGGCTTCGCTGTTGTATATTCATGCAATAGAGTGCATACTTCTTCGTGTGCCGTTCCTCGCGGCGGCTGGCGCCTGCTTCGGTCGGTGAGCGGGCGAGCGCGGCGGGGTCGGCAGCGAAGGAGGCTGACAGGCATGAGCATAAGGGTCGCGGTGGCCGGGGCGAGCGGCTACGCCGGAGGCGAGCTGCTCCGCCTGCTGGCCGGGCATCCGCGGCTGGAGATCGGGCCGGTCACCGGGGCGACCAGCGCGGGCAAGCCGGTGGTGGCCACCCACCCGAACCTCATCGGCCACCCGGCCTTCGACGGCCGCCTTTTCGAAGAGACCACGCCGCAGGTCCTCAAGGACGCGGAGCTGATCTTCATGGCGCTGCCACATGGCGAGTCGGCGGCCCTTGCCGGGCAGCTGCCCGACGCCCGGATCGTTGACCTGTCGGCCGACTTCCGGCTGGGCGACGAGGAGGCCTGGGACAAGTTCTACGGCGTTCCCTACGCGGGCCAGTGGACCTACGGCCTGCCGGAGCTTCCCGGCGCGCCCGAGCAGATCGCGACGGCACAGGCCGTGGCCGCCCCCGGCTGCTACGCGACCACGTCGATCCTGGCCCTCGCCCCGCTGCTTGCCCATGGCCTGGCCGAGCCGGACGACATCGTGATCGTCGCGGCGTCAGGCACCTCAGGCGCCGGCCGCTCGCCGCGTCCCGACCTGCTCGCCAGCGAGGTGATGGGCAGCATGTCCGCCTACAAGGCTGGCGGGACCCACCGGCACACGCCCGAGATCGAGCAGGCCCTGACCAGTGTCATCCAGGGCGTCGAGCCGCGCTCGGGGCGCGTCGCCACGATCTCCTTCACCCCGACGCTCGCCCCGATGCCCCGCGGCATCCTCGCGACCTGCACCGCCAGGCTCGCCCCCGGTGCGAGCGACAGCTCACAGCTTCAGGCCGCGGTCAGGGACTTCTACTCGCCAAGCCCCTTTGTCCACCTCCTCCCGAACGGGCAGTGGCCGGTCACCCAGGCCGTCTTCGGCTCCAACGGGGCCCACATCCAGGTCGCGGCGGACACCCACGCCGGGCGCGCGGTCGTCGTCGCTGCCACCGACAATCTCGGGAAGGGCGCGGCCGGGCAGGCCGTGCAGATCGCCAACATCATGCTCGGCCTGCCACAGGCCACGGGCCTAACCCCACATGGAGTCACACCTTGAGTGTCACAGCGCCCCAGGGTTTTCGCGCCGCCGGAGTCGCGGCCGGGATCAAGGCCTCGGGCGAGCGCGACGTCGCCGTCGTGATCAACGACGGGCCCTGCCGCGCCGCCGCCGCCGTGTTCACCAGCAACCGGTTCCCGGCCGCGCCGGTGCAGTGGACCAGGCAGGTCGCAAGCGGCGGCCGGGTCCGCGCCGTCGTGCTGAACTCCGGCGGGGCCAACGCCTGCACCGGGCCGCTCGGGTTCACCGACACCCACGTGACGGCGGAGCGGCTGGCCGCCGCACTGGAAGACAGCGCCGGCGAGATGGCCGTCTGCTCCACCGGCCTGATTGGCGAGCGGCTGCCGATGGACAAGCTGCTGCCCGCCGTGGACCAGGCGGTGGCCGAGGCGTCCCGCAGTGACGGCGTGCACGCCGCCGACGCGATCCGCACCACCGACACGGTCGTGAAGATCGCGTTCCGCCGGGTCGCGGGCGCGGCCGGCGGTGCCTACACGATCGGCGGCATGGCCAAGGGCGCGGGCATGATCGCCCCCGCGCTGGCCACCATGCTGTGCGTGCTGACCACCGACGCGGACCTGACCGCCGCCGAGCTTGACAGCGCGCTGCGATCGGCGACCGCGGTCACCTTCGACCGGCTCGACACCGACGGCTGCATGTCGACCAACGACACCGTGCTGCTGCTCGCCAGCGGCGCGTCCGGCGTCAAGCCAGACCACGCCGACTTCGCCCGGGCGCTCACCGAGGTCTGCGCCGACCTCGCCCGCCAGCTCCAGCTGGACGCGGAGGGCGCGTCCAAGATGATCACGATCGAGGTCGTCGGCGCCGCGAGCGAGCCCGACGCGGTCACCGTGGGCCGCGCCATCGCCCGCAGCAACCTGCTCAAGTGCGCGATCGCCGGGTCGGACCCCAACTGGGGCCGGGTGCTTTCTGCCATCGGGACCACCGACGCCGTCTTCGATCCCGACCAGGTCAACGTGGCCATGAACGGCGTGTGGATCTGCCGCCACGGCGCCGCGGGCGAGCCACGGTCCAAGGTCGACCTGCGCGGCCGGGACGTGACGGTCACGGTGGACCTGTCGGCCGGGCCGCAGTCCGCCATCATCCTCACGACCGATCTCACCGAGGCCTACGTTCACGAGAACTCGGCGTACTCATCGTGACGACCGGCACCACTGACCCCGAGGCCCGCTGGGAAGCGGCGACCGCCAAGGCGGACGTGCTCGTCGAGGCGCTGCCGTGGCTAGAGCGCTTCCACGGCGAGATCGTCGTCATCAAGTACGGCGGCCACGCCATGGTCGACGAGGAACTGCGGGCCGGCTTCGCTCATGACCTGGCGTTCTTGCGCTACGCCGGGCTGCGCCCCGTCGTGGTGCACGGCGGCGGGCCGCAGGTCACCGAGTTCCTTGGCCGGCTGGGCATCGAGTCCACCTTCACCGCCGGCCTGCGGGTGACCACGCCCGAGGCCATCGACGTGGTCCGCATGGTCCTCGCGGGCAAGGTGAACAAGGACATCGTCGGCCTGGTCAACCGGCACCGCCCGTTCGCGATCGGCCTGTCAGGCGAGGACGCGAACCTGTTCACCGCGCGGCGCAAGCTCGCGGTGGTCAACGGCGAGCGGGTCGACATCGGCCTCGTCGGCGACATCGTCGCGACCGACCCCGGCGTCATCCGCGCGCTCCTTGGCGACGGGCGCATCCCGGTCGTGTCCAGCGTGGCCCGCGGCGAGGACGGTGAGACCTACAACGTGAACGCCGACACCGCGGCCGCCGCGCTCGCGGTCGCGCTCGGCGCGACCAAGCTCGTCGTGCTGACCGACGTCGACGGCCTGTACCGGGACTGGCCCGCCTCGACCGAGGTGATCAGCCAGCTGTCCGCCGGCGAGCTTGAGCAGCTGCTGCCATCCCTGTCGGCGGGCATGATCCCGAAGATGGAAGCCTGCCTCACCGCTGTTCGCGGCGGGGTGCCCCAGGCACACGTCCTGGACGGCCGGCTCAAGCACGCCCTCCTGCTGGAGATCTTCACCGACTCCGGCATCGGCACGATGGTGATGGGAGACCAGTCATGAGCATGACCCAGACAGCCACCCTCCAGCAGCGGTTCGAGGCCGCGCTGATGCCGAACTACGGCGTCCCGCCGGTCGCCATCGCCGTCGGCAGGGGCTGCCGCGTCTGGGATGCCGACGGCAGGCCGTACCTTGACCTGATCGGCGGCATCGCGGTCAGCGCGCTCGGCCACGGGCACCCGGCGATCATCAGCGCGGTCTCCAGCCAGGTCGCCAAGTTCGCCCATACCTCCAACCTGTTCCTGCACGAGCCGGAGGTGGCGCTGGCCGAGCGGCTCCAGGGCCTGCTTGGCCGGGCCGACGCCCGGGTCTTCCTGGCCAACAGCGGCACCGAGGCCAACGAGGCCGCGATCAAGCTGGTGCTGCGCAAGCAGGACGCGGCCGGCTCCGGCCGCAACATCATCGTCGCCGCTGACCACTCCTTCCACGGCCGCAGCCTGGGCTCGCTGGCGATCACCGGCAAGGAGTCGATCCGCGCGCCGTTCGCGCCGTTCGGCCTGAGCGTTCGCTGGGTTCCCTACGGTGACGCCGCGGCCCTCAGCGACGCGGTTCGCCCGGACGTCGCCGCCGTCTTCCTTGAGCCGGCCCTGGGAGAGGGCGGCGTCGTGCCCGCACCCGAGGGCTACCTGCGAGCGGCCAGGAGCATCACCGCCGAGGCGGGCGCGGCGCTCGTGCTCGATGAGATCCAAAGCGGCATCGGCCGCACCGGCGCCTGGTTCGCCTGCCAGGCCGAGGGCGTCATGCCCGACGTCATCACGCTGGCCAAGGGCCTGGGCGGCGGACTGCCGATCGGCGCCTGCATCGGCGTCGGCGAGTACGGCACGGCCTTCAGGCCGGGGGACCACGGGTCGACGTTCGGCGGGAACCCCGTCGCCTGCGCGGCCGCCCTGGCCGTGATCGACGCCATTGAAGCCGAGGACATCCTGGCCAACGTGGCCAAGGTGGGCGCCTGGCTCAAGGACGGCATCGCGGCCATCAGCCACCCGCTGCTCAGGGAAGTTCGCGGCAGCGGCCTGTGGCTTGGCGCGGTGCTCACCGCGCCCGTGGCCGCCGACGTCACCACTGCCGCCCGCGAGCGCGGCTTCCTCGTCAACCCGGTCCAGCCGGACGTGGTCCGGCTGGCGCCCCCGCTGATCCTCACCGAGGCCGAGGCCGCCGACTTCCTCACCGCGCTGCCTGGCATCCTGGACGCCGTGCACGCCGCGGGCCAGGCAAGCACCAAGGGAGCATGACCCGTGGCAACCCACTTCCTGCGCGACGACGACCTGACCCCGGCTCAGCAGGCCGAGGTGCTGGCCCTTGCCGCCGCGATGAAGAAGGACCGCTACGGCTACCGCCCGCTCGAAGGGCCCCGGGCCGTTCCCGTCCTGTTCGACAAGCCGTCGCTGCGCACCCGCGTCTCCTTCCAGGTCGGCATCGGCGAGCTTGGCGGGCTCCCGCTGGTCATCGACACCCAGGCCACGCACATCGGCCGAGGCGAGACCATCGCCGACATGGCCCGCGTCATGACCAGGCAATCTGCCGCCATCGTCTGGCGCACCGCGGGCCAGGAGCGCATCGAGGAACTGGCCCGCCATGCCACCGTCCCGGTCATCAACGCGCTGACCGACCAGTTCCACCCCTGCCAGATCCTCGCGGACCTGCAGACGATCAGCGAGCGACTCGGCGCGCTCGCGGGCCGGACGCTGACCTTCCTCGGGGACGGCGCCAACAACATGGCCCACTCTTACCTGCTCGGGGGCGCTACCGCCGGAATGCACGTCCGCGTCGCCGCCCCCGAGGGCTACCACCCCGACCCGGCGATCGTGGCCCGCGCCCAGCAGATCGGCGCGCAGGCCGGCGGCTCGGCCGCCGTCATCAGCGATCCCGCCATCGCCAGCAAGGGCGCCGACGTCCTCGCCACCGATGTGTGGGTGTCGATGGGACAGGCCGACGAGGCGGCCCGCAAGTCAGCGCTCGCCTCCTACCAGGTGAACGAGGGCCTGCTGAAGCTGGCCGCGCCGGATGCCGTCGTGCTGCACTGCCTGCCCGCCCACCGCGGCGAGGAGATCAGCGCCGACGTCATCGACGGCCCGGCCAGTGCCGTATGGGACCAGGCGGAGAACCGCCTGCACGCCCAGAAGGCGCTCCTCGCCTGGCTGCTGCGACGATAAGGCCCTCATGACGACGCCGGTAACCAAGACAGCCCGCCAGGCCCGCATCGCCGACATACTCACCCGCGAGAGGGTCCACTCCCAGGAGCAGCTCGCCGCGCTGTTGCGGCAGTCCGCGGGGCTGAACGTGGCGCAGGCCACGCTCTCCCGCGACCTGGACGAGCTTGGCGTCGTCCGGCTGCGCGCCGCCGACGGCTCGCTGTTCTACTCCCTGCCGGGCGAGCCAGGAGGGCCAGGCTCCCGGCCCGGCGCCGGCGCGGGCGTCGCGCCCGCCCCGTCCGCCGACCCGCCCGGCCCGGCGCAGCGCGCCGCCCCGGTGGCCACGCAAGCCGCGCCGGCGGCCGAGGGACCCGGATCGCAGGCCCGGCTCGCCCGGTTCCTGAGCGAGCTGCTGACCTCGGCGGAGGCCAGCGCCAACCTCGTGGTGCTGCGCACGCCTGCGGGCGCGGCCCAGTTCCTCGCCTCGGTCATCGACCACGCCGCCTGGCAGTCGGTCCTGGGCACGGTGGCCGGCGACGACACCGTCCTGGTGATCGCCCGCGACCCCGTTGGCGGCGACGCCCTGGCGAGAGAGTTCCTTCGCCTGGCCGAGCGGCGCAGGTAGCCACCCAGCCCATCCTCGCCCCCGCTAGCCACCCTGCTAATAGGCTGGTAGCGACAATGGGGTTCATTGATTACTAACGGAAGCTGAGAACGTGACTGAGAACGAATCCGCCGGGCCGATGCGACTTTGGGGCGGCCGGTTCGAGGGTGGCCCTGCGGCCGCGCTGGCCCAGCTGTCGCTCAGCGTGCACTTTGACTGGCGGCTTGCCCGGTATGACCTGCGGGCGTCGCGGGCGCACGCGCGGATGCTGCACCGGGCCGGGCTCTTGAGCGACGATGAGGCCGACACGATGCTCCGGGCGCTCGAGGACCTGGACCGCGCGGTTGAGGAGGGCACGTTCCGGCCGACGGTCGCCGACGAGGACGTGCATACGGCCCTGGAGCGCGGGCTGCTCGAGCGGCTCGGCTCGCTCGGCGGCAAGCTGCGCGCCGGGCGCAGCCGCAATGACCAGATCGCCACCGACCTGCGGCTGTACCTGCGTGACCACGCGCGGACGATCGTGAGCCGGATCGCCGAGTTGCAGACCGCGCTGATCAGCCAGGCCGAGGCGTGCGGTGACACCCCCGCACCGGGGATGACCCACCTGCAGCACGCCCAGCCGGTGCTATTCGCCCACCAGCTGCTCGCCCACGTCCAGGCGTTCGCCCGGGACGCGGCCCGGCTGATGGACTGGGACAAGCGGGCGGCGGTCAGCCCGCTGGGGGCCGGCGCGCTCGCGGGCTCCTCGCTGCCGATCGACCCGCAGCTGTTCGCGGCCGAGCTCGGATTCTCCTGCGCCGCGCCCAACTCGATGGACGCCGTCGCCGACCGGGACTTCGCGGCCGAGTTCTGCTTCGCCGCGGCGCTCATCGGGGTGCACCTGTCCCGGCTGGGGGAGGAAATCGTCTTGTGGTCCTCCCAGGAGTTCGGCTGGATCGAGATCGACGACACCTACGCGACCGGGTCATCGATCATGCCGCAGAAGAAGAACCCGGATGTCGCCGAGCTCGCGCGAGGCAAGGCCGGCCGGCTCATCGGTGACGTGACGGCCCTGCTGACCACGCTCAAGGGACTTCCGCTCACCTACAACAGGGACCTTCAGGAGGACAAGGAACCGGTCTTCGACGCGGTCGACACGCTGCTCCTGGTGCTGCCCGCGATGGCCGGGCTGATCGCCACCCTGCGCATCAACACGAGGCGGCTGCGCGACCTGGCCCCGGCCGGCTTCACCCTGGCCACGGACCTGGCCGAGTACCTGGTGCAGCGCGGGGTGCCGTTCCGCGAGGCCCACGAGATCGTCGGGCACCTGGTCGTCTGGTGCCAGGTTAACGAGGTGGGCCTAGACGACGTGAGCGACGCCGACCTGGCCAAGGTGTCGCCTCACCTGACTCCCGACGTGCGCGCGGTCCTCACCGTGGATGGCGCCATCGCCGCCCGCAAGGGCTTCGGCGGCACCGCGCCTGACCGGGTCGCCGAGCAGCTCGCCAGCGTCCGGACGGTCGTCAATGACGCGGCGGCATGGGCCGCCGCGTAGTACCGCGCGAGTTCTTCGCCCGCCCGGCCGAGCAGGTCGCACCGGACCTGCTCGGCTGCGTGCTAGAGCACGAGACGGGCGACGGCCTCGTCGCGGTAGAGATCACCGAGGTTGAGGCGTACGCGGGTGAGGCCGATCCGGCCTCGCACGCCTATCGCGGCCGGACAGCGCGCAACGGCGTCATGTACGGCCCGCCTGGCCACGCGTACGTGTACTTCACCTACGGCATGCACTTTTGCGTGAACCTCGTGTGCCTCCCCGAGGGAGCCGCGAACGCCGTGCTGCTGCGGGCGGGCCGGGTCATCGAGGGCGAGGAGCTCGCCCGCACCCGCCGCGCGGCGGCGATAGCCGCGCGGGACCTGGCCCGCGGCCCGGCCCGGCTATGCCAGGCCCTTGACATTGACCGTGACCTGGACGGCGCCGACGCCTGCGACGCCGCATCGCCGCTGCGCGTCAAGGCCGGCTCGACGCCGGACCGCGGCGCGATCCGCGACGGCCCGCGGATCGGCATAAGCCGCGCGGCCGAGGTCCCCTGGCGGTTCTGGCTGGATGGCGACCCGACCGTGTCGACCTACCGCCCGCACGTCCCCCGCCGCCGCTAGCCGCGGCCGCTACTGGGCTGCTGGCACTGGCCAGGTTACCCCGGGGGCCGCCCGGTCCTGGCACCGCCCGCCGGGAGGCCCTCCCGGCGGGCGGTGCGGGTGGCCGGTGACGTCAGGTGCCAGGGAAGGGCGGGAAGGTGCAGTGCGCCGGGAAGGCGTGGCCGCCCGCGACGGTGGTGTCGGTGACCCCCGTGCCCGCGGGATCAAGGTCGGTGCCCGCCAGCGTGACGTTGGCGTACTGCGCCGTCGTGGCCGTCGCGTCGAAGTACACGTCCCGCAGGGTGAGGCCGGTCGGGTAGCTGGCGCTGAACCCGTCGATCTCGGAGGAGGCCCCAGCGACGGAGTCGATGGCTCGCGCCCCCGCCACCGTCACCGACTGGAACCACGGGATCGACGTGCCGGTCGGTGGATCGTAGAAGGGCGTGATCAGGATGAGGTTCTGGATCGCCTTCATGCACGTGCCGGCGTAGACGACGTTGGTCACCAGCCCTCCGGCTCCCTCATAGCTCTTGACCCGGATGCCGTTGTCGAGGGACGACAAGTGCCCCCAGGCGTCGTAGCCGTTGAGCGTGTTGTCCAGGAACAGGATGGAGTTCAGCCCGTAGGTGGTCCCGCTGCCGATGGACAGGCCATGAGTGCCGTAGCAGTGCAGGCCGCGGACGGTGATGTCGGACTCGGGCAGGCTGTTGGTGGTCAGGGCGACGCAGTCGTCGCCTTCCATGAGGTTCGAGTCGGCCACGGTGACGTCGCTGGATGAATCGACATCGACGCCATCGGTGTTGAGCGTGTTGTCCGGGGTGGCGATCTCGATGCCCCAGACGGTCGCGCCGACGGACTTGCTGATGAACAGGTGCTGCTTGGCCGCGTCGACCAGCTTGATGTGGTAGAAGGTCACGTCGTTGGCCGAGTTGGACTGGACGAGCCGGGGGTTGACCTGCTTGAGGCCCTCAGCGGTGGCGGTGGCCGCGATCTGGTACCAGGTCGTGCCGGTGCCAAGGACGGTCATGTCGCCCCGCCCGTCGATCGTTCCCCATTCCTCGCCGTGCCGGGTGCGGGCCACCGTGCCCTCGACGCCGGCGTTGTCGCCATCGACCGAGATGAAGGGATTGCAGCCGGTGCTGTTGGTGCCGATGGAGCCGCAGACGGCCTTGCCGGAGCCGGTCTCCTGGTAGGCCGCGGCGTCCCGGGTGGCGAACAAGGTGACGCCCGCGTCGACCACGAGGTACTCACCGGAGTGGACGGTCAGCGGGCTGGACAGGAAGCTGGTGTCGCGGCGCCAGCCGGAGACCGGGCCGGGAGCGAGCACGACCGCGCCGCCGCTGTTCTCGCACGCGTCGAGGGCGGCCTGGACGCGCCCCGTGTCCGGTGGTGATGCCTCGTCGGCGTCGCTGAAGACCCGCGTCCCGCCGGGTAGCTGCGCCGCCACGGTGGCGCAGGTAGTCGCGGGAGGCTGAGGCTGGGTCACGTCGCGCGGGTCGCCGATGCCCGACGCGGCGGTGGTGCCGGACGGGGCGGGGGTGGCCGACAGGGCGGTGGTGGCCGAGGTGGCCACGATTGCGGAGATAGCCGGAGTTGCCGAGGCGGGGACGGCGAGCGCGGCCAGCGCCAGCACGGGCACGGCGAGCAGCCCCGCCGTCAGTCTGTTAATTGCCATCGTTGACGGTCCTCACGGGTTTGAGTGGATGTGAGGCAGCGCGCTATCCGGATGGTGTCTCATATATGACTGATCCGTCAATGCCCTGAACATGATCGTTGTATATGGGCTCCATGGTCCCGGCCACCTTGACGGCACCCCGACCACCCCGTAAGGTTCGAACACGCCTCATATATGAAATGCCGCCAGTGATTCCAGGAGTCCGTCCGTTGACCGACATCCTCTCCCCGCGCGGCGGCGTCCGTCCCGGCGTGACGCCGTCGCGCACGGAGGCCGTCCTTGACGCCATTAAGCACGCCATCCTTACCGGGGAGCTCAGTCCGGGACAGGCCCTGGTGGAGACCGAGCTGGCGGAGCGGCTCGGGGTTTCCAAGACGCCAGTGCGGGAGGCACTCAAGACCCTCGCCGGTACCGGGCTGGTCGAGATGCTGCCGTACAAGGGTGCCGCCGTCCGCCGGGTCGACCGCGAGCTGGCCCGCGCGGTATATGACATGCGACTGCTGCTTGAGCCGGTAGCGGTGGGCCGTACGACCCTGGCCGGCGTTCCCCTGGCGGCGGCCCACGCCGCGCTGGCCGCCGCCGAGGCGGCCGCTGACGCGGCCGAGCGGTCCCTCGCCAACCGCGCCTTCCACCGCGTCCTGTACGCCGGCTGCGGCAATCCGCTGCTGACCGCCAAGCTGGACGAACTGCGGGACCAGACCGCGCTGGTCTCCAGCGTCGCCTGGTCCGCGCAGCCCGCCTCATGGCGAGCCGAGGCGCGCGAGCACGAGGACATCCTCGCCGCCGCCGAGGCGGGCGACGCCGAGCTGGCACGGGTGCTGACGCGCGGTCACATCAGCTCCTTCCTGGCCCGCAACTTCCCGGAAAGCGATGCGGAGTAGCCCCCCATGAGGGAGGAACAGTTGCTGGACGCGCTGCGTGACCGGCTAGAGACGGTCGTCGCGATTCCCGTGACCCCGTTCGGCCCGGACGGCGAGGTGGACTGGGACCTGCACGCCGCGCTGATCGACCGCTGCGTAGAGCAGGGAGTCGAGGTGCTGACCGCCAACGGCAACACCGGCGAGTACTACGCGCTCGATGAGGCCGAGGCGAGGCGCGCGCTTGAGGCCACGGTCAAGGCCGCGGACGGCCGGGCGGTAGTCATGGCCGGAGTCGGGCTGTCGGTGCGGGCCGCGATCGCCGCGGCCAGGCATGCCCGCGAGGCCGGGGCCGGATCGGTACTCGTGCACCAGCCGGCGCACCCGTACCGGTCCGCCGACGGCTGGGTGGACTACCACCAGGAGATCGCGGACGCGGTTCCCGACCTGGGCGTGGTGCTGTACGTCCGCGACCCCAGGGTCACCGGGCACGAGCTCAGGGAGCTAGGGGAGCGCTGCGGCAACGTCATCGGCGTCAAGTACGCGGTCCCCGACCCGGTCCAGTTCGCCTCCGTCGCCCGTGACGCCGGGCTCACGCGGTTCGCCTGGATCTGCGGCCTCGCCGAGTCCTACGCTCCGGCCTACTGGGCCATGGGCGCACGCGGCTTCACCTCGGGCCTGGTCAACGTGGTCCCGAAGCTGTCGCTCGCCATGCTGGCGGCCCTGCGAGGCAATGACTTCCAGGCGGCGATCGGGCACTGGGAGTCCATCCGCGTCTTCGAGGAACTGCGCACCGCGGACGCCTCGGCCGACAACGTCAGCGCGGTGAAGGAGGCCCTGTCACAGCTTGGCCTCGCATCCCGCGCCGTGCGCGCGCCATCGACCGTGCTGCCAGCTGGCCGCCGCGCCCAGGTCGCGACCCAGATCGCCCGCTGGCGCGAAGAGGGCTGGCTATGAGCGAGCGGAGGGACGCTATGAGCCCGCCGGTGGAAGGCGCCACCGCCCAGGGGCTGCGCAGCGCGGCCTGGTTCGGGACCGGTCCCACCGGGGGCAAGCTCCGTGCCTTCAGCCACCGCTCGCGAATGCGCCAGCTCGGCTACCTGCAGGCCGAGCACGAGGGCAAGCCGATCATCGCCATCCTCAACACCTGGTCCGATGTCAACCCCTGCCACATGCACCTGCGCGAGCGCGCGGAGCAGGTCAAGCGGGGCGTCTGGCAAGCGGGCGGCTTCCCGCTTGAGTTCCCCGTCGCCACCCTGTCGGAGACCTTCCAGAAGCCGACCCCCATGCTCTACCGCAACCTGCTGTCGATGGAGGCAGAAGAGATCCTCCGCTCCTACCCCATCGATGGCGCGGTCCTCATGGGGGCGTGCGACAAGACCATCCCCGCCCTGCTGATGGGGGCGGCCAGCGCGAACCTCCCGGCGATCGTCGTTCCTGGCGGCCCCATGCTGCGCGGCCACTACCGTGGCACGCCGCTGGGCAGCGGCACCGACCTTTGGGCCTACTGGGACGCCTACCGGGCCGGGCGAATCGGCGAGTGCGAGCTCGCGGAGGTAGAGGCGGGGCTGGCCCGCTCGCCCGGGCACTGCATGACCATGGGAACCGCCTCCACCATGACGAGTGCCGCCGAGGCCCTGGGCATGGCGCTGCCCGGCTCAGCCGCGATCCCCGCGGTGGACTCCGCGCACCACCGGATGGCAGCGCAAGCCGGGGCGCGGGCGGTCGCCCTGGTCTGGGAGAACGTGACCCCGCGGCAGGTCATGAGCCGCGCCGCGTTCGAGGACGCCGCGGCCGTCGTGCTCGCCCTGGCCGGCTCGACCAATGCCCTCATCCACCTCATCGCGATGGCCGGCCGGGCCGGGGTCACGTTCACCCTGGACGACTTCGACGCGATCGGCGGCCGCGTCCCTGTGCTCGCCGACGTGCGCCCGTCCGGACGCTACCTGATGGAGGACTTCTACTACGCCGGCGGCCTCCCGGCGCTGCTGCGCCAGCTCAGCGGGGTCCCCGGCAGCCTGCACCCAGCTCGCCCGACCGTAGCGGGAACCGACTTCGGCGCGTACTACGCCGATGCCGTCAGCCACGATAAGTCCGTTATCAGGAGCAGAACGGACCCGGTCGCGGCCGCATCCGGCCTGGCCGTCCTGCACGGTAACCTCGCGCCACGCGGTGCTGTCATCAAGCACCTCGCCGCGGACCCGGGGCTGCTCACCCACACCGGCCCCGCCGTCGTCTTCGACTCCTACGCCGACCTGCAAGACCGGATCGACGATCCGCAGCTGGGCATCACCCCGGACTGCGTCCTGGTGCTGCGGGGCGCGGGCCCGCTTGGCGGCCCGGGCATGCCCGAGTACGGGATGCTGCCGATTCCGAGGTACCTGCTTGAGCAGGGGGTCACCGACATGGTCCGCGTCTCCGACGCAAGGATGAGCGGTACCAGCTACGGCACGTGCGTGCTGCATGTCACCCCCGAGTCGCACGCCGGGGGACCCCTGGCCCTGGTCCGCACCGGTGACCTGATCACCCTGGACGTCCAGGCCCGCTTGCTGCGCCTCGAGGTAGCCGACGACGAACTGGACAGCAGGCGGTCGGAGTGGACAGCGCCGGAGCCTCGTTATGAACGGGGGTATGGCGCGCTTTACTCTGAGCATGTCACCCAGGCGGACGCGGGCTGCGACTTCGACTTCCTGGCCCGCCGCGGCCAAAGCCCCATGCCCGATCCGAGTTGACGCCGGCGCCCGCCTGGCAGCCGGCAACCAGCCCCACCCGACACGACCCCGAGGAGAGCAGCCGACATGGAACCGGTCCTCAGCATCGACCCCCGCACCGGCGAGTCCCGGGGACAGGTCGCCGTCGAGGCCGACGCCGCCGCCGTTGACGCCGCGGTGCGCGCCGCGCACGGCACTCTGGACGCGCTGGCGGACCGGCCGCTGCGAGCGGCGCTGCTTCGCGCGGCGGCCGATACCGTCGAGTCCCGGGCGGATGACCTGATCGCCACGGCGGACGCGGAGACGGCACTCGGCGTTCCCCGGCTCACCGGAGAGCTCGCTCGGGTCGCCTACCAGTTCCGCTTCTTCGCCGGCATCGTCGAGGATGGCTCCTACCTCGGCGTGGTCATTGACCAGCCGGATCAGGCCGCGGTCCCGCCGCGGCCCGAACTGCGCCGCTGGAAGGTCCCCCTCGGCGCCGTCGCCGTCTTCGCGGCGTCCAATTTCCCCTTCGCCTTCAGCGTCCCCGGCGGCGACACCGCCAGCGCCCTGGCGGCCGGCTGCCCGGTTGTCGTCAAGGCCCACCCGGACCACCCGGCGACCAGCGAGCTCGCCGCCACCGCGATTCGCGACGCCGCCGAGAAAGTCGGCCTCCCGGCCGACGTCCTCACCCTGGTGCACGGCCGCCAGGCCGGCGTCGACCTGGTCAGGCATCCGCTGATCAGCGCCGTGGGGTTCACCGGGTCCATCCCCGGCGGCCGGGCCCTTTTCGACCTCGCGGCGGGCCGGCCGGAGCCGATCCCGTTCTACGGTGAGCTCGGCAGCCTCAACCCCGTGCTGATCACCGAGCGGGTGGCGGGCGAGCGGCCCGATGACATCGCCGCCGGACTGGTCGCCTCCTACACCCTCGGCCAGGGCCAGTTCTGCACCAAGCCCGGCCTCGTGCTCGTCCCGGCGGGGCCGTCGGGCGATGCGCTCGTCCGGGCCGCCGCCGGCGCCGCGACGGCGGCCGCCCCCGGCTCGCTGCTCGACGCTCGCATGCGCGACAACTTCCTGGCAGGCTTCGCCGCCCGCGCCGCCCTGCCGGGCGTCCGCGCGCTGGCGACGGCGGCCGCCGCGCCAACCGCGCAGGCGCCCCAGGCCGTGCGGGCTGGCCTGCTCGAGGTCGCCGCGGCCGATCTGGTCAGCGAGTTGCTTGAGGAGTGCTTCGGCCCGGTCACCGTGCTCGTTCGCTATCGCGACCCGGCTGAGGCGCAAGCCGTCCTTTCTGGCTTCGGCGGCAACCTCACCGCTACCCTTCACGCCGACCCCGATGAGCCCGAGGCCGCCGCCTGGCTCGCCCGGCTATCCCGGTTCGCTGGCCGCGTGATCTTCGGCGGCTGGCCCACCGGCGTCGCCGTCGCCCCCGCGATGACCCACGGCGGCCCTTACCCGGCCACCACCAGCCCCACCACCTCGGTGGGCGGCACCGCCATCGAGCGCTGGCTGCGCCCGGTCACCTTCCAGACCGCTCCGCCCGCCCTGCTCCCTCCGGAACTACGCGGCTAGGGAGCGCGCGACAGAAACCGGTTACCCATCGGCGGGAGCCAGGTGGCACTATGCAAGGCGTGAGCGACATTATCGACGAGCTGACCTGGCGCGGCCTTATCGCGCACTCGACCGATCTCGACGAGTTGCGCAAGGCGCTGGACAGCGGGCAGGTCACGCTGTACTGCGGATTCGACCCGACCGCCCCGGGGATGCACATCGGGAACCTGGTACAGGTGCTGACCGTCCGCCGGTTCCAGCTGGCCGGGCACCGGCCCATCGCTGTGGTCGGCGGCGCGACTGGGCTGATCGGTGACCCCAGCGGCAAGTCGGCTGAGCGCGTGCTGAACTCCCCTGAGACCGTCGCGCAGTGGGTCGAGCGCTTTCGGGTCGAGCTCGGCCGGTTCCTCGACCTGGACCCGGAGTCGCCCAATGGCGGCATCATCGTCTCCAACCTGGACTGGACCGCGCCGCTGTCGACGATCGACTTCCTGCGGGACATCGGCAAGCACTTCTCGGTTAACCGGATGCTCGACCGTGAGGTCGTCAAGACCCGGCTGGAGTCCACCGGGATCAGCTACACCGAGTTCAGCTACCAGGTCTTGCAGTCGATGGACTTCCTTGAGCTGTACCGGCGCTACGGCTGCACGCTGCAGATCGGCGGCAGCGATCAGTGGGGCAACCTCACCGCCGGCGTCGGGCTGATCAGGTCGGCCGACGGCGGGTCCGCCCATGCCATGGCAACGCCGCTGATCACCAAGCCGGACGGGACCAAGTACGGCAAGACCGAGGGCGGCGCGATCTGGCTGAGCGCGGACCTCATGTCGCCCTACGCGTTCTACCAGTTCTGGCTGAACGTGGAAGACGCCGGCGTGGGCAACCTGCTGCGCGTGTTCACGTTCCGCACGCGCGAGGAGATCGAGGCGCTAGAGACCGCGGCCAAGGAGCACCCCGCCGCCCGTGAGGCCCAGCGGACGCTGGCGCAGGACGTGACCACGCTGGTCCACGGGGCCGGTGAGTGCGCCCGGGTCATCGCCGCGAGCCGGGCGCTGTTCGGCCAGGGCGCGCTGGAGGAGCTGGACGAGGCGACCCTCGCTGCCGCCCTTGACGAAGTTCGCCCGTTCCGGCTGGAGGTTGCGGCTGGGGGAGAACTGCCGACGGTGGCCAGCCTGATGGCCTCGGCGGCCGTCGTCGACTCCGTGTCGGCGGCCCGGCGCGCCATCAAGGAGGGCGGCGCCTACCTCAACAATGAGAAGGTCGCCGACGAGCGTGCGATACCCGCACGGGACCAGTTGCTGCACGGGCGGTTCCTCGTGCTGCGCCGGGGCAAGCGGACGGTTGGCGCGGTCGAGGTCGTTCACCCCTAGCGGCCTCCCGGGGGCCGCGGCGGACACCCCCGGGGTCCCCCGGAGGTTTGAGGCCGCAGGTGCTTGGGTACCCGCCTCCTTCACGGGCATTTTGGTCAAACGATTTGACGACGGTGTCCGGCCCGTCTACAGTTCTACCTGTCGCGAGGGAAGCTGGTCATGCCTGACGGCAGGGCCGGGAACCCCGGGAAGCTCCACTCGGAGCAGCCTGATGAGCGGCTCACCCAGTTCGCTTCTGCCTGAGGATCTGCGCACTCGTGCAGTTCCTGGAGTAGACGCACGCCGGGTGACGGAATCCTAACTGTCGGCTAAGAAACCGGAAACGCACCGGAAACGCCAAGTTGACACGAAGGAAACCGGGAAGTAAGGTTTGAGGGTTGCCCCGGATGAGAACGCGGCGGTGTTACAAAATGCCGTGAACCAGCTGGTGTGCACCGGTTTCTTGAGAACTCAACAGCGTGCTAAAAGCCAGTGCATTAAGCACAACCTCGTCAATGCCTGTCGTGTCCTTGTGGCATGCGGGTGAGGTTATTTTTTGCCATGGATAAGTCCTCGCTGGCATGGCGGGGCGCTCTTCATGGTTGGGGTTTGGCGGCTCCTTGCGGGGCTGTCGTGTGGCCTTCAACGGAGAGTTTGATCCTGGCTCAGGACGAACGCTGGCGGCGTGCTTAACACATGCAAGTCGA
>Ga0335075_10000948_pt1 | contig 48786 bp, 44 predicted proteins | sample Lox_Sample_24_FD_206723 | JGI IMG/M metagenome (GOLD analysis project Ga0335075, IMG submission 206723) | Soil microbial communities from Loxahatchee National Wildlife Refuge, Florida, United States - Lox_Sample_2.4 | ecosystem: Environmental > Terrestrial > Soil > Wetlands | place: USA... | reverse complement strand
GCGCTCTATGGCGAGAAGGTCGTGCTGCGCGTGCTCGACCGGACCGCCGTCGAGTTCGATTACGAAAAGCTCGGCCTGCCCGAGGATATCCGCGAGGGCGTCGAGCGGGCGCTCGACCTGCCCAACGGTATGGTGCTGGTGACCGGGCCGACCGGCAGCGGCAAGACCACGACACTTTATACCGGGCTGTTGCGGCTGAACACGGTGGTGCGCAATGTCGTCACCGTCGAGGATCCGATCGAGTACCAGCTGACCGGCATCAACCAGATCCAGGTGCGGCCGCAGATCGGGCTCAATTTCGCCAGCCTGCTGCGCTCGATCCTGCGCCAGGATCCGGATGTGATCATGATCGGCGAGATCCGCGATCTCGAAACCGTGCAGATTGCGGTGCAGGCGGCGCTGACCGGGCATCTGGTGCTGTCGACGCTGCACACCAACTCGGCGGCGGCGACGATGACCCGGCTGCGCGACATGGGGCTCGAAGATTACCTCTTGACCGCGACACTGAAGGCGGTGCTGGCACAACGGCTGGTGCGCCGGCTGTGCCCGCGCTGCAAGACGCCCGAAGCCGCACCGGAAGCGTTGCGCGAGCGTTTCGGCCTCGACCGGCTGGCCGGCAACCGCCCGATCATGCTCTATCATCCCACGGGCTGTCCCGAATGCCGCGGCACCGGGTTCCGCGGGCGCCGCGCCATCGCCGAGCTCTTGGTGCCGAGCCGGGCGATCGACCGGCTGATCTTCGACGGCGCCGACGACGGTGCGATCGAGCGCGCCGCGGTCGAGGGTGGCATGCGCCCGATCTTCGACAGCGGGATGCTCGCGGTGCTCGATGGCGACACGACGATCGAGGAGGTGGTGCGCTGCATCCGCGCCGAAGCGTGATAGCCGGGGCGCGAGCGGGCCGGCTGATGGCGTTGACCGGGCCCGGATGCCCGCATAAGCTGCCGGCCGCTGTTATGGTCCCGCCCGTTGCGGCAATTCGCATCAGACCGCGGCCGGAGGAATGAGATGCCGTCGTTCCGCTGGTCGGCGATCAACGGTGGCGGCGAAGTGGTACGCGGCATCATGGACGCGCCCGACCGCGCCGCCGTGGTCGAGCGGCTGCAGCGCCAGGGACAGACCGTGCTGCGGGCCGATCCGGCCGATGGCCGGCGCGGGCTCGGCGAGTTGCTGCAGCTTGAAATCGGCGGCGCTCGCGGCCTCGACAAGAGTGCCCTCGGCGAAGCGACCCGCGAGCTGGCGATCATGCTGGCGGCCGGCCAGGATTTGGATCGCGCGCTGCGCTTTGTCGTCGACAACACCCGGAATGGCCGCGCCCGGGTGATCCTCGGCCGGGTTCGCGACAAGGTCCGCTCCGGCAGTTCCTTGGCCGCCGCACTCGCCGGCGAACCGCGCAGCTTCTCCAGGCTCTATGTCGGCCTGGTGCGGGCCGGGGAAGCCGGCGGCACGCTGCCGGCGAGCCTCGACCGTCTTGCCGCACTCCTCGAACGCGAGCGCAGCCTGACCGCGAGCCTGCGCGCGGCGCTGATCTACCCGGCTTTGCTAGTGGTCGCGGCGGTCGGCTCGATCGTGCTGCTGCTCGATTACGTGCTGCCGCAATTCACTCCGATCTTCGAGCAGGCGGGGGCCCAGCTGCCGGAGGAGACGCAGCTGTTGATGAGTCTGGGCAGCGTGGTCGGGGCCGCCACCCCGTGGCTGTTGGCGGCAACGGTTCTTGGGGTCGTCGTCGCGCGCCAGCTGCTCGCTCAGCCGGCCTACCGGCTGCCATTCGACCGGCTGCTGCTGCGCATGCCGGTTGCCGGCAGTCTGATCCGCGAGACCCTCGCCGCGAGATTGACCCGCACTCTCGGCAGCCTGCTCGAAAACGGCGTGCCACTGATCGCGGCACTCGGCATCGCCAAGGACGCGCTCGGCAATCTCGCCGCCGCGGAAGCGGTCGAGACCGCCTCGCTTGAAGCCAAGGGCGGCGCCGGCCTCGCCCGTCCGCTCGCCGCTGCGAAAGTGTTTCCGGCGCGCACGATCCACCTCTTGCAGCTCGGCGAGGAAGCGGCGCAGCTGGCGGCGATGTCGTTGAAGGCGGCCGATATTCATGACGAGGAGGCGCGGCTGAAAATGCAGCGGCTGGTGGCGCTGGCGGTGCCGCTGATCACGATCACGATGGGTCTTGCGGTGGCCGGCATCATCACCGCGCTGCTGACCGCGATGCTGAGCCTCAATGACCTTGCCCATTGAGCGGGGCATATCGGCGGGCGGCGGTCGCGGCGACCCGGCAGACGGCTTCACGCTGATCGAGCTCCTGGTGGTGCTGGCGGTGATCGGCTTCTCGCTGGCGCTGTTTGTCGGCTACCGGGCGCCGTGGAGCCGGTCGCTGGGACTGCACGGGACCGCCGCCGAGCTCGCCTCGGAATTGCGCCTGGCACGCTCGCAGGCGATCGCCGACAATCGCCCGGTCGCGCTGGCGCTCGATCTGGCCGGCCACCGCTACCGGGTCGGCAACGCATTGCCGCAGCCATTGCCGGCAAGCCTGTCAATCGGTTTGCTGACGGTCGATGGCGAGAAGCGCAACGCCAGCGCCGGCGACATCCGCTTCAATCCCGATGGCAGCTCGACCGGCGGCCGGATCACATTGGCCGACGGGTCGCACCGGGTCGCGGTCGGGGTCGATTGGCTGACCGGCCGGGTCACTGTTGCCGATGAACATTGAGGCGCCGATGAACATTGAGGCGCCGATGAGCATTGAGCGCGCGCCGGAAGCGGCCGGCTTCACGTTGCTCGAAGTCGTGGTGGCACTCGCCATCGCGTCGCTAGCGCTGGTCGCGCTGTTTCAAGCCGGCAGCGGCGGGCTGTTCGCGGTCGATACCGCGGCGCGGGCAGAGGAGGCGCTGCAGCGCGCCCAGTCCCATCTCGCGGCGATCGGCCGCGACGCCGCTCTGATCCAGGGCGACACCAGCGGCGATGATGGCGGTGGCTATCGCTGGCGGCTGCAGGTGCAGCCGGTCGCACAGCGGCAGGGGCTGGCCGCCGACGGAGTGACCGCAGAGACGACGATCCTCTACGATGTCGAAGTCGCGATAACCTGGCGACAACAGGGCCATCAGCGAGCGGTCGTGCTGCGCACCCTTCGGCTCGGCACCAGCGGCGCCGGCAGCTGAGATCGGCATCGGTGACAGCCGGATGAGCAACTCCGCCGGGACCGGCGCAAGGATCGGCGACCCGATCGCGGCGGACGCCGGCGGTGCTGCGACGGACACCATCGGTGGTACTGCCGGCGGTGGTGCCGCTGGCGGTGGTGCCGCTGGCAGCGGGCAGAGCGGCTTCACGCTGCTCGAAATGCTGGTCGTCGTGGTGGTGCTAGGCCTGCTCGTGGTCGGGTTGACCCAGGGAGTGCGGGCCGGGCTCGCTCTGTGGCATGCGCAGCAGCGCCGTCTCGACGAGACCGCCGAGCTCGATTCCTCGGCGCGCCTGTTGCGCAATCTGCTGACCGGCATCGCCGCAGCGTCGGCGAGCGGGCTTGCCGGTGGGGCCGATGCCGATGCGATTCATGGCCAGAGCGACCAGCTGAGCTTTGTCGGCGACATGCCGACCGGCCTCGGCACCACCCGCCATGCCGACCTGACGATCGCGCTGCAGGACCATCGCCTGGTCCTGATCTGGAAGCCGCAGCAGCACGAGCTTCTGACCGGGCCGGCGCCAAAGGCGACCGTGACCGAGCTGATTTCCGGGGTCGACCGGCTGGCCATCGCCTATTGGGGCGCCACCACCCCGGACCAGCCGGCGGCATGGCAGAGCCAGTGGGATGGTGCGACCGCACCGGCGCTGATCCGCATCCACATCGCCTTTGCCAAGGGTGACCGGCGCCGCTGGCCGGATCTGATCGTCGCCCCGCAGCTTTGAGCGGCACCGGCGATTCGCAAGACGCCAGCGACAGCGGCGCGAAGGCTTTGGCGCCGGATACAGGAATTGCAGGAATTGGCGATATGAAATACCCGTGCTAAGAGAAAATTATGGCGAGAAGGTCTATCGAAAGCGTCTCGTACTGCCGCAAACGCCTTGAAGGGGCCACATTCCACCCTTTTGTTGGCGGCGCCAAGGGCGGCGCGTGTCGGCCTTTGCCGCGCGCCCGGCGCTCTGTAGCATGGCGGCCCAGCTTCGGGCGGATTTGGATCGGCACGGCTCCGAGACATGGTGCGCGAGTTTTTCAGCTGGTGGTTCGGTCAGCTGGCCGAGCTTCTTCCCCAGCGGTTACGCCGTACCGACTTGACCGCTGCCGATGCGACGGTGATCACGCCGGTTGCCGCCGCGGATGGTGATTTCAGCGCGGTCACGGTCGGCTTGCGGCGCGGCGGCAAGGAAACCCCGCTCGGGCGCTTCACGATCGGTGAACCCGGGCTTGCCGGGCTGCCGCGTTCGCCGGGCAAGCCTGCGGTGCTGCGCCTCGGCGAATCCGAGGTGCTGGGCAAGACTCTGGTCCTGCCGCTCGCCGCCGAGCGCGAGGTCGATCAGGCCCTGATCTTCGAAATGGATCGGGAAACCCCGTTCGGGGTCGAAGAGCTCTATTGGAACCACCGCATCGAAGCGGCGGACCGGGCGAGCGGACGCCTATCGGTACGCATCTTGTTGATCCCGAAGGCACGGCTCGATCCGTTATTGGCGTATCTGCGGCAGTCGGGCGTGGTGCCGGCGCGGGCCGAAATCACCGACGGGCCCGATCTCGGCTCTTGGCTTCCGCTCGATGGCGATGGCCGGCCGGCGCATTCCCTCCTCGACAATCTGGTCAGACCGGCTGCGATCGGCTGCGCGGCCCTGGCGATGGCCGCAATCGTCATTCCGTTCGCCCGTCAGTCGGCGGCGATGGCAGCGCTCGACCGCCAGCTCGCGATCGGCCGCACCGCCGCGGCGGAGGCCGATAGCCTGCGCCGGGAGATCCGCCAATTGTCCGGCAGCGCCGATCTCATTCAGAGGGAGCGCGACAAGGCCGGACAACCGCTGGCCGTGCTGGCTGCGGCGACCCGGGTGATGCCGGATGACAGCTATCTGACGGAGCTGGAACTGCTTCAGCGCAAGCTGACGATCAGCGGCCGGTCGGCTGCGGCGGCCCGGCTGATCGCTGCCTTTGCCGCCAATCCGGAATTTCGCAATCCGGCCTTCGCCGCACCGGTGACCCGGATCGAGGCGCTCCACCAGGAAATTTTCACCATCATTACGGAGGTCGCGCCGTAATTTCGCTCACCGCCATGCCGACCGGCCGGCGCGGCCGCTTCCTGGCATTGGGCTTGGTTCTGGTCGCGCTGGGAGGCGTCTACGTTCTGGCCGTGGCTCCGCTGATCGATCTTTATGGGCAACGCCAGGAGCAGCTGGTGGACGGCCGCATGCTGCTGCCGCGACTGCAGGCGGCTGCCGCGGCGTTGCCGGAGCTGCGCGCACAGGTGGCGTTGCTGCGCGCCGCGGCGCGGACCCGCAAGGTGACACTCGACGGCGCCAGCGATGCGATCGCCTCGGCCAATCTGCAGAGCCGGATCGAAGGCTATGCTGCCGCGGTCGGGGCGACGATCGGCAGCACCGAGAGCCTGCCCGCCGAAACCCGCGACGGGTACCGCCGCATCGGCCTGCGCTTTGCGCTGAACGGGCCATACGAGACGCTGGTGCGGCTCTTGGCCAAGCTCCAAGAGGCGACGCCGCCGCTGATCGTCGATAATTTACAGATCCACGGCCTGCTGCGGCGCCCGGGACTGCCCGCCGATGCCGAGAACGATCCCGGGCTCGATGCCGGGCTCGATGTCTACGGGTTTCGCAACGCCGACAAGACGACGGCGACCGCGCGATGATCGATCGCCTGGCCCTGCCCTTGCTGCTTCTGCTGTGCGGGCTGTTCGCGGCGGTCGTTGTCGCCGAACTACGGCCCGCCTCGACGGAACCGGCTCAAGCGGACGCGGCAATCCCGGCACCGAAACCGCTCCCCGCCCCGCCACTGCGCGAGGCGGATAGTGGGTACGACACGCTGATGGCGACCACCCTCGCCCGCCCGCTGTTCAGCAGCACACGGCGTCCCCCGGTACAGAACAGCGGCGACGCGGCCGATGATTCGGGGCTCGCCGATACACGGCTGGCCGGGATCCTGATCGAGCCCGGCCATCGCATCGCGATTTTCGCCCCGACCGGTGCCAAGGCGGTGACCGTGACCCAAGGCCAGACGGTTGGCAGCTGGCGCGTGGACAGCATCACCCCGGTCGAGGTTTCGCTGAGCGGGCCTGACGGCACCAAGACGCTGCAGCCGAAATTCGATCCGAACCTGGTGCCGCCGGCCACCCCGCCGTTCGTCAACCGGCCGGCTGAACCGGGCGGGTTCGCCGTTGCCCGGCCGGGCGTGCGGCCGGGGCTGCCGCCGGGGTTCAACCGCGCGCCGTTCCGCCCGGGTGAGCGGGGGCGCCCGTGAACCGGTTGCGGCGAATTGCGGCGCTGCTGGCGGCAGCTGCGGCACTGGCGCTGCTGGCCGGCTGCCAGGCACGGCCGACGCCCAGCTTGGTCCCGCTCGAGCAGCCGGCGGCGTTGCAGCCGGCAGCGCCGCGGGTGAGCGGCGAGATCCCGCGGCAGCATCTTCAGCAGCAAGTCTTCGAGGACATGCGGCGCCCGGTGAGCGCCTCGGCCGGAACCTCGGCCCCACCGCCGCCCGGTGTCGCCACCGAGCCGAGCGGCGATGTCACTCTCAATTTCGTCGATACCGACATCCGCGAGATCGCCCGCGCGATTCTCGGCACGACGCTCAAGCTCGATTTTACGATCGACCCCGCGGTGCACGGCACCGGATCGATCGAAACCGCAACGCCGCTGGCCCGCTCGGCCCTGTTGCCGGCGCTCGAAACCATGCTCAACCAGAATGGTGCGACCCTGGTACAGCGCGGCGGGCTCTATGCCGTGGTGCCGATCGCCGTCGGTGCGGTCAGCAATCAGGCCGGCGGGGCGGGCTCGATCGGCGCCGGCGCCCAAGTCATCCCGCTGCGCTACACCTCGGCCAAGGATCTGGCCAAGATTCTTGAACCTTATGTCGGCGAAGGCGGCAAGATCGCCGCCGACCCGGCGCGCAACGCCATCCTGGTGACCGGCGATGCGGCAGTGCGCGAGACGCTGGTCGGGCTGATCCGCGCGTTTGATATCGATCTGTTGTCCGGACGTTCCTACGCGCTGTTCCCGGTCGGCGATGGCGACCCGACAAAGATCGCCGGCGAGCTCGAAAAGGTGATGCAGGCGCAGTCCGACGCCTCTCTCGGCGGCATCGTCCAGGTGTTGCCGATGGAGCAGGTCAACGCCGTCCTCGTGGTCTCGTCGCAACCGCACTATATCGATGATGCGCGGCGGTTCTTCGCGCTCGCCGAGCGGGTCGAAGACGCCACCGCGCGAACCTGGCACGTCTATTATGTCCAGAACGGCCAGAGCGCGGATCTCGAGAACCTGCTGCAGCGGGCATTCACCCCGGGTCATGTGTCGCCGACCCCGCCGCCGCCGGGCAGCACCGCGCCCGGTGCCAGGCAGCAGACGGTCGGCTTCGGAAACACCGCGGGCGGGACCGCGGGAAGCAGTTCGGGCGGGATCACCGGGCTCGGCGGCAGCGGCGGAGGGACCAGCGGTTTTGGCGGGGCCGGCGGCACGACCGGCCAGACCGGCGCGGGCGGCGGAAGCATGGGCGGGCTCGGCTCGGCCATCCCGGCCGCAACGACAACGACTGCGTCGGCGACGACGCCGGCGACCGAGCCGTTGTCAACCGAGACCGGTGGCGAGGGAGCCGGGGCCGAGAACCGGATCAGGATCATCGCCAACCAGACCAACAACGCGCTGTTGATCTATGCCACGCCGAATGAATATTCGGTCATTGAAGGCATGCTGCGCAAGATCGATGTCGTGCCGCTACAGGTGCTGATCGAGGCCACCATTGCCGAGGTCGATCTCAATGATCAGTTGCAGTATGGAACGCAGTTCTTTTTCAAGACCGACCATATCGCTGAAACGCTGGGGACGCCCTCGCCGTCAGGCTTCCCATCGTTGACAAGTCTTAGCTTTCCATCGACCTCGCCGTATTTCATCTTGAGCAAATCGCCGAATTTTGCGCTGGCGGCGCTGGCCGATGTAACCAAGGTCAAGGTGCTGTCAGCACCGGAGGTCATGGTCCTCGACAACCAGCCGGCGCGGCTGCAAGTCGGCCAGCAAGTGCCGGTCCTGACCCAGACGCAGCAGAGCACGCTGGTGGCGGGCGCTCCGGTCGTCAACAGTGTCGATTATTACGCGACCGGGGTGATCATGCAGGTGACGCCGCGGGTCAACACCGGTGGCCTTGTCACGCTCGATATCGCCCAGGAAGTCAGCGATGTCGCTCAGGCGGCCACCAACACGGTGCAAGGCTCGCCGACCTTCGACGACCAGGTGTTCCGCACCCGGGTCGCCGTCCAGGACGGGCAGACCGTCGGTCTTGCCGGATTGATCCGCGACAACGTCTCGCAGCAAAACGCCGGGCTGCCGTTTCTGAAGGACATCCCGGTTCTCGGCACATTGTTTTCGACCCAGGCCAATTCGCGGATGCGCACCGAGCTGCTGGTGCTGATCACCCCGCACGTGATCCACGACCAGCGCGATGCGCGGTCGTTGACCGAGGATCTGCGCAGCCAGCTGATCAATGCCGGCCTCGTCCCGCAGGAGGTGGAGCATCAGGGCGTTTCGGGTTCGGCCAACCCCAACGGGCTGTGAGCCGGTTGCGGCGAGCCGCGCGGCCCGGCTCGCTGCGCCGCAGCAGCGGGTTCGCGCTGCTGATCGTGCTGTGGACCCTGGTGTTGATCGCGTTTCTCGTGCTGCACCTGACGGCGAATGGGCGAACCGAAATCCGCATCGCCGATAATCTCGTCGACAATGCGGTGACCAGCGCCGCCGCGGATGGGGGCATCACCGCGGCGATCTTCAACCTGTCGAGCCCGCAGCCCGACCAGCGCTGGCCGCTCGACGGAAGCGTTCATGTACTGAGCATCGGTCATTGCCAGGTCGCGGTGCGGCTGATGAACGAGGCGGCACGGATCAATCCGAACCTCGCCTCGCCGGCGCTGATCGAGGCGCTGTTGACCGTTGTCGGCAGCGACCCGGAGACCGCGCGCCGCCTCGCAGCCGCGGTCGCCGACTGGGTCGGCTCGTCCGAAACTCCCCAGCCGCAGGCGGCCCTGCTCGCCGACTACCGCGCCGCCGGGCTCGATTACGGACCGCCGGGCTCGCCGCTCGAAAGCCTCGACGAACTCAGCCGGGTCATCGGCATGACCCCGCAGCTGCTGGCGCTGCTGCGGCCCCATCTGACGTTGTACGGACCGGCGGTGCCCGATCCCGGCGGCGGCGATCCGGTCGTCGCCGCGGCTGTCGCCCGGCTGTCACAAGCGAACCCGATCGCGCCCGCAGCGGCGCCGGGCGACGACAACACGCTGACGGTGCGGATCATCGCCGCCGCGCGTGGCCCCGGAAACGCCCGGATCACCCGGATCGCAGTCGTGCGGGTCGGAGCGACCCTGCCGGGAGGCTATGTCGCGTTGGCCTGGGGCAATCGGGTCGACTGAGCCGTTCTCATTCGTTGATGATTTCAGCGTCGGAGCCGGTGCCGCCGGGCTTGCCGGTCGGTCCGAGCGAGTAGAGATCGTAATCGTGCCCGGGCCGTTCGCTCGGCATCCGATAGAGGAACGGGTGGCCCCACGGGTCATTCGGCACGGTCTCGCCCTTCAGATAGGGTCCGCTCCAATTGGCCACCCCCTCGGGCCGAACCAGCAATGCTTCGAGCCCCTGGTCGGTGGTCGGATAGCTGCCGACATCGAGTTTGTAGATATCGAGCACGCTCGCCAGCCGTTCGATCGACTGATGAGCGATCTTTTCCTTGGCCGAGCCAAGCTGGCGCAATGCGGCCGGCGCCACCAGGCCGATCAGTAGACCGAGGATCGCGAGCACGACCAGCAATTCGAGCAAGGTGAAACCCTGCTGCCGCCGATCGCCGCCGCTGCTGTCGCGCCGCCGCAAGGGGCTGAATTCGAGGTTGCTCAAGGATAGGCACCGCAACACGTCAACGCGCATCGAAATATGGCCCGATATCGGCAAATTGATGGCGCGCGCAGTGCGAGCCGCGCCGTCCCGCCTCGGCCGGCCCTGCCATCGCCGGTTGCCGCACCCGAAGGGTCAGTTGCTGCGCGCTGGACACAGCAGCTCCGTCAGCGTGGCGGCGCGTGCCAGACCGCGAAAGCGATGGATCAATGCCAGGATGTCATCGATCCGCTGGTCGGTGAGCCCGGCATGTGGCAAGAGCGCGCGGCATTTCCCGTCGATGTCGGCCCAGGCGATGCCGAGCATGCCCGCACCCCGCGGCACATGGACGGTGCTGGTGCTGGTGCGGCCGTCGCTCGCCCGGATCGTGACCGTCGCACCTTGCCGGTAGCGGGCGATGTCGTCTTGTGGCGGCGGACCGACGCGGATTTTGTCGATCAGCCGGTGGATGACCGGATCGGAAATCTTCGCCGGGCTCGCATGCGCCCAGGAGAAGTCGCGGTCGGCGGCCCCGGCGGCAAGGAAATAGGCCGGGCTGTGAGCCATGTCGATCAGGTCGGCAGGGTGCAGCGGTCCGGCGAGGGCGGTGACGCCGGGACGCGACAGCGTAATGCTGTCGATCTCGTCGGGGGCGATCCGACCGTCCCGCGCGGCATTGGCCGCCGCCTCGGCCAGCGCATGATGCGGATGGCCGCCCGGGACGAGCTTGACCGCCATGTCGGTGACGATATCCCAGGATTGGCCGAGGTCGCGTGTCACACCGGCCCCGGCGGCGACGGGATCGATTCCGCCATAGGCCGCGAAAAAGCCCTGGCGTGCTTCGAGGATGCCCTCCTCGGCGATAAACCCTCGTCCGGCAGCGAGTGCTGCGTTGATCCCCAGCGATGTCGCCAAGCCGGCGTGGTATTCGCGCGCAACGCTGGTGTTGGCTGCCGCGGCGAGACCGCCGATCGAGGTCGCCGACAAGGCGATCGCCTGAGCCGTCTGCGCGGCTTCGAGATGCAGCAGGCGCGCGGCCGCGACCGCCGCGGCAAAGATCGCGACGAGGCAACCGTGAAAACCATGCCGGCGAAATCCTGGCGTGATCGCTTCGCCGATCCGACCGGCCGCCTCGTAGCCGAGCACGATCGCCGCGAGCACGTCTTCGCCGCTGGCGCCGGTGCGTTCGGCGATCGCGAGCGTCGTCGCCGTCAGCGGCGTGCCGCAATGCACGATGTTGCGCAGATCGCTGTCGTCGCAGGCAGCACCATCGCTCATCACCGCATTGACCTGGGCCGCATCGGCGAGCGGCAGCCGATCCCCGGCATCGAACCAGATCGACGCATCGGCCCGGCCGCCGCGCTCACGCGCCAGCAAACGGATGATCGCGGCCGATTCGAGACCGGAGCCGAAGGCGGCGCTGGCGATCGTGCTGGCGATCAGCATTGCCGCATGGTCGAGCGTTTGGTCGGGCAGCTCGACCGCCCTGGTGGCGGCCAGGAACCGGGCGAGGTCGCCAGCGACACTCATCGCCGTACTCCTAGCGCGCCTCGGTCCAGCTTTCCGAAAATGCCAGCGCGCAGGTGCTGAACGGCCGCCCCTCCCGCTGCGTCGGCCAGGCGCGGCCGGCGGCATCGCTGCCATCGACAGTGAGCCGGGCGCCGAGTGCCGGGATCAGCAGCGTGCACACGCCATAGCGGCGCCCGCCTTCATTGGGCTGGGTGTGGATCAAGAGCGGCTCGCCGATCTCGTACCAGGTCAGCGCCACCTCGCCGTCGCTCGCCACCACCCGCTCGGTCCAGAAGTAATGCGGGTCGCCCGATTTGACGAATTCGGCGTCGGTGACCGGGATCGCCGGGTCGGCGGTCTCGGGGTTCAGCATTCCCTGGACCGTGCCCTGCAGCCAGCGCGCCATCGCGATGTTGTCCGACCAGATGCGCCAGCGGTTCTCGGTCAGCTCGCTCTTCAGATAGAGGACGTGGCCCGGTCCCGCCGGACAGGTGATGATGCGCCAGAAACTGGCATTGGTCGTCTGCGGCCCGCCATCGGTTTCGCTCAGGCGGATGAACGGGTTTTCCCCGGTCAGGATCACATGATTGGGATCGGCCGGCATCGTGAGTTCCCCCTTGCGGCACGGACAGGGCGATCGTAGCGGATGGGCGGACCAGGCGCCATGCCCAACCCCGCGCGACACGCCGCCGACCGGCGCATTACATCAACCAGCACCTCACATGAGCCAGCACCTCACATGAGAAAGACGCCCTTGCCGGTGGTCTGGGTGTCGAACAGGCGATAGGCTTCGTCGGCCTGGTCGAGTCGCCAGCGATGCGTGAACAGGCGGTCGACCTCGACGTTGCGATCGACGCAGAATTGCGCGCAATCGGCCTGGCCCTGCCATGAAAAGGTCCAGGAGCCGATAATCGTCAGCTGTTTTCTGAGCATGTCGGGGCTGACATCGATCGTGACGTTGTTGCGCTCGCCGACAAAGGCGACCGTGCCCCAGACCTTGGCGCTGCGCACCGCGGCGATGCGGCCCTCGGGCTGGCTCGAGGTGTCGAGCGTGCAGTCGGCGCCGCCATGGGTCAGGTCCTTGATCGCGCCGACGGGGTCGTTCGAGCGTGGGTTGACGGTCTGCCAGGCGCCGAATTCCTTGGCGCGCTCCAGGCGCTCGGGGCTGACATCGAGGGCGATGACCCGCGCCCCCATCGCCGCCGCCAGCTGGGTCGCCGACAGGCCGACCGGTCCCTGGCCGAACAAGGCGATCGTATCGTTGCCGGAGAGCTTGAGCCGGCGCAGCGCGCCATAGGCGGTGCCGGTGCCGCAGGCGATCGCCGCCCCGGCGGCAAACGACAGTTCGTCATGCAATGGCACGAGTGTGAAGGCCGGCACCTTGAGCCAGCGCGCATGCCCGCCATGGGCGTTGTTGCCATAGACCAGCACCGGCTGTTCCTGGCACAGCTGCGACCAGCCGGAGCGGCAGTGATGGCACACGGTGCAGCCCTTGTAGTGATGCACCATGACGCGCTCACCGATCCGCGCCTGCTTCGGATCGACACCGGGGCCGATCGCGGCGACGATGCCGCAGGGCTCGTGCCCGCCGATCACCGGGTCGGGGTTGACCGGCAGCCCGCCGCTGGCACCGCCCGATTTCGGCCGGCGATACTGGTGCAGATCGCTGCCGCACATGCCCGAAGCCTTGATCTCGACGACAACCTCGCCCGGCCCCGGGGTCGGGTCGGGAAACTCCATCAGCTCGATTTCGCGCTCGCCCTTGAAGACTACGCCCTGCATCGCTTCCTCCGCATCCAATCCTTGCTCTGTGCGGAGCCTACGCCTTTTCCATCCCGTCCGGTAATATCGACAGCCGATGACGCAGCCGGCCGGGCAGCTGCGCAGGGACGATCTCCGCGGCCGGTGCCGCGACGCTGCATTGATGCCGACGAGGAGCCGCGCGCATGCCGTTCGACAAGCCGCATCTCGAATTTCATCGCATCGATATGAATGTCGGCTGGGAGACGCCGCCCGGCTATCCCGCTGGCATCGAGCAGAAGATCCTGGCCGGTGCGCTCGACGAGCAGGGCCAGCGCGGCAGCCGCACCCGGCTGTTGCGCTTTGCGCCCGGCGTGTTCACGACGGCGCCCTTTGTTCATGACTATTGGGAGGAGGTCTATCTGATCTCGGGAGACTTGACCGTCGGCAACGACGAGAGGGGCGAAGGCGGCGAGAATTTTCTATCCGGCACTTACGCCTGCCGGCCGCCCGGGGCCGTGCACGGACCGTTCAAGTCGAATGGCGGCTGCCTGCTCTACGAAACCCATTACTACGCGGATTGACTGAACTGGCCGGATCGACCGAACCAGCTGGATCGACCCTGGCGCGGATGGGCACCCGAGCTAGTCGGCGAGAGCGAAGGCGCGGTCCTCCTGGAGCCGGCACATGCGGTCGAACCGGCCGCGTTGGCGGCGCAGTTCGGCGGGGCTGCCATCCTCGACGACCTCGCCGCGGTCGAGCACGACGACCCGGTCGAAATCGGCGACCGTCGACAGCCGATGGGCGATCGCCAGCACGGTGCGGCCGCGCATCAGCACAGCGAGGGCCTGCTGAATCTCGCGTTCGGATGCGCTGTCGAGCGCCGAAGTCGCCTCGTCGAGCACAATGATCGGGGCGTCCTTGATCAGTGCGCGGGCGATTGCGATGCGCTGCCGTTGGCCACCCGAAAGCTTGGTGCCGCGCTCGCCGACGACCGTGTCGTAGCCCTTGGGCAATTCGCGGATGAACCCGTCGCACCGCGCCGCGCGGGCGGCGGCCAGCACCTCGGCGTCGCTCGCCTCGGGCCGGGGATAGCGAATGTTTTCCAGAAGGGAACGGTGCAGCAGCGAGACGTCCTGCGGCACCACCGCGATGGCGCTGCGCAAGCTGTCCTGCGTCATCGCTCGGCTGTCCTGATCGTCGATCAGGATATGGCCGCGATCGACATCGACAAGCCGCTGCAACAGAGCAATCAGCGTCGATTTGCCCGCACCTGACGGGCCGACGATCGCGACATGCTCGCCGGGTCGCACGCGCAAATTGAACCCGCGGAACACCTGCTGCGCACCCGAATAGCGGAAATCGACATCCTCGAAGGCGATGCTGCCGCCAAGTGGCACCCAATCCGCCGCATCCAACGGGTCGAGCACGCGATGCTTCTCGCCGATGACCTCAATCGATTCGCCGATGCGGCCGAGATACTGAGTGGCATTGACCATGCCGAAGGCGAAATCACGCGACCCGTGCAGAATGCGCAGCGCGAGCGCTACGGTCAGGATCACATCCCCTGGAGTGATCCTGCCCAGGCTCCACAAATGCAGCGTCCAGGTGAGCATGCCGCCCGCCATCAGCCACAAGCCGATATCGTGAAGCACCCGCAGCCGCTCGACATACATCAGGCTGCCGCGATGCGCGGTGGCCTCGCCATCCAGCAGCCGCTCGAACCTGGCGCGCTCGCGGGCGCGGGCCGAAAACGCCTTGACCAGCCAGATATTGGACAGCACGTCGACAAGCTCGCCGCCGACCTCGGCCGCGCGATCGGCATGCAGGCGATGCCGCGCCGCGCCGCGGTGGCTCAGCCGGGCGAGCCCGCCGGCCATGATCGTGACAAAGGCGCACAGGGCCGCCACCAGATGCCATTCGACCGTCGCCAGCATGGCCAGGGCGGCGACAAAATCGGCGCAGACCGGCGCGATATTGAACAGCGTGATCGAGTGCACCTGCTGCAACGCATCGCCGGCGGCGGACACCCGATTGGCCAGGGCGCCCCCCATGCGGTCGGCGAAATACCGGCTGCAATGGCCGCTCAAATGGTTGAACAGATCGAATTTCGCCTCGGCCTTATCGACCAGCATCGCCCGGTATCCGGACCAGCTGCCGAGCCGCCACAGCACGCTTTCCCCGGCCGCCAGCGCGGCGAACAGGCCGAGCGCCCACCACACCCGCGCGATATGCGCCGGACCCGCTGCCATCCCATCGACGATCAGCTTCAGGCCGTATTGGGTGATGCAGGCGAAGCTGGCGGCGCCGACGACCGAGCCGACCGCGGCGAGATGGAGCCAGGGGCGCCGCTTGGCATAATGCCACAGAAAAGCGATCGGCCGGAGCGGGAACGGCGCTGCGCCCGCGTGACCGCTGCGGTTGCGCCGAGCGGGTGACGGCTCGAGGCCGCGCGTATCCGTGGTGTCCGGCCGCCCGGCCGGGCGCTCACGGCAAGATTTCTCGGTCCACTGCGCTGAATTCATCGCGTGCTTCCCGATCTCCTCCAAGTTGACCCATGAATGCTTGCCTAGGTGAAACAGCATTCGCGCATTGACATGATGTTGACATAAGCGGGCTGGAGCGCCCCATCCGATGAGTTTGCTCCCGAACACGGCCGCGCTCTGGTTAAGATCGGGCCTGCACAAGCGCTAACGGGATCATGAAGAGTCTATTCCTGTCTGCGGCGTCGCACGCCGCCCGTTGTAATCACCTGTCTTGTTGCGCCGAGCCGCCGTGCGGGGTTTGCCGCGGCTCTGCGATGCACCTGCGGTGTGATGCCGCAGCCCCGCGTCGGGCCAAAAATGTCCCTGTCCGGACCAGCTCGGCGGCACCGGCGGTGGCTTCGCGGCGATCGCGCAGGGCGTTGCTGGCGACAGTGATCGCCGCCCTCGGATGCGCGGTCGCGCCGGGGCCGCCGGTGCGCGCCGGTCCGGCGACACCTCCCGGCAGCAATCCACCGCAAGCCGCCGGATTGCAGAAGGTCCCTCAGGACCGGCTGATGCCGATCCTCGGCAAGGACGTGGTCAGCGCCACCGGCGAGAAGATGGGCCCGATTGTCGATGTGCTCTTCAACGGGGCCGGCAAGCCGCTGGCCGCGGTCATCGATTTCGGCGGGTTTCTCGGCGTCGGCACGCGCAAGATCGCGATCGACTGGAGCGCGCTGCTGTTCGATATGGGCGACAAGAAAAACGTCATCGCTCTCGACATCAGCCGCGCGCAGCTCGAGGCGGCTCCCGAGTACCAGGGTCCTGACCGGCCGGTCTCGATCGTGACCCTGCCGCATGCAGGCGGGAGCGGGTCGCCGCCCGGCAGCCCGCGGTGAGGCACGCCGCGATCGCCATCGGGGCGAGCGTGCGGATCGAAGGCTTTTCGCGGCGTTCTCTCCGGCAATGAACCGTCATCTACGCGGGCTTGATTGGCTCAATTTTTTTGTTGCCAATTTCCAGGCCGGCTTCGGCCCGTTCATCTCGATCTACCTGACCAGCGCGGGCTGGACCCTGGGTGCCATCGGCGAGGTGCTGAGCGCCGGCACGATCGCGGCAATGGCCAGTCAGGTTCCGAGCGGCGCGCTGGTCGATGCGATCACCCGCAAGCGGACGGCCGCAGCGGGAGCGATCGTCGCGGTGATGCTAAGCGCGCTGTGCATTGCGCTCTGGCCGGCGTTTCTGCCGATCGCCTCGGCCGAGGTGCTGCACGCCTTTGCCAGCTCCGCGCTGGGGCCGGCGATCGCCGCGCTGAGCCTAGTCTTGGTCGGGCATGCGGCACTCGGTGAGCGGCTCGGCCGCAATGCCCGCTATGCGGCACTCGGCAACGCCCTTGCCGCGGGGTTGATGGGGCTGTTCGGCTACTACCTGTCGGGCCGCGCGGTTTTTCTGCTGACCGCCGCACTCGGCCTTCCGGCGCTGGCGGCACTCATGGCCATCGGCGAGCAATCCGTCTCGCGGTCGATGCCGGCGGATGGCGCACCGGTCTCGGCCACCGAGCCTGCAGCCCGCCGCGGCTCCTGGCGGCTTCTCGGCGATCGCAGGTTGCTGATCTTCTGCCTCTGCGCCGCACTGTTCCAGCTCGCCAATGCGGCGATGCTGCCGATCGCCGCCGGGCTGGTGACGCAGCGCGCCGGCCGGGTCGCACCACTGGTGATCGCCGCCTGCATCGTCGGGCCGCAATTCATCACCGCCCTGGTCTCGCCATGGGCGGGGCGAATCGCCCAGAGCTGGGGACGCCGGCCGGTGCTGCTGATCGGTTTTGTCGTGCTGCCGATCCGCGGCGCGCTCTTGGCCGCTGTCGTCAACCCGTTCATGATGATCCTGATTCAGCTGCTCGACGGGCTGAGCGCCGCAGCGCTCGGTGTGCTGACGCCGCTGATCGTGGCCGACATCACGCGAGAGACCGGCTATTACACGACGTGCCTCGGCCTGGTCGGGCTCGCGGTCGGCGGTGGTGCGACGCTGAGCACGACCGCAGCCGGGCTGGTCGCCGACCGGTTCGGTGGCGGCGCCTCCTTTCTGAGCTTGGCTTGGGTCGGGTTGTGCGCAGCAGCCCTCGTCGCCGCAGCGATGCCGGAAACAAGGCCGCCAGCACCCGCCCAAACCGCCTCAACGCCCGCCTCGACCCGGCCCGATCGATCGCCTCGACAGGGGTGAAGCGGCTCAGAAATCGAGGTCGGCGTAATGCGCCGGCGGCGGCACCCCGGGCAGGTGATCGGCGAGGATCGGGCGAAAGCTCGGCCGCGACTTGATCCGCGCGTACCATTCCTTGGCCGGCTCGTGCGCATCCCAGGGCACATCGCCGAGATAGTCGAGGCTCGACAGCTGGGCTGCGGCGGTGATGTCGGCAATCGAGAAATGGTCGCCGGCCAGCCAGCGCCGGCGCTCGACCAGATAGCCGATGTAGTCGAGATGGTGCGGCAGGTTGGCGTGGCCGGCGCGGATCGCCTGCGAGTTCGGCTGCCCCTGCCCGAGATAGCGTTTCATCATCTTCTCGCCGAGCAGGTTTTCGGTGACTTCGAGGTTCATCTTGATCTCGAACCAGGCGGTCAGGCGGCGCACCTCGGCGCGATCGACCGGGTTGATGCCGATCAGCAGCTTCTCGCGGTAGACTTCGTCGAGATATTCGACGATCGCTGCCGAATCGGCGAGCACGGTGCCGTCGGGCTCGATCAGCACCGGCACCTCGCCGGCCGGGTTGAGCGCCAGAAACTCCGGCCGCCGCTCCCAGGTCTTCTCGGCCTTCAGCGTGAAATCGAGGTTCTTTTCCCGCAGCACGATCCGCACTTTGCGCGCGGCCGGGGACAAGAGAACGTGGTAGAGGACGCGCATCGGGCAATAGTAGCGAGCGGCGGCGCATCGGGACAACGCCTGATCACCGCCCGGCGCGATCAGCGCCGTGGCACGATGCATCCGAGCGGCGCAACGCGCGAGCGCCGCATTACAGCTTCTCGAACACGCCGCAAGTGATGCGGTATTCGGCGGCGAGCCAGTAGAGCTTCTTCATCGAGCGCTGCCATTTCTCGAATGACAGGAAGGGTGCCGGAAAGCGGGCGAGATGCCGCAGCAGGATCCACGGTCGCGCGCGCACATCATCGCGATACGACCGGCCGGCGCCGATGATCGCTCCATCGAGCAATCGCGCGCCGGCGAAGAGGGCGCCCAACTGCTCGAGGTCCGGTCGGAACATCGTGTCGATCGGGTCACGGTGATAGGGGTAACTGAACGGCACGGTGGCAAAGACGAGACCGCCCCGATCCAGCAATTCGAGGCAATGGCGCGCAAGAAGATCGGGATGTGTCACATGCTCCAACAGGTTGCAGCACAACAGCGCCCGCGGCCGGCAGGCGCGCAGCCGCGGCAGATCGGCGGGCTCGGTCAAATCGGCCCGGATATCGACCCCCGCCTCGTCGCGTTGATCGACGTGAACGACATCGATGCCGCGGCGCCGCAATGGGCGAAACAGCTGCTCCTCGGTCCAGGGCTGGGTCAGTTCGCGAAACGCGGCGGTGCTGCTGCCGAGATTGAGCAGCGGGGACAGGCGCTGCGGGCCAAATCCTTCGAGGGTGCGGCACAGCCAGCGCGCTTCTGCCTCGAACATCGCGCTACCGCTCGTGAAGCTGGCGATAGCGAGGGGACTGGCGCAGCGTGCCGGAACTGCGCGAGAGTGCCAATGGTGGGGCGACAGGAGGCTGCGACATCCACCCGGCGGGCGGCGCTTGCCGGCGTAAACCCGTCATTCTTGCAACATGTTCCGGACTGAGTGAAGTTGCCGCCCTGAATGTCGGCAGCATTGCCGCCACCGCCCGCCACAAGAAGCAGTCGCAGGAAATCGGCGTCAAGCCAAAGAAGCGACGGAAGATTCGCGGCCCATATTTCGCGGCCACATGGAGGTTCGGCCCGTTGCCCGCCCCGCCGACAACATCGCTGCCAGCCCTAAGCGCGGGAGTTTTTCCAGAAGGGACGCCGCTCAACGCGTTCCTCGCCTGGAACGAGGCGCGGCGCTCGACCGATCGGCGCTACCGCATCGCCCGCACCTTCACAGAGCTGTGGCGCGACCCGGACGATGCAGTCTCTATCGCCTATCTCGCCGGTCAGGCCCTCGGGCTTCAGCGCTTCGGCGGGCGGATCGTCGCCCCGGCAAACGCGGCCGCGCAAGCGCGCGAATTCCTGGCCGACGCATCCCATTCGGCCGCGGTCGGCGCCGCGCGCCAGCTGGTCATGGCCTGGCAGTCGGCGATCGGGCAATCGGCGCTCGGCTCCATCGACATCACCCGCCATGCGGCGGTGTTCGCCGGCTTCGAGGAACTGGCGAAGCACGTCGATCTCGACGCCCTCGCCCACCTGCGGCCACAGCCTCTCGGTGCCGCTCCACGGCGTCACCACCGCCGCATCCTGATCATCAAGCTCGGCGCGCTCGGCGATTTCATCCAGGCGCTCGGTCCGATGCCGGAAATCCGCAACCATCATGCCGGTGACCACGTCAGCCTGTTGACGACCGCCCGCTACGCCGAGCTGGCGCGGTGCACCCGGCTGTTCGACCAGGTTCTGATCGATCCGCGGCCGCGGCTGCGCGATCTCCACGGCTGGTTGCGGTTGCGCCGCATGCTGCGCGGCGGGTGTTTCGACCGGGTCTATGATTTCCAGACCTCGGACCGTTCGAACGCATATTTCTGGCTGCTGCAGCCGGGTCCGGTTCCGGAGTGGTCGGGCATCGCATGGCGCTGCTCGCATCCGCACGCCAATCGCCAGCGCGATCGGTTGCACACGATGGACCGGCAGGCCGAGCAGCTGCTGATGGCCGGCATTCACCCAGTTTCGCTGATGCCGCGATTGCCGCTCCCCGCGGCAGGGGTGATGCCGTCGCGGCTCGCCGGCCGACGCTTTGCGATGCTGATCCCCGGCTCGTCCCCGAACCGCCTAGCCAAGCGCTGGCCGGCAGAGCATTTTGGCGAGCTGGCGCGCCGACTGGCCCGCGCCGGCTACATGCCGGTCGTAATCGGCGCCAATGGCGAACAGGCGCTCGGCCGGGCCATCACCGCGGCCTGTCCGGAGACCGCCGATCTGGTCGGTCGCACCGATCTGCCAACACTCGCCGCACTCGCCCACCACGCCGCGCTGACCATCGGCAACGATACCGGGGCGACGCATGTCGCCGCCGCCGGTGGCCGGCCGGTCGTGGTGCTGTTCTCACGGCTGTCGCAACCGAACCTGTGCGCACCGCGTGGTGCGGCGGTGGTGGTGCTGAGCGAACCCGACCTCGCGGCACTGGCGGTCGATCGGGTGCTCGCAGCCGCGCTTGCGCTGGCGGCCGGCGCCGACAGTACCGCGAGCGCGGTCTCCTGACGACGCCGCAAAAACGCTCGACGCCTTAGAAACGCTCGACCCAAGGCCGCAATTCGATTTCCCAGGCCCAGGCCGAGCGCGGCTGGGCAAGCACGCCGAGATAGGTCTCGGCGATCGCATCGGGGTCGAGCATGCTGTCGGGTTTGTCCGCCGGCTCGACCCGGCCGGGATTGCGGATCGCTCCGTCGATGACGAAATGGGCGACGTGGATGCCTTGCGGCGACAATTCGCGGGCCATGCTCTGCGCCAAGCCGCGCAGCGCGAACTTGCCCATCGCAAAAGGTGCCGACAGCGGATAGCCCTTGACGCTGGCCGAGGCGCCGGTGAATAGCACCGCCCCCTGCCCTTTCGGCAGCATCCGGGCGACCGCCTCGCGCGCTACCAGGAACCCACCATAGGCGCTGACCATGATCGCACGCTCGACCTCGGCCGGGACCAGCTCGGCGACCGGGCCGCGCGCCCGCGCGCTGGCATTGTAGACGACGATTTCGGGTGCGCCGATCGCCCCCTCGACCGCGGCGAACATTCGCGCCACCTGAGCCGGGTCGACCGCGTCGCAGGCAAACGCCTTGGCCCCGGTCTCGGCGCAGAGCGGGGCCAGCTTTTCGGCGTCGCGCGCGGCGAGCGCCACCCGCATGCCCTCGCCGGCAAACAGCCGCGCCAAAGAGGCGCTGAGACCCCGCCCGGCGCCGACGATCAATGCCGACCGATAGCTCGACTTCGCCATGTTCGAATTCTCCTCACGAGATGGTTCCGGCGCGACTGGACGCAAAGCTTGGGGCGCGACAATAACGCCAGTCTTTCGTGCCCCGCCAGAGCGATGCCGGCTCAGCCGAGGCGTTCGAGCTCGTCGATAAAGCCGCCGACGACCGAGAGCCCTTTCGACCAGAAGGACGGGTCCGCGGCGTCGAGGCCGAACGGCCTCAACAGCTCGCGGTGACGCAGCGTGCCCCCGGCCCGCAGCATGTCGAGATAGCGTTCGGCAAAGCCCTGATGCGCGTCCTGGTAGGCGGCGTAGAGCGAATTCACCAGGCAATCACCGAATGCATAGGCATAGACATAAAACGGGGTATGGATGAAATGCGGGATGTATGACCAGTAATGGCGATAAACGCCATCGAGCCGGATTGCCGGACCAAGGCTCTCGCGCTGCACTTCGAGCCAGATTTCAGCGATCCGGTCGGGTGTCAACTCGGCGTCGTGGCGCTCGTCATGCACCTTGATTTCAAACGTCACAAAGGCGATCTGGCGCACCACCGTGTTCAGCATGTCCTCGACCTTGCCCGCGAGCATGATCTTGCGCCGCTCCCGGTCGGTCTCGCCCGCGAGCAGCGCCCGGAAGGTCAGCATCTCGCCAAACACCGAGGCGGTCTCCGCCAGGGTCAGCGGCGTGTCGGCCATCAGATAGCCTTGCCTCGCCGCCAGGACCTGATGGACGCCGTGGCCGAGTTCATGGGCGAGCGTCATCACGTCGCGCACCCGCCCCTGATAATTGAGCAACAGATAGGGGTGCGCGGCCGGCACGGTCGGATGGGCAAAGGCGCCCGATGCCTTGCCCGGTCGCACCGGCGCATCGATCCAGGGTGCGGTAAAGAACCGGCTGCCGACCGCGGCCAGCTCGGGCGAGAACGCGCGATAGGCCGACAGCACCGTCGCCTCGGCCTCGCGCCACAGGATCAGGCGGTCGTCATCGCCCGGCAATGGCGCGTTGCGGTCCCAGAACGGCAACGCATCGACGCCAAACCAGCGCGCCTTCAGCCGGTAATAGCGATGCGACAGCTCAGGGTAGCTGGCGCGTACCGCCGCGATCAGCGCATCGACGACCTCGTCCTCGACAAAATTCGCGAGGTTGCGCGACGAGATCGGCCGGACGAACCGGCGCCAGCGATCCTCGATCTCCTTGTCCTTGGCCAATGTGTTGGTGATCAGCGCGAAGGTCCGCGCGTTGCTGCCGAGCACCTCGCCGACCGACAGAGCGGCATCGCGGCGGATTTCCGGATCGCGGTCGGACAACAAGTCGAGCGCCTCGGCCTCGGTCAGGTCGCGGCCGCGGATCGGGAAGCGCAGAGCGGCGACGGTCTCATCGAACAGGCGGGTCCAGGCGGCGCGGCCGGCGACCGATTTCTCGTGCAGCAACCGCTCGGCCTCGTCCGACAGCTGGTGCGGGCGGAACGCGCGCAGGTCGCGCAGCCACGGCCGATAGCGCGCGAGTGCCGGATCGGCCTCCCTGGCCGCCAGGACCGCGTCGTCGAGCCGGTTCAGCTCGAGGGTGAAGAACAACAGCGTCGTCGCGATCGCGTTGATGCGCTCCTCGAGCGTTTGATAAAAGCGGCCGATCTCGGGGTCCGCCAGATCACCCTCATGGACCAGCGAGGCATAGCTGGTGATGCGCCCGCTCAGTTCCTGCATCGCCTCGTAGGCAGCGACCGCGGGACCCAGCTCGGCTCCCGAAAGTTCGGCGAGCCGGCCCTGGTAGCGGCGGCGGAACGCCTCGGCATCGTCGGCGAGCCGGGCAAGATCGGCAGCGAGCTCCGGGCTGTCCCGGCCGGGATAGAGGTCGGACAAATCCCATCGCGGCAGATCGCCAAGCGCGTCCTTCCGGTTATCCGCCGCCATTTGCGCCGCCGCCGCTGCCTGCATCGCTTCTCTCCGGCCAATCGCCTGCGCAACATATGGGCCTCGGCCGGGAGCCGCCAAGCGCCCGCGGTCAGCCTGCCGGGCCGAGCCAGGTATCGCCGCGCCAGCCATTCTCGTCATATTCGGCCATGCACTGATCGACGAGCGCCTCCATTCGGTCCAGCGCACCGTTGCGTTGCGCCCCGGTCAGGGCCTGGATGCGGATGTCCTCGTGATTGCCGGCATAGTTGCGCTCGTAGAGCTCGTGCCGCCCGCCGAATTCGGTGCCGATTGCGTCCCACAGGAGCTTCATCAGCTTGATCCGCTCGCGGTAGCCGACGCCGTTCGAGCCGCGCACATAGCGCTTCAGATACGGGTCGATCGCCGGATTTTTGAAATCCTTGACCGAAGACGGCAGGTAGATCAGCGCCGAGGCGACGATCTTTTCGATGATCTCCCTGATCTTGGAGTAGGCGTCGGGAGCGAACACGCGATAGGACAGGCCCGCCTCGAGGTTCGGCAACAGCGCGTCGCCGACCCAGGGCTGCGGGTTGGTCGCCATCGCATTCGACAGCGACCAGAACAGGTTGCGCCACGAGACGATCTCGCCCAGCAGCGCCTGGTTGCCGCGGAACTCGCCGCCGCCGGTCGCGCGCAATGCCCGGGCCACGAGCCCGCAGATGAAATCGAGCTTGACCGCAAACCGGGTGCAGCCCTGAAAGCAGAACCCGTTCAAAAAGCCCGAGCGCGGATAGAAGCTCAGGATCTTCTCCGGGTCGCGGTAGACGAGAATGTCCTCCCAGGGGATCAGCACATTGTCGAGCACGAAAATCGCGTCGTTCTCATCAAACCGCGACGACAGCGGGTAGTCGAATGGCGAGCCGACAGCGGCGGCGATGCGCTCGTAAGAGTTGCGGCAGATCAATTTCACTCCGGGCGCGTCCATCGGCAGGATGAACATGATCGCGAGGTCCGGGTCGGCAGTCGCGGTCGCCGCGTTCTGGCCGAGAAAGTTGTAGTGGGTGATCGCCGCGGCGGTGGCCACCACCTTGGCGCCGGAGACGACCACGCCGGCGTCACTCTCGCGCTCGATCGTGACATAGACGTCCTTGACCTCGCTGGTCGGGCGGCCGCGATCGACCGGCGGATTGACGATCGCGTGGTTCATGAACAGCACATTGTCCTGGGCGCGGCGGTACCAGGCACGGGCGTTGTCGGCAAACCGGCCGTAATACTCGGCGTTGGCGCCGAGCGTGTTCATCAGCGAGGCCTTGTAATCGGGGGTGCGCCCCATCCAGCCATAAGTGAGGCGCGACCATTCGGCGATCGCCCGCTGCTGGTCGATGAGTTCGTCGCGCGAGCGGGCGACACGGAAATATTTGTGGGTGAAGCCGCCTGAGCCGGTATCGGTCGGCGCCGTCAGCACCTCGCTGGTCTTCGGGTCGTGCAGTGCATCATAGAGCCGGGCCAGCGAGCGGACCGAATTGCGGAACGCCGGATGCGTCGTGACATCGGCCACCCGCTCCCCATCGATATAAACCTCGCGCCCATCCTTCAGGCTGTCGATGTATTCAGCTCCGGTAAACGGTCGCGGCCGGCGATCGCGAATGTGGTCTTCGGGCGCCAATCTCATTTCTCCCTGCAAGCCACGACGCAGTGCCAATCGGGCGATCGCCGGAAATGCCTCCGCATAGCTGGCGCAGTCCCGCTATCGGACATCATGTCCGACATGGCAAGTCAGACTAGTGGTTGAATCCCAATCGGAGAGCGTGTGCGCAGGCCGCCCGCTTGCGGCAATGCCCACTACCCGCCCAGGGCCCACTACCCGCCGCCCAGGGATAATGCACGTTGCCTCGGCACACACCAATGCCGGGCGCAGCTCAAGCGAGCACGGGCGGTGGGGGGAGGCCCGACCGGATCGGGCCACCCGAACAATCCCGCCGCCGTCTGCAGTTCTATCTGGCGGCGGGGCCGCGTTCCGCCGTCCGGATCGCCTGGTCGAACGCCGCCAGCACCGCGCCATGCGACGAGCGGTCGTTCATCGTTTCGACATTGGTGAACCCGCGTGACCTTGCCACGTCGATCAGCAACGAATGCGCGGCCCAGGCGATGCTCGGATCGTCGAGCCGCTTGGCGGCGGCACGCAGCGCGCCAATTGCGCAGCGCTGGCCACCGAGCGAGCGATAGGTCCGCCGGGTCCAGTTTTCCGGGTCGATGATCAGCCCCTTGGCCTCGCGCAGCAGGTCGGCGACGGCAAGATCATGCTCCGTCGGCAGCGGCGCGCGCAGCAGGGCGACCGGTCTGCGCTTGTCACGGCGCAGCCGCGACTGAAACCACAGCCGGCATCCGTGTCGGCTCCAGATCGGGAAGAGCCCAGTATCCGATGGTCTGGGCGCAGGAAAATAGGTACCATCGAACGGCATCGCGATCTCCTATCTTCTCCGTTGCCATTGCCTCGTCACGGCACCGCGTTGTGGCGGCGCAACTCTCCCCCCAATGCTTCGCATACAGGGCCATATCCGATTGCCTGCCGGGACGGATCGCACGGGAACCCGTCCGTACCGCAGGCGCGCCGCCTCGTCGGACAAAATGTCGGACGCAAGCCACCCCTTGTCGCGCCCTTGTCGCGTCGGAAGAACTCAAGCCCATAAAGGATGATCACTCTGGGGCTGCGGAGTGTCAATGTTTGCGCAGGCTTTGTCAGGCCGCGATTGTCGCCACCGCCAACACGATCAGCAGCACGACGCCGATCGCCGCAAGATAGAAATTGAGGTCGCCGGACTGGAACAGGCGCAGCCGGTCGGCGACCCGCTGAACGAAGCGCGTCGCCGGCTGGAACAGGTGCGGCTCGAAGACCGGCGCCACTTCGTGACGGAACGCCAGCCCGGTCACGAAATAGTGGTGCCCGCTGGTCTCGCGCTCGGTCTCCTCACGCGGCCGGTAGACAAAGCTGTAGAACGTGCGCAATGCATTGGCGAAGCTCAACGCGGTCGTCGAGGCGCGTGCCGGATCGTGATCGCGACCGCCATACCAGAGCGGCGCGCGGCGCACCCGGTGGCGCCGGCTGGCCGCCGCCAGCATCGTGAGCGGCAGGAGAGCCAATAGCGGCATCGCCACGACGAGCAGGCTCGGCGAGATAAAGGCAAAGGTTCCAGCAAGTCGGATCGGCTGCCCGGTTGCCGGCACCAGGATCAGCCCAACATGCATCGCCGGGACCGCCGCGGTCGTGAATTCGCGCGCCACCGCAAGGTCGAGCGCCGGTAGCCAATACGGCATGCCGGCGGCGAGGCCGAGGACGGCGAGCCCGAGCAGACCGACAGCAGCCGCCACACCCGCCGGCAGCCGGCCATTCGCCGCCTCCGCGCGTCCGAGCAGGCCGATGCCGAACAGCTTGATGAATGCGGCAAGCGCGATCGCAACGGTCAATGCCAGCCCCGCGCCGGCCAGCGCCAGGGCCAGCCGGCCTTCAAGGCTCGCCAGGTGAAAGCCTTGAAACAGGGTTTGAAACAGATACCACTCGCTGACGAAACCGGCCTGCGGCGGCATCGCGGAGAGGCTCATCGCCGCAAACAGCGCACCCACCCCGAAGGAAGGCGGAACCCGGCGCAAGAGGCCGGTATGCGCGATCGCGTAGCTTCCGGTAGCCCCGAACACGCCATCCGCCGCCAGCATCAGTCCGCCCTTGGCCAGCGCATGGCCCGCCAGATGGAGCAGCGCAACAGTCCAGGCGAGGCTTGCCAGCAGCGGCCGATGATCGCCGCGAAAGACCAGCGCGGCACCGAGGGCGACGACGGCAATCGCCGCATTCTCCGCCGAGGACAGGCTCAACAGCGCGCGCCAATCCTGCTGCTGGAACGCGTAGAGGGCTGCCAGAATGGCGCTGAGCACACCGGCGGCGACGACGAACTCGCCGAACCCGAAAGACGCCAACGGTGCGTTGCCGGGAGCCCAGTCGAGCAAGCCGCGGCCGAGCGCGAAAAAGGCGGAATTCAGCACCACCCCGGACAGCAGCGCGCCGCTGGCGCCGCTGCCTGCGGTATAGGCGGGGGCGTACCATTCATAAAACGGCAAGAGCCCGAGCTTGGCGCCGAAACCGATCAGCAGCAGCACGGCAACGAACAGGCGCAGTGTTGTGCCGAGGGCGGATGCCGCAGCCGGAAAACCGGCAAAGGACAGGCTTCCGCCGGCGCCGGCAAGCAGCACGAAGGCGACCAGGAGGGCAACGGCACCGACCTCGAGCAGCCCCAGCATCAGCATCACCGAGCGCCCGGCAGTCGCCGACAGCCGCTCGGCGAGCAGCAGCAGCGCCCCACCAAAGGTCATGATCTCCCAGGCGATCAGCAGCCCGGCGGCGTTGTCGAGGCCGAACACGCCGAGCGCGCCGAGCAGGCTCAATGCCGCGCCGGCCAGCCACAGCGAGTGCCGCTGACGCACCGGGCTTGCCAGCCCGCAGGCAAAGATTGCCGGGACGAGGCCGAAGCCGAGCAGCCACAATGCCGCGGGGGCGAGGTGAAAGGAGATTGCCTCGCCGGCCAGGCGGGGCGGCAGCACCACCGCCGCGGTTCCGCCGGGCAGGCCGGCAAATGCCGCGGCGACCCCGGCGAGGCTGCCGAGCACCAAGAGCGCGCGAGACAGGCTCGGCAGCCGGCCGGTCAGGGCGATGGCACCGGCCGCAACCCAGGCGAGTGCCGCCGCGGCCAACAGCTCATTCGCCAATCCGCCCTCCTGCCACGCGCTGCCGCCGCCGGCCGAGGAACACCAGCAATGCCTCGATGATTGCCGCCGGGTTGGGCGGACAGCCGGGCAGATAGAGATCGACCGGCAGGATCCCGTCGAGCCCGTGGCCGCAGGCATAGCCGCCGCCGGCGACACCGCCCGAGACGGCACAGGTCCCGGTCGCCATGACCCAGCGCGGCTCGGGCATCGCCTCGTAGGCGGCGCGCAACGGTGCCAGCATCGCCTGGGTGACCGGGCCCGTGACCAGCAGCAGATCGGCGAAGCGCGGCGACGGAGTGAAGAAGATCCCCAACCGGTGCAGATTGTAGAACGGGTTGATGAGCGCCTGCAGCTCGGATTCGCAGCCGTTGCACGAGCCGGCATCGACATGGCGGATGTGCAGGCTGCGACGGAAACCGGAGGGTACGGCACCTGCCGCTGGGGATGCCGTGCCCGCCGCGATCTCGGCCTGCCAAACGAGATCCTCGCGGCGGCGGACCCCGAAGGCCCAGTCGGCGGAGGGCGTCAGGGCTCCGGTCGGGCAGGCCTCGGTGCATAGCTGGCAGACGACACAGCGGCCGTAATCGATGGCAAGCCGCGCACCCGGCGCAGCCGGATCGGCCAGCACGATCGCCTGGGTCGGACAGCTCTCGGCGCATTCGGCACAGCCCTCGCGGCACGCCTCCGGCTGGTAGCGCGGCATGCCGAGAACGCCCTCCTGGCCGTCGCCCGCCTCGCCCGCCGGCCACGCCATCGTCGCCTTGCCCGCGCGCAATCCCATCAAGGTCCACAGCTGCATCGGCCCCTCCCAGCGGTCCGATCCAAACGCCTGGTTTCCCGGCGTCTGGTAAATCGGCCTACCAGATCAAAAGGTTGGCGGTGCGATTCCGCGACCGGATGGGAATGATCCGTTAGCATCACACCACTAGCGGTCGCAGCCGGCGATGGTCAGGCCGAAGCTCGCCTCGTTGATCGCATAATCCATCATGTTGGTCTCGTGCACGGTGAACGGGAACACGCGCCAGTTCGAGAATGACGGCGATTTGATCTTGACCCGTGCGAGACGGCGGTCGCTGTCGAAGTGAACCGCGTAGAACAGGGCGCCGCGCGGTGACTCGCACCAGCCGAGCCCTTCGCCGCCCGGCGGCGGCGCGCAGCGGCTCGACACCGGACCGTCGGGGAGCGCGCGCAGCATCTCCTGGATCAGATCGAGACTGGCGCCGATCTCGGCGATACGGACCTGAAAGCGCGCCGCCGCATCCCCGGCTTCGCGCAGCGGGATGCTCGTCGAGAGCGCGTCATAGGCGGCATAGGGGCGATCGCGGCGCAGATCCTGATCGAGGCCGGAAGCCCGCGCGACCGGCCCGGTGGCGCCCTGGTCGAGCGCGGTCTGGCGATCGAGCATGCCGGTCGTGATCAGCCGGTCGAGATGGCTGCCAGTGGTGAGCAGCCGCGCGAGATAGGAATCGATCTCAGGGCGCAACGCGGTGAGAGCCGTGGCGAGCCAACCCTCGGGCGAGAGATCGCGGCGCAGCCCGCCCGCGGTCAACAGCCCGCGCAGCAGCCGGCTGCCGGTCAGCCTCCCATTCAGCTGCTTCAGCCGCTCCTCGAGGTATTTGCCTTCGGCCTCGCCGACCTTGAGCGTCGTCGTGTGGGCGAGATGGCCGAGGTAATGCAGATGGTTATAGAGCCGCTCGAGCTCGGCCATCAGCGCGCGCAGAAACCGGGCACGTGGCGGCGCGCGACAGCCGCAGGCGGCCTCGACCGCCTGGCAGAAAGCCAGAGCATGCGCCAGCCCGCCGACCCCGGAAACGCGCTCGGCCAACACCACCGCGGTCGCCGGCGCCAGCCCCTCGAACCGCCGCTCCATGCCGCGATGCTTGAAGAACAGCCGCGGCTGATAATGCAGGATCGCTTCGCCGATGTAGTGGAACAGGAATTCCGCGGATTCGACGACATCGGCGCGCACCGGGCCGAACGGCAATTGCTGCACATCGCCGCCGGCAACCTCGATCTCCGGGGCGAACCGCCGGCCCTGATCGACCCCGACAATGACGTCGCGCGGATAATCGGGAGCAAAAGGCGGCAAAACCGGCCGTGCGCTCTCGTGCAGAACCAGGCGGCGCGGCTCCGGGTGGCCGGCGAAGACCACCCCGAACAAATCGCCGATCTCACGCTCGTACCAGCCGAGCAGCGGCACGACCGGGGCCAGGCTCGGGACCGGTCCCGAAGGCCGGCAGCGCAACATCGCAAAGGGCTGCCGGGGCGATGAAGCGAAGAGATAGCGCAGCTCGATGGTGTCCGGTGCGGGCCACCAGGCATAAACCATCACCATCCGGCCGCCGCCGTCGAGGATGTGCCGCACGGCTTCGGGCAGGTCCGCCGGTTGCAGCAACGGCGCTGCCGCGGCGGCGATCATCGGCCGACAACGCCCAGGAGCTGCGCCACCCGGGCAAAGAACTCCCAGAGCGGCTGCGGCCACCACAGGCCCAGGATCACGAGCGGGACGAGCGCCAGCCACATCGGCACGACGCACCAGCCGGGGGCGCGCAGCGGTGCTGCCGCAGCCTCGCCCGGCGGTGCGGCACGATACATGCGGCGAAAGTGATCGAGAAAGCCGATGAAGATCACGATCAGCAGCGCCGCCATCAGCGCCGCGGCCCAGGCGAAGGCGTGCCGGAACCCGGCGCGCAGGATCACCAGCTCGCTCAGAAACAGCGCAAAGGGCGGTGCCCCGGTGATCGCGACCGCACCCAACAGCCACAACCCCGACTGCACCGGGAACTGCCGGCCGATCTCTCGGATGCGGCCGATCTCCGGACTGCCGAAGCTGCGCATCATGTTGCCGGCACCGAAAAACATCAGAGACTTGTTCAGCGAATGGTTCAGCATGTGGTAGAGCGCGCCGGCGACACCCAAGGTGCCGCCAAAGCCGAAGCCGAGGGCGATGACCCCCATGTGCTCGACGCTCGAATAGGCCATCAGCCGCTTGATGTGCTGCTGCCGGATGATGAAGAGGGCGGCAATCAACAGCGAGAACGCGCCGAGCACGACCAGCGCCAGCCGCGGCAGAATTCCCGCCGGCGCGCGGTCGGCGATCGCCAGATAGCGAACGATGCCGAGCATCGCGGCATTGAGCAATGCGCCCGACAGCATCGCTGAGACCGGTGTCGGGCTTTCGCTGTGGGCATCGGGCAGCCAGGTGTGCATCGGCGCCAGACCAACCTTGGTGCCGTAGCCGATCAGCACCAGCAAAAAGGCCAGCACGGTCAATGCCGGGTTCATGCTCGGCGCTGCCCGGCGCAACGCATCCCAGGTCATTGCATAGGTCGGGCCGAGCACGAAGCTGCCGTTCCAATAGAACAGCACCGTGCCGAGCAAGGCGAGGCTGATCCCGGTTGACACCAGCACGATGTATTTCCACGACGCCTCGATGCTTTCGGCGGCCCGTTCGAAGACGACGAGAAAGGTGCTGACGAGTGTCGTCAGCTCGATCGCGATCCAGTAGACCGCGGCGTTGTTCATCAACGGGCTCAACAGGATTGTCAGCGCGAACCCGGCGAACAGCGCATAGAAGGACGGCAGCCGGCTGTTCTCGCCGACGAGCCGCATGTACCCGACGGCATGGATCGAGGACAGGAGATAGACGATCGCGGCGCACAGCACGACCCAGGCGCCGGGGGCGTCGAGGACGATCGCGTGCTGCCAGTAGTAACGCGGCGCGCCACTGCTCAATACCGTCAGCGGCACGGCCACGGCGAAGACGACGATGCTGGCAGCGAGATTGAGCAGCGCCACCTGGGCCGGGCGCAGCACGATGCAGCCGAGGATGGCGACCACCGGGGCGCCGAGCAGAGCGACGATCAGTGCGCCGGCCATGATCAGCCCACCAGCCGCTTCAGCTCGGTGCTGCTGGCGCTGCCGAACTGGCTCAAGAGATAGCGCACCAGGATCCCAAGACAGGCCACCGCAGCGATCACGTCGGCAAGAAGCATCAGCTCGATCAAGAGCGACATGCCGGGGATCAGGATCTCGGCGCCGAGCCGGATGCCGTTTTCGAGTACCAGAAGACCGATCACCTGGCTGACCGCCTCGCGGCGGATCGACAGCATCAAAAAGCCGATCAGCACGGTCGCCAGCATGACGGTCAGTGCGAGGGTCGCGGTCGAGCCGCCGAGACCCAGCGGACCGGCGAGCGCCGACGAGACGCCGAGTGCAAAGACGACCGCGAGCGCGCCGACCACCAGCGCCGAGGCCGGGCGCAGCGCCTCATGCAATTCGCGGGCGGCGTGGAGCCGGCGGATCATCCGCCATAGCAGATAAGGGAGGACCAGCCCGCGAAACACCGCGCTCAGCGCCGCGACCAGGTAGAGTTCGGGGGCACTGGCAAAATAGCCGACCACCACCGCCACCGCCGCCATCGCCCAGGATTGGAGGGCAAACGCATAGAGATAGTTGTCGAGCCAGCGCGAGCCCAGCATCACAAAAGCGAGCAACAGACTGGCGATCGCCAGCAGGCTGACCAGCGAGGCGCCGAGCGGGTCGAGCTGGGCCGCCAGCATGGCCTAGAGCTGGCTGCCGATGATCGCGAGCACGGCGAGCAGAAACGAGGCGGCGAGCGGCTCCTGATAGCGGTAGAAGCGCAGCCGCGATTGCGCGGTCTCGACCAGCACGACCACCAACGCCACCAGCAGAAACTTTCCCAGAACCGCGACCAGCGCCGCCGCCGTACCAAGTGCGCTGCCCTGATGCGACAGGCCCCATGGCAGCACCAGGACGTTGCAGAAGATCGTGTAGAGAATGAACTGCTTCATCATCGACGCCCATTTGAGCAATGCCAGCAATGGGCCGGAATATTCGAGAATGCGAGCCTCCTCGATCATGTAGATTTCGATATGCGTGCTCGAATGGATCGGCAGCCGGTCGGTTTCGACCAGCAGCAGGATGAAGAACGCCGCGACCACAAAGAGATGCGCCGGCGCCCAATAGGCCGCTTGGCTGCCGACCAGCAGGTGGTTGACGACAAACGGGATCATCGATTTGGCCAACAGCGTGATCCCGACAAACACCAGGATCAGGGTCGGCTCGGCCAAGATCGCCAGCATGACCGCGCGGCTTGAACCGATCCCGCCATAGGCGCTGCCGCTGTCGAGCCCGGCCAGCAGGATCATGAACGAGCCCAAGGTCAGGATCAGACCGCCGCCGAGGATGTCGCCCATATCGGACAGCGGCAGCGGGAAATCAGTCAGCACCGGGATCAGGATCGGGACCGTCATCATCGCCGTGAAGGCGATGATCGGCGTCACCCAATAGATCCAGGACGCGGTTTGCGGCACCACAATCTGCTTTTGAAACAACTTCCACAGATCGCGGTAGGGCTGGAACAGACCGGGGCCCTGCGCCCGTTGCACCCGCTCCTCGAATTGCACGATGGCGCCCTGCAGCAACGGGGCCAGGGCGAGCACGCAGACCACCTGCGCGATCTGCAGCAGGATGTCGCGCGCACTCATCCGGCGTGGCAACCCGCTCCGGCGACGCACCGGTTTCGCAATCCAATCATCAACCCCTCCCGACCCAATCGGAGATCGTGCCAGGGGTCATCAGCCATCGGGGCGGTTACAGGGCGAACCCCATCGCCCGACCGCAGATAACGATGCCGGTTTCCGGCTGTCAACCGCGAACGCGCCGCGTCTCGCCTGCGCTTGACGCCGGCCGCGAGCCGACGACACAATCGCCGCTGCGCGCCGCCAACGGGCTGAAGGAGGGGTAAGGATGGCCGAGATCCGCATTGTCGCCGACGGGTTGCGGTTTCCCGAGGGACCGGTGGCGATGGCCGACGGTTCGGTCATCCTGGGCGAGATTGCCGGCAGTGCCGTCACCCGGGTCGCTGCGGATGGCGGCAAATCACCGGTCGGCAGTGCCGGCGGCGGCCCGAACGGCCTCGCTACCGGCCCCGACGGTGCGCTTTATGTCTGCAACAATGGCGGCAATGAATATGCACAGGGCGGGTTTCTGTCGACCGGGCCGGCCAAGGACTACCGCACCGGCATGATCCAGCGGATCGATCCGAAGAGCGGCGACACCCGCGTGCTGTACAGCGAATGCGGCGGCCACAAGCTCTCGGCCCCGAACGACATCGTGTTCGATCGCCAGGGCGGGTTCTACTTCACCGATCTCGGCAAGCGCTATGCGCATCAGCGCGACCATGGCGGGCTCTACTACGCCCTGCCCGACGGCTCGAAGATCGCCGAGCTGGCGTATCCGATGCTGACGCCGAACGGCGTCGGGTTGTCACCCGACGAGCGCACGGTCTATGTCGCCGACACCGAATCCTCCCGCTTGTTCGCGTTCGACATCGTCTCGCCGGGCGTGCTGCGGCAGGAGCCGTTCCCGGCGCCCTATGGCGGGCGGCTCGTCTGCGGGCTGCCGGGATTTCAGCGTTTCGACAGTCTGGCGGTCGAAGCCTCCGGCAATATCTGTGTCGCGACGCTGATCACCGGGCACATCACCGTCATCGCGCCCGATGGGCGGGTCGTGCGCCAGGTCAAGATGCCCGACGTCTACCCGACCAACATCTGCTTTGGCGGTAGCGACATGAAGACCGCGTATATCACGCTCTCCGGCACCGGCCAGCTGGCGCGGATGGAGTGGCCGGAGCCGGGTCTGCGCCTCAATTTCATGGCATGAAGACCGGCACGAAGGCCGCGGGGGATGCGCTTGGGCCGCAACTCGCAACTCCCGTTCGGGTCCGCGCTGATCGGCTACGCTCCTCACGTCGAGACCAAGTTTGAGGCGAAGCCCAAGTTCGAGGCGAAGCCAGGGAGAACACCGATGAAAGCCGCCGTGCTGCATGCCGCAAACCAGCCCTTGACGATCGAGGAAGTAGTGCTCGCCAGGCCGGGCAGCCGCGAGGTGCTGCTGCGCACCGCGTTCGCCGGGCTGTGCCATAGCGATCTGCATTTCATCGAGGGCCTCTACCCGCACCCGACGCCGTGCGTGCTCGGGCATGAATCGGCGGCGATCGTCGAGGCGGTTGGCGACGGTGTCAGCTATGTCAAACCCGGCGACCATGTCGTCACCTGCCTGTCGGTGTTCTGCGGCACCTGCCCGCAATGCCTGACCGGACATCCCAATTTGTGCGAGAATACCGAGGTCAAGCTGCCGCCCGGCACTGCGCGCCGGCTGAGCTGGAAGGGCGGCGAGGTGGTCCACCAATTCACCAACCTGTCGTCCTTCGCCGAACAGATGCTGGTGCACGAAAACGCGGTCGTGAAGATCGACCCCGACATCCCGCTCGACCGCGCCGCTCTCGTCGGATGCGGGGTCATGACCGGGGTCGGCGCGGTGTTCAACGCCGCCAAGGTCGAGCCCGGCGCCACGGTCGCTATCATCGGCTGCGGCGGGGTCGGACTGTCGGCGGTCAATGGAGCAGCCCTTGCCGGAGCCGAGCGGATCATCGCCATCGACACCGTGCCGGCCAAGCTCGATCTGGCGCGCGAGCTCGGCGCGACCGATACGCTCAATGCGAGCAACGCCGATCCGGTGAAACAGGTCATGGAGATGACCGGCGGCGGCGTGCAGTACTCATTCGAGGCGCTCGGCACCAAGCGCACCGCCGAGCAGGCCTTCGAGATGCTGCGTGGCGGCGGTGTGGCGACGATCATCGGCATGGTCCCGCTCGGAGTGAAGATCGAGCTGCACGGCTATTCCTTTCTGCGCGACCGCAAGCTGCAGGGCACCTCGATGGGCGGCAATCGCTTCCGGGTCGACATGCCGCGGTTGTTGTCGCTATGGCGCCAGGGCCGGCTGAAGCTCGACCACCTGATTTCCGGCAGATTGCGCCTTGATCAGATCAATGACGGTTTTGCCGCACTCAAATCCGGTGCGCCGGTACGCCAGCTGATCGATTTTGGGGCCGTGTAGCGCCGCCGCCTGCAAGTCACGCCGGTGCCGCGGGACAGTTCCAGGCCGCGACAAACCGGCCTGATGGCGGCAGACCGGCGCCGGCCCCGCAATCCCGTCTTCGCAGGCTGGCTGCAACCGATCGGCGCGGATTGTCCCGCGGCAAGGTCGAGAACGAGCATTGGCCGTGCCTTTGGCCACTCATTCGGTCGGCGTTTCGGCGGTCATGCCGTCGCCGTCGCCCTGACGCATGGCGCGATACATGCGCCAGCGCGATCCGGGCTTCAGGATATCGAGGCTGCTCGCGTTGTCGCCACCGTCGCGACGTTCGCCTTCGGCCGCCCGCCCCGTGGCCGACAGTCCCGAGCCGGCTGCGTCCGGCTCACTGTCATCGAGGTGATCGAACGGCTCGGTCGGCTGCATCGGTTTGGTCGGCTGCGTCGGTTCGGCCGCGCCAGGTGCTTCGTCGCCGCCGTGTTTCCGGGCGAATTCCTCAGCGACGCGTTCGAGCGTTTCGATCGCCGCGAATTCAGCGTCCAGCGCCTTTGTCTCCTCGGCATATCGGGTCTCGAGTTTGGCCCGGCGGACCTGCAGCCGGCCCTTCGCTTGCTGGACGTCGTGCGAGGTGATGTTCCACATCTGGTCACCATCGAAGGCGGACGCGACCGGGCGAACTTAGCCGCGAGCTGGTTGATGGAGGATTAACCGGGTCTCGAATAGCGATCATCCCCGGCCGGCAGTGCGCCCGCGACGCCGTCAACCGTTCGTCAAGGAAACGAGCCGAAACTCGCCGCAGCGCGCGGTCCGCGGGGCGGGGGCGACGGGATGCGCGACACGATGCTGATGCGCGACACGATGCTGTTGGAGAGAACCGTTGAGCGAGACCCGGGACGATTTTCAGAACACCACCGAGGTCGAAGTCATCGATGCCAAGGAACGATGGAGTGAATACCGCCTCGCCGACGGCACCGTCATGCGGGTCAAATCGGTGGTGATCGCGGTGTTCCGTGACGACGCCCACCCGACGGCGGACGGGGAGCCAGTCTACAACATGAAATCGACGCTGATCACCGATGTCAGGGCGAATGCGGCCAAGCCTGCATCATGAGCGGCAACCGGCCCGATATCTTCCGGACGCGCGTCCCCACCGCCTGCGCGCTGACTTCGTCGCGATCGCATCCGGTCGCCCGGATCACGGGCGTCGACGCCGCAAGCCGGGATCTGTCGGCGACCCGCTCCGGACCCTCCGCGGCAACGATCGTCAGCCTTGATCGCGCGGTGCCGGCGCGGGCCGTGCGCACCTTCTCGCGACCGCTGATCTGGGTCCGGATCGGCCGCGGGCTCGCGGTCGAACGGATCACGGCGACCCCTGACCCGCCGGGGCGACCAGTAACGGTGCCGCCATCGCCGCCGCGCGCCAAGGCGCCGCCGGCAATTGCGAAAGTCGAGCTGACGATCGACTCGCTGGGCAGCTACGAACTGAACCAGCCGATCCCGGTCTTTGTCGAATCGCTCGGCAACCGGCATTTCGTCGCCGAGGTGCCCGATCTGAACATCTCGACTTCGGCCAACAGCCTGAGCGACATTCTGATCGTTCTGAAGGAGCGGGTGACGCAAACCTATGATGCGCTGCGCATCCGCAAGAACCTCGACGCCGAGCAATCCCGGCAGCTCAAGGTGCTGGAGACCTATATCGGCCGCTCGCGGCGGGGCTGGCTCGATCGCCGCTAACCGGCGCGCCCGAGGCCCTAACCGGCGCGCCCGGGGGCCCTCGCCAGCTCTTTGGCCGTCCTGCAGCGACCGTCCTCGCAGCGGCCGTCCTCGCAGCGACCGAGCCGCGCAGGCCAAGAGATGGGACCAGCATGATTTCGCCCACTCGGCTCAGCGCCCCGGCGGCCGGCGCAACCCCCAGAAAGCGATGGCACCGCAGCCATAGGAGGCGATCGACAGGCTGAAGGCGAGTTCGTAGCTGCCCGACAGGTCGAAGATCCAGCCCGCCGCCCATGAGCCGATGGCGGCGCCGATGCCGCTGCCGATCGTGATGACCCCGAGGATCGTGCCGAGCTGGCGACCCGGAAACAGATCGGCAGTCTTGGCCGTGATCGCCGGCCCGCGCGCACCCCAGGTCAATCCGAAGCAACAGGCAAACAGCCAAAACAGCCAACCCTGCTGCGGGCTGGTGATGAACAGCGCGCAGCCGACCCCGAAAATCGACACGCCATAGGCGAGGATCGCCGACCATTCGCGGCCGATATAGTCGGATAGCGAACCGGTCAGGATCGTGCCGCCGATCGCGAGAAAGCTGCCCATGCCGAGCACCTCGGCCGCATAGAGCTTGTCGAACCCGCGGTCGACGGCAAAGGCGAGCTGGTGCAGCGAGACCAGGAAGCTGCCGAGCCCGGTGAACAGATAGACCGCGAACAGCAGCCAGAAATGCGGCGTGCGCGCTGCCGCGGACAGCGTCCAGCCGGGCGGTTGCGGCATCGCCGCAGGCTCCCCCGGATCGGCCGCCGGTCGCCGGTCGCGCGCCGCCGCCGCGATTGGAGCCAGGGCGCGGCGAAACAGCAGCGCCAGGGGCACCACCGCCGCCCCCATCAGCCCGGCCTCGAACAGGTAGGTGTCGCGCCAGCCGACCCAGTCGATCAGCAGCTGGGCGAGCGGCGCCGACCAGGCGCGTGCGAAACCGTTGGCCGATTGCACCACCGAGATCGCCATCCCGCGACGGCGCACAAACCGGCGCGACAACACAGGCACGAACACCACCAGCCCCAGACAATTGGCGCCGACGGTCATCACCACCCCATAAAAGAGGATGATCTCGGCCAGTGACGACATGTGGGCGCAGCCGATCAGTCCGAGGATCAACAGGACGCTGCCGAGCAGCAGCAGGCGCAGCGGGCCCAGCCGGTCGACGAGGGCGCCGACCAGCGGCGAACTGGCGCCGGCCACCAGCTGCGAGACCGAATAGGCAAGCGAGGTTTCGGCCCGGCTCCAGGCGAAATCCTGGATGAACGCGACCAGAAAGATCGGGTAGGACTGCATCACTCCGGCGCTGATGGTAAAAGCGGCAAACGCGCCGCCGAGCAGTGGCCAGTCGCCCCGCACCGCCCCGGGTGTGGCGGCGTCCCCGCGCCGCGACCGCGCGCCCGGTGGCCCCGACCGGCGCTCGCTGTTCATCCCCCGCTCCTTCTCCAATGGCTTGCCGCGCTCCGGAAGCGCGCACTGATCCTCGCGCAGCCCGCTGAAATCAAGACGTCGGTCGGGTGATCGCGCCGCCGGGCGAGCGAGCCGCGCGGCGGCCGCCTCAACTTCGGTCGGGCCGAGCGAGGGTTAATCACTCATTAGACATTCGGGCGGAGCATGCGGCGGCACTGATCACCTGCTGGAGCCCGCCATGTCCGGTCGGCCGGCGCCTTCCCGCCGATCCACGATCCGCCGATCCGCGACCTGCCGATCCGCGACCTGTCGATCCACAAATATCGGCACCTCGGCGCCGCTGCGGAGCCGATCTGCGGGCGGCGCAGCGATGGGGGCGGTGCCGGCAGTGCCCCTCGACGCATGATCATGTCGGGCCTTCACCTCGCCATGTTGCTCTGTTTCGCGGGTTTGATGGCTGCGGCCGCGGTCGAGGATGCCCGCCATCTGGTGATCCCGAATCCGGTGGTTGTGGCGTTGTGCGCGCTGTGGCCGCTGTGCGCCGCCACCGCGGCCGATGCGAGCCTTCTGGCCGGGATCGAGGCGCTGGCGGTCGCGGCGATCGTGTTTCTCGCCGGTGCTGCGGTCTTTGCCCGGGGCCTGGTCGGTGGCGGCGACGTCAAGCTGATTGCCGCCGCGAGCCTGTGGGCCGGTGCCAGCGAGACGACGGCGCTCTTGCTGCTGACCGGCCTATTCGGCGGGGTGCTGGCACTCGCCTGTCTGACCCCGCTAGGGGCCTGGATCGGCGGGCGGCGCGATGGAAGCTCCGCGGCGCTGGCTTCCGGCATGGCGCGCGGCATGCCGGTGCCATACGGGATGGCGATCGCCGCGGCGGCGCTGATCGTGACCTTCGGGCCCCAATTCGGCTGAGGATGGAGCATGCGCGGCCGCACCCTGATCCTGTTCGCCATCGCCCTGATGCTCGCCGGCGGAACCGCGATCCTGGTGCGCTCGTGGCTGGCGCAGCGCCCGGTGGTCGCGGCGGCACCGCCACCGCCGCCGCCGCAAAAGTCGATCCTGGTTGCCCGCCATGCGATCGCACGCGGCCATATCCTGCAATCCGCCGATCTGGCGCTCCGGCCCTGGCCGCAGGCCGCGATCAGCCCGGCTTATGTCGTCGCCGGCAGCGCGCGGCAGAAATCGCTGACCGGCTCGGTCGCCCGCGAGCCGTTCGTGGCCGGCGAGCCGATCATCGCCGGCAAGCTGGTCCGCCCCGGCGATCGCGGCTTTCTCGCCGCGGTGCTGCAACCCGGCATGCGCGCGGTCTCGATCCCGGTCGATGCGACCTCGGGGATCTCGGGCTTCGTCCTTCCCGGTGACCGGGTCGATATCCTGGTCACGATGCCGGTGCCGCAGAAGGGCACCAGCTTTTATCAGCACAAGGCGGCGGAAACGGTGCTGCGCGACGTGCGCGTGCTCGCCGTCGATCAGCGACTCGACAGTCCGGACGGCCATGCGTTGCTGGCGCGCGATGTGACGTTCGAAGTCACCCCGAAACAGAGCGAAATCGTCGCCGTCGCGGCCGATATCGGCAAATTGTCGCTCAGTCTGCGCAGTCTCGCCGAGCCCCGCAACCCTGCGGCACTGCGTGTTGCAGCCGATCCGCCCGCCGCTCCTGTTGCCGATGGCGGCGACGGCACCGACGGCGGCAACGATCAGGCACCCGATTCGCATGCCGCGCCGCAACGGCGGGATTACACGCTCGACAGCGAGGTGAGCCCTCTGCTGCCACAGCCGCTGATATCCGGGCAAAACTCTCGCGATGGTTTAGTAACCATATTGCGCGGAAATGGCAATAACGGTACATCTGTCTCATCGCAACCTGGGTCGCGAGGGTCATGATGTTTCCGTTGCCTCGCTACGGTCTTGTCGCGGCGGTGATGTGGCTGGGGCTGACCGCTGCCGCAATGGCGGCCGAACCGCAACCATCGGGTGCGCCTGCCGATCCGCCCGCCGCCGGCGCCGCGGTCCAGATCCCGGCGAACGGCCCCGCGATCCGGCTCGAAATCGGCCGCGGCACGCTGATCCGGCTGCCACGACCGGCCAGCACGGTGTTCATCGCCAGCCCGGACATCGCCGATGTCCAGGTCAAATCGCCGACCCTCGTCTATGTCAGCGCCAAATCACCCGGCGAGACCGTGATTTATGCGGTCGATGCCGATGACCGGGTCATGCTCAACGCGCCGGTGCGGGTTGATCTCGATCTGTCGCAATTGCGCCAGTCGCTGCGCCAGCTGGTCCCCGGTGCGCCGATCTCGGTCAGCGAGGTCGATTCGAGCCTGGTGCTGTCGGGTGCGGTCGCCAGCGCCGGGCAAGCCGAAAAGGCGCGCACCCTGGCCAATGCAGTCACCGGTACCGTGAAGGGCGAACAGGTCATCAACAAGCTCACCGTCGCCACCCCAAACCAGGTGGATTTGCATGTTCGCATCGCCGAGGTTGACCGGAACATCTTGAAACAGATCGGCATCAACTGGGACAAACCTAACGGAAACATAACGTTTTCGACGAACAATCCGGTTTCTGGGGTCAATTTCCTGACCGGGAAGTTCCTGCCGGGAGCAGAACAGATCAGCACAATGATCGACGCGCTCGCGACCGAAGGCTTTGTAACCGACCTCGCTGACCCGAATTTGACTGCGGTTTCCGGGCAGACGGCGAGCTTTCTCGCTGGCGGCGAGATTCCATACGAGGTGGCCCAACCCGGCTCGGTGGGGAGCGCCACCTTATATACAATCCAATTCGAGCAATATGGCGTCCAGCTGGCCTTCACGCCGACCATCATTGACGCCGATCACCTCAGTCTCAGGGTCCGGCCTGAGGTCAGCACGTTGGACTATGCCCATGCGGTGACGGTAAACGGCGTTATCGAGCCTGGTTTCATCGTGCGCCAAGCCGAAACCACCGTCGAGCTCGCCAGCGGGCAGAGCTTCGCGCTCGCCGGACTGCTGCAGCACGACACCGAGCAGGATATCTCCGAGGTCCCATGGCTCGGCGACATTCCGATCCTCGGCGCGCTGTTCCGCTCGAACAAGTTTCAGAATGACGAGACCGAACTCGTCGTCATCGTCACCCCCTATCTGGTCCGGCCGCCGACCACGGCGCTGGCGACCCCGTTGAACGGCTGGGTGGCACCGCACGATGCGCAGCAGGTGCTGTTTGGTGACACCTGGCAGCAGAGCCTGCCGGCCCCGGCGCGTGGGCCGCTCGACAGCGGCGGCGCCGGGCTGATCGGGCCAGCCGGGTTCCGGCTCGATTGAACGCGGGGGAGCACGCAATGAGAATGCATCTCTATCCGGTGGTCATGGCCCTGCTGCCGGTGCTCGCCGGCTGCGTTCCCGGAGTTGCCGAATACAGCAAGAGCGAGGCGCCGACGCAGCTGCGGGTCGATGGCGCGACGACCTCGCTCACCGTGGCCTTCGCACCGGGATCGGCGCGGCTGAGCCAAGGCGAGGCAGCGCGGCTCGACCGGCTCGTCGCTACCGGCGGCATGACCCCGGCGGACCGGGTCGCGATCGCATCCTCGGGGCCGCCGGGCTTGGCCGAGGCGCGCAGTGCCGCGATCTCCCGCCAGCTGTTGCGCTGGGGCATCGTCGCCGACACCGCGGTACTGGGCTCGGTCCCGCCTAATCAGGCGATCATAACGGTCGGCCGCTATGCCGTGACGCTGCCGCGCTGCCCGAATTGGAGCATGCGCGATGCCGGTGATTTCACCAACGCGCCGACCAGCAATTTCGGCTGCGCCACCGCGGTCGATCTCGGGCTGATGGTGGCGAGCCCGGCCGATCTCGTCGGCGGCCGTGCCTTGGCCGCGGCCGATGGCAAGCCGGCGGCCAGGGCGGTCGATGATTATCTCGATGGGAAGGTGCAGCTGCCGGCCGGGACCAGCCTGGGACCGATTGCGACGGGCGGCGGTGGCGGCTCTAGCAGTGCAGCGAGCGGAGGTGGTGGCGGTCAATGACGACGGCGCGAGTGAAAACCGCGATCGGCCCGGCGCGCGAGGGCGTGCTCGCGGTGCTGCGTGACCAGGCGACGTTGGACCGCCTGCAAGGGGTGATCCGGGAGCTGCAGCTGGATGACGAGCTCGCGGTCACCGACACGCTCGATGCGGCGGTGCGGCGGATCCGCGCCGGGGCGGCGCCGCGGATCCTGCTGCTCGATCTTGCCGATCTGCCGGCGCCGATCGCTGAAATCGGGGCGGCGCGCGCGGTCGGCGGTCCCGATCTGAAGCTTGTGACGCTCGGCGCGGTCAACGACGTGGCCCTCTACCGCGATCTCTTGGCAGCCGGTGCCGACGACTACCTGATCCGGCCGCCGAGCCGCGACGCGCTTGCCGCGATGCTCGAAAAATCGGCGCCGCACGGTGTTGCCGGGGCGGATGGCGGGCTTGGCGAGGTGATCGTCTTCATCGGCAACCGTGGTGGGGTCGGCGCGACGACCGCCGCGGTCGGCTGTGCCTGGATGCTTGCCGAAGAGCACCCGGAACGCACCGCGCTGCTCGATCTCGATCTGCATTTCGGCACAGTGGCGCTGAAGCTCGACACCGAACCCGGGAGCGGGCTGTGCGAGGCGCTCGAACAACCCTCGCGCATCGACAGCCTGTTCATCGACCGGGCGATGATCAAGATCAGCGAAAATTTGCGGGTGCTGGCGGCCGAAGCCTCGGCGGAGCAGCATCTGGCGATCGACGCCGGCGCGATCGACATGCTGCTCTACGAGCTGCGCCGTAAATTCGCCCGCGTTGTCGTGGACCTGCCGCGCGGCGCCACTCCGGTGCAGCGCGTCGTGCTCGCCGCCGCCAGTCACGTCATCGTGATCTGCGAGCGCAGCCTCGCCGGCCTGCGCGATGCGATCCGGCTGCAGACGCTGATGCGCGAGCAGACGCCGCAGGCCCGGCTGTGGCTGGTCGAGGCGGGCGCCACCGGAGAACGCGGGCTGATCGGCAAGGGAGAATTCGAGAAGGGGATCGGCAAGGGGCTCGACATGGTCATTTCCTATGATCCGAAAGCCGCCGGTGCGGCGGTCAATTCCGGCCGGCCTTTGCCGGTGGCAGCACCTCGCAGCCCGGTCGTCCGCGAATTTCGCCAGCTCGCGGGATTGCTCGCGGGGGCCGCAGCGGAGCGACCGAAGCGGCGCCGCTTTGCACTGCGCTCGCTGTGGTAGGCCTGCTGAAGCGCCCCGATGGCGAGAGCGCGCTCGAGGCGCGCATCGCCGAATTGTCGGCGCGGCGTGCGACCGCACCACCGGCGCCGCCGGCCCAGACCCCGATCGCGGCCGCGATGCCGGGACCGCCGCCATCGGCCGAAGCCACCCGGGAGGACCGTCTGCTGGCGGCGCGAGAGCAGTTGCTGGCCCGCCTCAGCGCGGAAATCCGCCCCGAGCGGCGGCTGATCCTGAGCCGTGGCGAATTGGCGAAAATCGTCGATGCGGCTGTGCAGTCATACCTGCCACGCCACGGCATCGAAGCGAACGCGCTCGAGCGGCGCGATCTGATCACCAGTCTGATGCAGGCCCTGCTGAGCCCGGAGCGGCCGGAAACCGACGGTAGTGCCTCGCCCTCGCAGCGGCGCCTCAATCGGGCCGCGATGGAGGCGGCCAAGGCGCAGATCCAGCCGCTCGTGCTCGAACATATGGATGTCGCCGCAGCCGCCGAAATGCCGCGCGCCACCTTCGAGGCGCAGCTCGATGGCTGGGTCAAGGAATTGCTCGGCGAAACCAAGCATCAGCTCAATTTTCTCGAACAGCGCGAGCTGGTTCAGGCGCTGATCTCGGACATGCTGGGGCTCGGCCCGGTCGACCCGCTGATCGAGGACGACAGCGTCACCGACATTATGATCAACGGCGCCAAGCAGGTCTATGTCGAGCGGCGCGGCAAGCTCGAACTGACCGAAGTGACGTTTCGCGACGATCAGCACGTGATGAACGTCGCCAACAAGATCGTCACCCGGATCGGCCGCCGGATCGACGAGTCGCGGCCGCTGGTCGATGCCCGGCTCGCCGATGGCAGCCGGGTCAACATCATTATCCCGCCGCTGGCGATCGACGGCCCGTCGATCTCGATCCGCAAATTCTCAAAAAAGACTATTACCCTCGACACGATGGCGCAGCAGGCGAACATCTCGCCGGAGATGGCGACGCTGTTGAAGATCGCGGCGCGTTGCCGGCTTAACATCCTGATTTCCGGTGGCACCGGCTCAGGCAAGACGACACTGCTGAATGCGCTGTCGCGACTGATCGACCCGGCCGAGCGCACGGTCACGATCGAGGATGCGGCCGAGCTGCAATTGCAGCAGCCGCACGTGGTGCGGCTCGAAACCCGCGCGCCGAATCTCGAAGGCACCGGCGAGATCACCATGCGCGACCTGTTGCGCAACACTCTGCGCATGCGTCCCGACCGGATCATTCTCGGCGAGATCCGCGGCGCCGAAGCCCTCGACGTGCTGCAGGCGATGAATACCGGGCATGACGGGTCGATGAGCACGATCCACGCCAACCGGCCGCGGGAGGCACTGACCCGGCTCGAAAACATGGTCGGCATGACCGGGATCCACCTGCCCTCGCATGCGGTACGCACCCAGATCGCCGCCGCCGTCCACATGATCGTCCAGATCAGCCGGATGCGCGATGGCATGCGGCGCGTGACCGACGTCATCGAGATCGTCGGGATGGAGGGCGATATCATCACCACCCAGGAACTGTTCAGCTATCAATTTCAGGGTGAGAGCGCCGACGGCCGGTTGCGCGGCATCTTCAAATCGAGCGGGGTGCGCCCGCACTTCCTGCCACGCGCCGAATATTACGGGCTCGATCGCCCGTTGCTCGAGATCATTTGATGGGCGATGCCGCCTGTGCCCGCTCCCGACGGCGCCGGATCGGGCGATGACCGGGCCCGGCACGGTCGACTGGCTCGCCACGATGGCGGCAATCGCCGTCGTCTCGGGGTTTGTCGCGGCTGCGGTTGCGGTCGGCAATAGTGCCGCCCGCCGACGGTTCAAGCGGCGCCTCGCGGTGGTGCGCGATCGCGCCAAAGGTGTGCCGGTCAGTCCCGAGGCGGCGCGGCTCACGCGCCTCCAGAGCCCAACCCCGGCGATCGATCGCGCCGCCCGCCGCTGGCTGCCGCGTCGCGATCTGCTCGCCGCCCGCCTGGCGCGCACCGGGCGGACCATCTCGATCGGCCAATACGCGCTCGTGATCGCCGGCATTACGGTGCTGTCGGTGCTCGCTCTTATCGGTCTGACCCGGCTCGGGCTCGCCGCCTGCGTCTCAATCGGTCTCTGTCTCGGTCTGGCTCTTCCGCATTTGATCATCGGCCGGATGGGACGGCGGCGGGTCGCCGCGTTCACCGCGCTGTTCCCCGATGCGATCGATCTGATGGTCCGGGCGCTGCGCTCCGGGCTGCCAATCAGCGAGGCGATCATCGGCGCGGGTCACGAGATTGCCGATCCGGTCGGCAGCGAGCTACGTCTGATCGAGAGCGGAATGCGTTTGGGGCGCGACCTCGAAACCCTGCTGTGGGATATCGCCAAGCGCATCGACACCCCGGAGTTCCGGTTTTTCATCATCGCGCTCAGCGTCCAGCGCGAGACCGGCGGCAATCTCGCCGAGACCTTGTCCAACCTTGCCGATGCGCTGCGCCGGCGGCGGCAGATGCGGGCCAAGGTGCGCGCCATGTCGAGCGAGACCCGGGCGACGACAATGATCCTCGGCGGTCTGCCGGTCGTCGTGATCGGCCTGTTGATGTTGACCTCGCCGACCTACCTGGCACCGCTGTTTCACGATGTCCGCGGCTACATCCTCGACGGGATTGCAGTCGCGATGTTGGTGACCGGCATCACGATCATGAACAGGATGGCACGGTTCGAAATATGATCAATGTACAGCCCGGCGATGTCGAGCTCGCCCGCTGGCTACCCGCTGGGATCGGGCTCGACGACCTGATTGCCGGTCTTGCCTCGCTCGCGGTGCTGGCGACCTGTATTGCGATGTGGCAGGCGGTGCGACCGAGGAATGCATTCGAGCGGCGGCTGGCCGAAATCACCAGGCGCAAGGAATCGCTGCGCCGCCAGGCTCTGGCTCTACGCAACCGGCGGCAATGGCGGCGGCCGGTCGGCTTGATGCGGCAGGCGGTGACGCGGCTCGACCTGCTTCGCTCCAAGCACGCAGCCGAAGCGCGGCTGATGCTGGCCCGCGCCGGGATCCGATCCCCCGACGCGATGGTCGGCTATCTGTTCGCGCGGCTGTGCCTGCCGTCATTGTTCGGCTTTGCCATGCTGGTCAATGATTACGCGCTGCATTTGCTGCCGAGTCCGGCCGAATTCCGGTTCGTGCCGGCGTTGGCGGCGGTCGCGCTGGGCGTTTACGCGCCAAAGCTGTACCTGACAAACGCAGCCGGCAAGCGCGCCAAGCAATTGCAGCTCGCGCTGCCGGACGGTCTCGATCTGATGGTCATCTGTGCCGAGGCCGGGCTCAGCCTCGACGCGACACTGATCCGGGTTTCGCGCGAACTTGCCGCGAGCTGGCCGGAGCTCGCCGAGGAGTTCGCGATCACCGCAGCCGAATTGACCTTTCTGCCGGATCGCCGCCTGGCGTTTGACAACCTCAACAACCGCACCGATTCGGATGCCATCCGGGCGGTGGTCAACACCTTGCAGCAGACGGCGAAATTCGGCACCCCGCTGGCTCAGTCGCTGCGGATTCTATCGATCGAGTCACGTACTGCGCGAATGACCCGCGCCGAAGAGAAGGCTGCGCGGCTGCCGGCGATGCTGACCGTGCCGATGATCGTGTTTATTCTGCCGACCCTGTTCATCGTCCTGCTCGGCCCGGCGGCGATCGGCATCATGGATATGTTCAGCCGGCATTGAACCGGCCGCGAGGCATCAAGGCGTCGGATCCGGGCCGAAGATCGCATGCCACGGCACGCGGTCATAGGCGGCTGCGGGCACCCATCCGGAAGGTCCCCTCGCCACTCGGCGGCGTTTCATGATGGCCCGGCGGCGTTCGGCCTCGTCCCCGCCGACAGGATCGCCCGGCTGCGTGCGTCCGGCGACAAGCCGCGGAGCGTCTGGTAATAGGCGAGGTTGTGTTCGACCGACGCCTCGTCGAGATCGATCCGGCCGAGCCGCGCAGCTTCGGCGACACTGCCTTCGAGGCCATAGATCAGGGCCAGCGACTGCCGTTCCTGCGCCGAGGACGAGGGTGCCATCGC
>Ga0335075_10000947_pt1 | contig 48794 bp, 40 predicted proteins | sample Lox_Sample_24_FD_206723 | JGI IMG/M metagenome (GOLD analysis project Ga0335075, IMG submission 206723) | Soil microbial communities from Loxahatchee National Wildlife Refuge, Florida, United States - Lox_Sample_2.4 | ecosystem: Environmental > Terrestrial > Soil > Wetlands | place: USA... | reverse complement strand
GCTGGATTCGAACATGTTCTGGCGGGCGCACCGGTCTTTCGTTGTCAATATCAACCACATCAAGGAAGTGGTGCCGTGGTTCAAGAGCAGCTACCAACTGCGGATGGCAGACCGGAAGCAGACGGAGGTTCCGGTGAGCCGGGCGCAGACGAAACGGCTGAGAGAGCTGTTCAAGCTTTAGAAAAACAGGCAAAAATTTGAGCATATTGTGAGGGTGGGCGTGAGGTCTGCCCTTATTGCAGCGTTGCAATGGGGCAAGGGTTGCGGTTGATGGGTTCACCGGGCTTGCCGAGCTTTTCTCTTTCGTGGTTCGGTGGACTGAAAGAGGTAGACGGTGAAGATGCAAATGAGCGGCTCAAGGGGATGGCGGTAGCGGGCGTTGGCGATGATGAGGTAGTAGGTGATGGGCAGAAGAATGAAGGCCCAGAGGAACATTTGTGTGGCGGGAATGTGGCGCTTGAGGGAGAGCGCAAGGCCGAGGATTCCGGTGATGGAGAAGAAGCAGTAGTTGAGCTCGCGGATGTATTCGTTGAGCGGATGGCGCCCGGTGGGATGGGGGACGCTGACCCAGTAGAAATAGAAGCGCTTGAGGGTGATAGCGGCGTAGTGAGCTGGATGCGCGGCGATATAGGCCCTGGCTTTCTGGCCCATGAGCTGTGAGTAGCGGTATTCGCCGAGGGACTTGTAGAGCATGGTTTGGGGATCGCGCGCGAAGAGGGGAAGCGTTGCGGGGATGATTTCGAATCCGTTGGAGCCGGGGCCGTTGGCAGCTTGCATCTCAGCGCCGAGATTGTCACGCATGGGGATGAGGTGATGGAAGACGCGATAGTTGCGGATGGTCCAGGGCGCGAGAAGGGTGAGGAAAAACAGGGCGGCGAGGGTAGCGTTGAGGAATCCGCGAGACAGAGGCCGCGCGCCAATGAGAATCCAGATACCGCAGGCGGGCAGGAAAAGCAGCAGCGAAGGGTTGGAGTAGGCAATGAGCGCCCAGAGGAATGCGAAGAGGAGCCAGTTGAAAGTGGTCTGCTGTGAGGGGGCGTCTGGTGGTGAGCCGATGCCGCGCATTATGAGGGCAAGCAGGAGGGTGATGGACAAGAGCATGGCGGTGAGGGCCATGTCCCATATCCAGTGGACGGCGTATTGCATGAAGGCGGGGTAGAGAACCCAGATCCATGCAGACCATACGGCGACGCGGCGGTTGTAGCAACGGAGAGCGATTTTATAGATGAGCGGTGCGGTGGCGGCAGAGAAGACGGAGTTGAGGGTGAGGATGAGCCAGGCGGATGCGGCGGTGTAGACTCCGGTGAGCTTGAACACGGCAGCAATGAGCAGCGGGTAGAGCGGCGGGACCCAGGCGGTGGGGCCGGTGTGTCCGACGAAGGGATTGGCATAGCCGTATCCGGTGGCGAGGGCGCGGGCGACCCGGCCCATTTCCCAGCCGAACTGGAAGTGATCCCAGCCGGGGCGGACGTGATACGTGCGGCCGATGGTGATGACGAGAACGCGCAGGAGGAAGGCGGTCCAGAAGACGAACCAGAGGTTGTGCGAAGAGAAGAATCTGCGGCGCGCGATGGGCGCTGGCGCGGTGGTCATGAGATCCACTTGAGGAGGCGGATGACGCCCATGGACGCGGGTTTAGAGTGGGCGGAGACGTTGGTGCGGGCGTGGATTTCTTTGCGCTGCTGTGCGTAGTAGGAGTAGGCGAGGGTGAGCATCTCCTCGTTCGAGAGCGTGGGGCGCCAGCCGAGGGTTTCGCGAATCCTGGTGGTGTCGAAGCAGAAGTCCTCGGCGATCATCTGGTAGTGATAGGGGCCGAGCGGGGAGATGTGAAGGTTGTGAGCGAGCTTCATGGCGGCGATGGCCGGGCCCTTGGGCAGAGAGACGACGCGGGAGCGGCTTCCGGCGGCGCGGATGACGGCCTGGTAGACCTCGCGCAGTGAGTGGACGTTGTCTGAGCCAACGTGGAAGACTCCGGAGCCGGAGTACTGCATGGCGAGGATGCAGGCGGAGGCGAGGTCCTGCGCGTAGACGAACTGATAGCGGTTGCCGCCGTCGCCGACGACCCAGATTTTTTTCCCTTCCTGGATGAACTCGAAGAGGATGGCGAGCAGGCCGAGACGTCCGCTGTCGATGATGGTGGGGCAGCGGATGATGACGACGTTGAGGTCGGGGTATTCGGCGAGGAGCTGTTCGGCGGCGAGCTTGGAGCGGCCATAGGTTTCGATGGGCGCAGGGGGCTCGTCTTCGCGGACGGCATGGCCGAGGTTGGATGCCCATAGGCAGTTGGTGGAGATGAAGACAAGCTTGTGGACGCTCGCGGTACGGCAGGCGTCGGCGAGGTTGCGGGTTCCGTCGACGTTCGCGGTCCAGAGGTCCTTTTCTTCGATGGAGCCGTGAGCGAGCAGGGCGGCGCAGTGCAGAACGGCGGAGATCTGGTGCTCGGCGAAGATGCGCTCGATGAGGGCCTTGTCGCGGAGGTCACCCTGGATGCTGACGAGGTTCGGGTGCGTGTCGGGGTCGGGAACCAAGTCGAGGTTGATACAGTAGTGGCCTTCGGCCAGGAGGCGGCGCTTGAGGATTCCGCCGAAGAAGCCGGACCCTCCGGTGATGAGAATGGAAGACATGCGGTTACAGGGTAAATGAAACAGACGGAAATTTAGAGTGCGGGTTTATGGCGCGGCTCAGCGGACTGGAAGAGATAGATGCTGAGGATGACGATGAGAGGTTCGAGCGGGTGGCGGAAGCGAGCCTCGACGGTGACGAAGTAGTAGGTGAGGGGCAGCAAAGCGAAAGCCCAAGCGAAGAGTCCAGCGGCGGGGATACGGCGACGGAGGGCGAGCAGAAGACCGAGGAGGCCCGTGATGCTTGCGAAGCAGAATGTGCCTTGGCGAACATAGTCGCGCGAGGGGTGCCGCATGGAGGGATGTGGAACGCTGGACCAAAAGAAGTAGAAGCGCTTAAGCGAAATAGCGATGAAGTGGTCGGGGTGTTTGCGAATCCAGGCTTTGGCGAGATCGCCACGATAACGGCAATAGGCGATTTCTCCCATTCTCGTGTAGAGCTGGTATTGCGCATCTTTGGCGGGGCCGATGAGCACGCCGTAGCGGAAGCCGAGTGTACCTGGACCATCGCCGACGTAGAGTTCCGCTCCAAGATTGCTGCGGAAGGGGACGAAGGTGTGGAAGACGAGGTAGTTGCGGACCATCCACGGAGAGACGACGGCGATGAAGACGACGGCGGACGCGACGGCGCGCAGGAAGACAGCGCGCGTGTGAGAGGCTACTTCTGATTTTTGGGCGAGGATCCAGAGGCCGCAGGCGGGCAGGAAGAGCAGAAGGCTGGAATCGCAGAGACCGATGAGGCCCCAGAGGAATCCGAAGAGGAGCCAGTCGCGGGTGGTCTGGCGGGAGGGAGCGTTGGGCTGATCGCCGATGTTGCGCATTTTGACGGCGAGAGCGAGGACCGCGGTGAAGAGCATGCAGGTGAGGGAGATTTCCCAAACCCAGCGGACTGCGTATTGCATGGCGGCGGGATAGAGCGCCCAGATCCACGCGGACCAGAGGGCGATGCGGCGGTTGTAGCAGCGGTCGGCGATGAAGTAGAGAAAGACGGCAGTCGCGGCGGAGAAGACGGAGTTGAGCGCGAGGATGAGCCAGCCGGAGAGCGCGGAGTAGACTCCGCAGAGCTTGAAGACGCCGGCGAGCAGGAGCGGGTAAAGCGGCGGCTCCCAGGCGGTGGGGCCGGTGTGTCCGTTGAAGGGGTCGGCGTAGCCGTATCCGGTGGCGAGGGCGCGGGCGATGCGGCCCATTTCGTATCCGAAGGTAAAGTGGTCTTCGAAGGGGCGGAAGCGATAGGTGTGCGCGATGGTGATGTAGAGGACGCGGAGGATGAGTCCGGTGAAGAAGATGGTGCGCGGCGAGGAGAGGATTTCTTTTTGGCGGGGGGAGAGCGTGATGGCGCGGCGGAGGGTCAGGGAATGAGTCCTTTGCGTTCGTCTCGGCTTATTGTATCCAGCTAAGTTTCTGAGGAATCTCTGATTCATTCGTCGAGGTGTTCCCTCAGCGGCTGAAGCCGTTTGTTTATGGAGTGATTCATGGAGCGCCTGAAGGCCGTCCCCTTCAAAACCACGGCTTGATCAGAGTCTTCTTAAGTCATTGGCGGCAAAGAAGAGGCGAAAATCGGAATAGAATGATGGAATGCTGGCTCCAGTGATTCCAGTTGGCGAGGCAGTGCCGGAGGGTTTGCGCTGGGCGCATCCGGTAGTGCGGGAGTGGTTTGTGCGGCGGTTCGGGACGCCAACGGAGCCGCAGGAGCTGGGGTGGCCGCATATCCGGGGCAGGAAGCCGGTGCTGATTTCGGCGCCGACCGGCTCGGGCAAGACGCTGGCTGCGTTTCTGATTGCGATTGACGGGCTGCTGCGGCAGGCGATCGAAGGGCGGCTGGAGTGCGCGACCGAGGTCGTATATGTGTCGCCGCTGAAGGCGCTGTCGAATGACGTGCAGAAGAACCTGGAGACGCCGCTCAAGGAGATTCAGGAGCTGGCGCTGGAGCGGGGGTATTTGTGTCCGCCGATACGGGCCGGTGTGCGCACGGGCGATACGCTGCCCAAAGAGCGGGTGGCGATGCTGAAGACGCCTCCGCATATTTTGGTGACGACGCCAGAGTCGCTTTACATTTTGCTGACAGCGGAGAAGAGCCGGCAGAATTTGCGGCGCGTGCGCACGGTGATTGTGGATGAGATTCACGCGATGGCCGATGACAAGCGCGGCGCGCACCTTGCATTGACGCTGGAGCGGCTGGACGCGCTGGTGCGTGGCGAGAACCGGCTGAATGCGGCGGATTTGATTACGGGGCATGCGGTTCCGCAGCGGATTGGGTTGTCGGCGACGCAAAACCCAATTGAGCTGGTCGCGGAGTTTCTGGGCGGCGAGCGCGCGGCTGAGGTCGAGATTGTGCAGGCGGGACAACGGCGCGATCTGGATCTGGCGATTGAGGTTCCGACGGACGAGCTGGGCGCGGTGGCGACGACAGCGGTGTGGGAGAGCGTGCATGCGCGGCTGGCGGAACTGGGGCGGGAGCATCGCTCGACGCTGGTGTTTGTGAACACGCGCAGGATGGCGGAACGGCTGGCCTTTGCGTTGGGCGAGCTGCTGGGGCCGGAGCAGGTGGCGGCGCATCACGGGTCGTTGTCGCGCAAATTGCGGCTGGAGGCTGAGCGAAAGCTGAAGAACGGCGAGATCCGGATGTTGGTGGCGACGGCTTCGCTGGAGCTGGGCATTGATATTGGCTTTGTGGATCTGGTGTGCCAGGTGAATTCGCCGCGCGCGATTGCGGTGGCAATGCAGAGGGTGGGTAGAGCTGGACATTGGCGTGGCGCAACTCCGAAGGGAAGGTTCTTTGCGACGACACGCGATGACCTGATGGAGATGGCGGCGGGGATTCGCGCGATGCGGCGCGGGGTGCTGGACAGGCTGGAGGTTCCTTCGCAGCCGCTGGATGTGCTGATGCAGCAGATTGTGGCGGCGTGCGCGGCGGAGCCGTGGGAGGAGCGGGCGCTGTTTGATGTGCTGCGAAGGGCGTATCCATACAAGGCGCTAACGTGGGAGGAATTTGAAGAGGCGCTGGGGCTGCTGACGGAAGGGATTGAGTCGAGCCGCGGGCGGTATGGAGCGTATCTGTTGCGGGACCGCGTGCATGGGCGGTTGCAGGCGCGGCGGGGCGCGCGGCTGGTGGCGGTGACGAATGGCGGGGCGATTCCGGACACGGCGGTGCTACCGGTGATTCTGCAGCCGGAGGGCGTGCAGATTGCGACGCTGGATGAGGACTTTGCGGTAGAGTCGCCGCCGGGAAGCGTGATTCTGCTGGGGAATACGAGCTGGCGGATTCAGCGTGTGGAGTCGAGTGGGCGCGTGCTGGTGGAGGATGCACAGGGACAGCCGCCGACGGTGCCGTTCTGGCTGGGCGAGGCTCCGCAGCGGACGCGGGAACTGAGCGACCATGTGAGCGAACTGCGGCTGGAGATTGATGCGAAAGCGCGCGGGGTGCTGCCGGGATATGTGAGTCAGACGGATCCGGTGGTGGCTGAAGCCGTGGCGTGGCTGAAGCAGGAGTGCGCGGTGGACGATGCGGGCGCGGAGCAGATGATTGCGTATGTGGTTGCGGGGCGCGCCGTGCTTGGCACGGTGCCATCTGTAACCACGATAGTTGCAGAAAGGTTTTTTGACGAAGGCGGAGGGATGCAGCTGATTCTGCATGCTCCATTCGGTGGGCGGATTAACAAGGCGTGGGGGCTGGCGCTCAGGAAGCGGTTCTGCAGGGGATTTAATTTTGAGCTGCAGGCGGCGGCGACGGACAACGGGCTGAATATTTCGCTGGCGGAGCAGCATAGTTTTCCGCTGAGCGATGTGTTCCAGTTTTTGACTATGGAGACGGTGACGGAGCTGCTGGAGCAGGCGTCGCTGGCGTCTCCGATCTTTAAGTCGCGGTGGAAGTGGGATGCGGGGCGGAGCTTGCAGCTGCTGCGGTTCCAGCGGGGCAAGAAGGTTCCGCCGCAGATAATGCGCACGCGGTCGGATGATTTGCTGGCGAGTGTGTTTCCGCAGGCGGCGGCATGCCTTGAAAATATTGAGGGCGATATCCAGATTCCGAACCATTTGCTGATTCGCGAAGTGATGAAGGACGTGCTGGGCGAGGCGATGGATCTAGAGGGGCTGAAGGCGGTGCTGGAGGCGATGCATTCGGGGCGCATCCAGTGCCTGGCGGTGGATACGACGACGCCGTCGGCGTTTGCGCATGAGATATTGAATGCGAATCCGTATGCATATCTGGATGATGCTCCGCTGGAAGAGCGGCGCGCGCGCGCGGTGGCAATGCGCGGGCGGCTTCTGGATGCGGTGCTGGGCGAGGCGGGAAGGCTTGATCCCAAGGCGATTGCGGAAGTGCGCGCGCAGGTGCGGCCCGTTGTGCGCGACGAGCATGAGCTGCATGATCTGCTGTGCGGGATGGTGGCGGTTCCGGCGGAGGGCATTGAGTGGGCGGAGGCGCTTCCCGAAGCTTTTATTGATGTGCTGGTGACGCAGGGTCGCGCGGTGGTGGCGTCCGTGGACGGACACGCCTATTGGGTTGCGGCGGAGCGCGTGGAAGAGGTGAAGATGCTGTGGCCGCAGGCGGTGTTTGCGGCGGAGGTGGTGCGGGTTCCGGCGACGTTGACAACGGCGGAGGATGTGCTGCGCAAGGCGGTGCAGGGATGGATGGTGGTGACGGGCCCGGTGACGGCGCGCAGGTTGGCGGATTTGCTGTGCGTAGATGCAGGCGCGGTGTGGCAGCAGTTGCTGCGGCTGGAGATGCAGGGCACGATGCTGCGCGGCGTGTTTGAAGGGCCGGGCGGCGATGTGGCCGACGCGGATGTGGAGTGGTGCGAGCGGCGATTGCTGCAGAGGATCCACAAGGCGACGCTGCACGCGCTGCGGAAGCAGGTTGAGCCGGTGACTCCAACGGCGTACATGCGTTTTGCGCTGGCGTGGCAGCATTTAGCGAAGCAGCGGCAGTTGACAGGCGAGGGCGGATTGCTCCAGGCGCTGCGCGGGCTGGAGGGATTTGAGGCTCCGGCGGTGGAGTGGGAGCGGTCGCTGCTGCCGCAGCGGGTGGCGAACTATGATCCGCGGTGGCTGGACGCGCTGACGCTGACGGGCGTGGTGGGGTGGGGGCGGATTTCGCCGCATCCGGCGTTTGCGGCCGCGGAAAGCGGCGGGCCGAAGCGAATTGTGCCGACGGGGATGGCTCCGGTGACGTTTTTTGTGCGGGAGGACGCGCTGTGGATGGATTTGTGCCTGGCGCGGCGGGAAATTCCCGAGACGCAACTGACGGCGTCGTTGAGCGAGCTGGCGAACAAGGTGCGGAGTTGCCTGGGCGAGCGGGGCGCGATGTTTCCGGGCGATCTGGCGCGGGCGCTGGGAGCGACGGCGGAGGACGCGAGCCGCGCGCTGTGGGAGCTGGTGGCGGCGGGACTGGTGACGGCGGACGGGTTCGACAGCCTGCGGGTGCTGGTGGACCCGAAGCGGAAGCAGATGTTTGCGGCTCCGGCGGGGCTTCGGCTGGCGAAGCGGGCCAAGCCTTCGGCTGGGCGGTGGAGCATGTTGCGGGCTCCCGATGCGGAGGAGCAGTCTGCGGCCTGGCGCGATGCTGCGATAGAGAGCGCGTGCGGCGTGCTGCTGCGGCGGTACGGGGTGGTGTTCCGGGACCTGATGGAACGCGAGACCGCGATGCCGAAGTGGCGGGAACTGGTGGGGATGTTTCGGAGGATGGAAGCTCGGGGCACGGTGCGTGGGGGAAGGTTTGTGTCAGGCTTTGGAGGGGAGCAGTATGCGCTGCCGGAGGCGGTGGAACTGCTGCGGGCGATGCGCGGAAGAGAAAATGATACTGACACGGTTACGTATTCGGCGGCGGACCCGATGAACATGGTGGGGGTGGTGATTCCGGGCGAGCGCGAGGCAGCAATTCCGGGGAGGTATGTGACGTATCCGGCTACGAATACAGAGCCGGAACACGCAGCGGTGAATGCTGGGCCGGTTGCCGCTGCGGCAGACTTGTTTGCGGCGGCGGAGGGTGGCGGACTTGGCTGAACCGGAGTTGGTTGAAGGCGAGGACTACGTGATGGAAGGGCTGTATCTGGTATTTACGGCCACGTATTTGCTGAAGCGGGGTTATTGCTGCGGGAATGGATGCAGGAATTGCCCGTGGGAGAAAGGAAAGCAGGTCCCTTCACGCACTACGCTCACTCGTGATGATGGCAAGAACTAATCTCCCGATGCCGGTTTCTGTGGGGATGCCGCGCTAGATGCCGTTGGTACGGCAACCGGTGGGTGGATGAGGATGCCAGTGCGCGGGAAGGTGAAGCTTCCGGCGGTGTCGTCGATGACGTTTACCTGACAGGTGTACTGGCCGGGTTTGAGCTGGCTGAGGGGCACGTCGAACTGGAAGGCGATGGCGTCACGGTCCGGCTCGTTGAGTTGCGTGGCCTGAACGAGCGGTGTTTCAAAGGCCTTCTCACCGTGGCGGAGAAACTCGATGCTGGTGAGGACATCGGTCTTCGGCTTGCGGCCGGGCGAGTAAACTTCGTAGAGGAAGTAGAGGTGCTGGTTCTGGCGGAAGACGTGGGGCAGATTGGGAACCAGCTCCTGACCGTCGTGGACGAGCGGGTTATCGACGCGGCGTGGCACCGGGATGCGCTGGCTGGCGAGGACGACTGAGCTCATTTTGAGCGGGAGCTTGCGCAGATCGGGGACGTTGATGTCAGCCTCGAAGGAGCCCATGCGTCCGGTTTCGTTTTCGCGGACGACAAACTTGAGATGGTATTTGCCGGTCGGGAGATTGAAGCCGGTGGAGTACTGGACGTTTTTCTGGCGGACCTGTTCGGACTGATTGATATTGAGCTTGACGGTCTGGCTAGCCTGGCCGATGACATGGCCGGCGGAGTCCTTGACTTCGCCGATGATGTCGAGGGTTGCCTTGTCCTTGTCTCCGCCCTTGACGAAGGGGATCTGCGAGCCGGGGACCACGATGGAAACAGGAATGTAGTAGTGGCCGGGGGCGGTGCGGAAGTACCAGGCCTGAAGGTAGACAGCGATGTCGGTAGCGGGGAGAGCACTCGCGAGCTCGTCCTCAAGCTGGTCTTCGCGCTGTTCGCGGTTGGAGTGCTTGAAGTCGGCGGGTGCGTAATAGCCATGACGATACTCAAGGCGGACGTCGGGACGATCGACCTTAACGGTGAGGCGGCGGTAACTTCCGTCGCGGCGCGTATCAGTGGATCGATAGCCAAGGACGTAGTAGGCGGAGGTGTCGTTCTGAATGCGGGTGAAGGCGGGGGCGAAGTCGTTAGTATCGAAGAAGGCCTTGCCACCGGTGTCTGACGAGAGTGTGGCCATGACCTCCTGGGTGTTGAAGTTGGCGTCGAGGTTGTTCTGGAGGGCAGCGCCGTTGTAGCCGTTGGCTCCGCGCAGGCTGCCGGTGGAGGCATCGCCAAGGGGTGAGATTGCTTCGAGTCCGCGGGTGTCGACGCTGTAAATTGCGAGGTTGGCGCGCACGGCAGAGTTAATGGCGGAGCGGAGAGAGGCTTGGTTTTCGATGCCATCGCGCTGGATTCCGCCGGAGAAGTAGAGCATGGATTTCTTTTCGTTGATCCAGGCGAGGGATTGAGCAATGGAAGTGATGGCGAAGAGTTCGCGGTCAGTGTTGAGGTCGTTGTACTCGCTCTCATCGGCGGTGAACGCGGTGGCGTCCTCGACTTGATTGGTGGTGCTGGTGGCTCCGGGGGCGAAGCCCTGCGCGGATGAGCCGGAGTAGCCGTTGACGGCGTTGAGAAGAAGCTGCTTGTTCTGGGTAAAGTCTTGGTCGACGGCGAGGTCGGTGTCGAGAGAGACGACGGCGACGATGTCAGCGGGCTGCATCTGGTGCTCGATGTAGTTGCGGGCGGCGTCTTGCGCACGGATGATGTCGTCGGGCTGCATGGAGGTGAGGTCGAAGAAGAGCACGATGAGGCGGTGGTCGCGCAGCTCCTGCGGAGCGGCGACGCCGGTGCGGGCATTGAAGAGGCTTTGCGGGGGCTGGCCCGGGTTCTGGCCGACGATGGTGGCCTCATTGAGCTGCGCGGCCTGATCGACGCTCTCAAAGTCGAAGGAAATGATGTGCTGGGGTTTGCCGTTTTCGAGGATGGTGAAGTCTTTGGCGGTGAGGCCGCGGACGATGGCTCCGGTCTTCCTGTCGCGCACGACGACGTTGGTGAGGACGAGGTCGCTGTTGACCTTAAAGGTGTACTGGGATTGCGTGGAGGCGGCCTGCTGCTGCGCGAGGAGAGGGACGGTGGCGATGTTGAGGGCCATCAGCGCGAGAACGAGACTGATTTTTCTGGGCATACGCAGTCCCCTTAGAAACGATAGCGAGCGGTGAAGGTGAACTGGCGCATGGATGCGGCCGAGGTAACCTCACCGTAAGTTGCGGAGCCGAGGGTGGAATCGACGCCTGAGTATTGGACGGTGTTGAAGAAATTATTGATGGTGGCGCGGACTTCGAGGGTCTTCATTTCGCCGAAGCGATGAGTCTTCGAGAGCGCGACGTCGGTGGAGACGGTCCCAGGACCAGGGATGGAATAGCGGGACGCGGTGCCGTAGGTGTTGGCCGGGGTGGTGAAGGCGGCCTTGTTGAACCAGTTGTTGAGCGAGCCTCCCCCGGCGGTGAGAGAGATGCCGAGAACACGGTCAGGACGAAGCGATCCGGTGCTGCCGCGGGCCACGTCGAGCACGGCGGCCTCGTAGTGCGGCGTGAGCGGATTGCCGGTGGCGAAGTCGAAGTTGCCAGAGATGGAAAGCCCGTTGAGGGCCTTTGAAAGGAAGTTGCCGCTGGTGAGGTAGGTCCGGTCAGGACCGAAGGGCAGTTCGTAGAGGAAGTATCCGTTGACCTTATGGCGGACGTCGAAGCTGGAATTGGATTCTTCGGCGAGAAGGTTCTGCCAATTCTGAGCGATAGCGGTTGAGGTTCCACCATTGCCGCCGATGGAGGTCGCGTTGTCGATGGAGTGCGAGTATGTATAGGTTGCGCCGAGAGCGATGCCATTCTGCAGGCGCTTGCGCGCACGCACGGCGAGCGCGTTGAAGTTGGAGAAGGCGACGTCATTGTCGTAGTCATAGAGGACGCCGCTGAGGGAGCCGGTTGCCGTGCGGCCGGGCGCGTCGATGATGTCGAGGCGCGTGCCCTTTGAACCGCTGTAGCCGATGTTGAGGACGATGCCGAGCGGGAGGGTGCGCTGCACGTCAAGGAACCAGACCTGCACGTAGGGAAGACGGTAGTACTTGTTGACGGCAAAGTTGCCTTCAGCCTGCGGCGCGGGGAATCCGTTGGCGAGGGTGACGAAGGGCGATGCGGCGGAGGTGTTCTCGTTAGTCTGGACGTCAGCAAAGGGTGGCTGGAATGCAAAGTTCTGGACGAACTCTTCATACTGGCCGTTGGTGTAGTTGATGCCGTATCCGGTGCGGACGACTGTGTTGCCGAAGGCGCGCCATGCGATACCGATGCGCGGCGAGAAGTCAGTCTTTTCAGGGTAGACGAGTGTACGGGGGAACTTTCCACTATAGGGGCCGATGGAGTTGGGCGTAACGGTGGCGACCTCGGCGAAGTCGTCTCCAGTGTCGAGAGTGGCGAGGCGGTCGTATTTCTCCGAATAAGGGGAGAAGTACTCGTAGCGTATGCCGGCATTGATGGTTAGGTTGGAGAGTGCGTGCCAGTCGTCGAGGAAGTAGCCATCGATGATGTTTTCGCGCAGATAAGACTTTTGATAGGGGGCCTGCAAGCTGGTTTGCTGCGGGAGGCCGAGGAGCAGGTCGGCGAGCGATGAGCCAGTGTTTGTCTCGCCGGCGGAAAGGTTGGGGTTGGTCCCGGGAGCTTCTGTGTAAAGGCCGGTGAAAGTGAAGGTTCCGGTAGAATTGGTTTCCCCAAGCATGTCGAGTTGGACGCGGTGAATGTCGGCCCCGAAACGGAAGTTGTGCTTCTTGTGAATCCACGAAGCGCTGTCGGCGAGTTCGATGGTCTGGTTGAGGCGGAAGCTGGGCTGCTGTTCGCTGAGCGACGTGAATTGGTTCAGTGTGACGTCGGGCAGGCCATAGAGGAGCGGATTGCCGGGTAGGCCATTGAGTCCGATCTGAGCGGCGACGTCATTCGTGCTCGTGAAGTAGTTGATGACCTGCGCGCTGTTGCGGTTCCAGCTGAAGTTGATGTTATCGGTGACGTTGTTTTTGCTGATGGAGTAGCCGACGCCGAGTGAGTAGCTGTAGGTTTGTGACTTGCCCCCGAGGCCAGGAAAGATGTTCAGGTTGTCGCTGGCATTGTGGCTGTAGTTGAAGTTGGTATTGATGTTCTGGTGGAGGCCGGGTGTAGCGAGGCCGAAACGTTGACGGACGAAGTTGCTGAAGCCTCCGGAGTTGCCGCCACTGCCGAAGTTGTGAATGAAGCGCGCGCCGACGCGCGTGGTGTTGGTTTGCGCGGTGGAAATTTGGCGGTAGTTCTGAAATTGGCCGGGCAGGTTGGGCAGTGGGACGTATGCGAGCAGCTTTGTCGCCTGCAGGGAGATGCACTGGCTGAAGATAGTGTTGTCGGGGAAGGGCTGGCCAGCATTGGGGTCCCCGGAGTAGCAGCCGGGATCGTAGATGGTGATGGGCTGACCGTTCTGCGTGGTGAGGTCCTGGAAGTTGCCGTCGCGCTCGTCGGCAGTAGGAACGGTTCCATACTCATTGAACGGCGAGGAGGAGCGTTCGCCGGAGAGCATGAGGAAGACGAAGTCGTGCGTGTCGTGCTCGATGAGGTGCGGGATGTAGGGGACACCGAGGATGACCGCGCGGAATTCGTTCGATGCGTAGGGCGGCTGGTTAACGTTCTCGCCGCGGATGGCGAAGGGCTCAGCATTGAGCGCCGAGTTGCCGCCGTCCCATGAGAGGAACCCGTGAGGCTGATTGGGGTTAAAGTGGCGGAAGTTGGCGCGGAAAGCACCGGGCGGGGGTGGACCACCGCGAAATCCTCCTCCTCCTCCTCCGCCCCCTCCTCTTACGCGGATGCCGCCACCGCCGGGGCCGCCGAAGCCAGGGCCGCCTGAGGCGTCGGGACCTCCGGCTTCGAGACGTTGGCCGAAGTTGATGCCGGCGAAGGGGCTGGTGAAGCCGGTTTGCCCGGCGACGGCGACGGATTCGCTGGAGAAGTCAGAGTTGCCGGCGAGCGAGGGAAGCGCTGCGCCGGACTCGGATGATGCGCCGGAAGCGGCAGCGATGAGGTCAGAGGCTGCGCCGCTGAGCGAGAGGCTTTGCGCTCCGCTGCCGGAGTATTGACGGGCCTGCGCGCGTTCCTCGCGCTGCTGTTGTTCCTGTGCGCGCGAGGCGAGCATGAGGTTGAAGTCGAGCTTGCGGTCGCGCATTGTGGCGTTGAGGAGAGCTTCCTGGGTGCCCTCTGCGAAGGCAGCGAACCGGGCGCGGACAACGTAGCGGCCATTCCGCGGAATGGTCATGCTGTAATCACCGGTGGCAGTGGTGGCGGTGGAGTAGGTTTTTCCGGTGAGTGTGTCTTGTGCGGTGATGGTGACACCTGGCAGAGGCACGCTGCCGGACTTCACCGTGCCGTGAATGACGCCGCCGGACTCGGTTTGCGAGGCTGCTGAGCTCGGAGCCGCACTGGGAGCCGTGCCGGAGGCCGTACTGGGTGCAGTGGGTGTGGTTTGCGCGGGCAGAAGCGCAAGCGACAAGAGCTGCGACACGGCGAGCAGGAGCGAGAAATAGAGTGGGCGCGGCATAGGTTATTGGTTAGGCTGTGGAGCTGGAGTGGAGCCTGGTGATGAGTTAGTCGCGGGCTGATGGTCGAATTCGCCGCGCCCGCGGAAGCCTCCGGGTGGCATGACGGCGACGACGGTTGCAAGGAATGCTCCGTTCTTGATTGCGCCGCGTGCGGAGATGTTGTCGCCAGGTTTGATATCGGGCAGGATGATGTCTTCGCGGCGGCGGCGGAACTCGGTGTTTTCGTCCACGGCGACAGTCTGGATGACTTTGTCGGGGCGCTTGATGATGATGTTGGTGCCGTTGATGGACTGAACGACGCCTGTAGTCCAGGTCTTGCCGAAGTCAGCACGCATCTGTTCATAGCGCTGCTTGTCGATGACGACGACGAAGACTGCACCGACGGTTTTGGCCTTTGGATCCTTGTCGCCGATGGCGGCGATCATGTCTCCAACATGGAGGTCGTGGATGCTGATGAGGTTGCGCTGCTTGCGGAAGCGGGTGTTGGCGCCGGTGGCGACTGACCAGGACTGGCCGTCGTCGGTTTTGACGGTGATGGTGGTGCCGGAGATGGCGGTGATGTCGCCGCGAACGCTATGCGCTTCGAAGTCGGTCATACCGCCCTGTGGGCCCTGGAACTGGTCCTGGCCGGAGGGCGGCGCGGCGGCATGAAGCAGCGGCAGGAAGACAGCTGCGACGAGGAGCGGAGCGGCGATGCGGCGGACAGAGATCATGACACGAACAGTATTACGCAGAGCCCGGGCTGGAGTCTGCCGGAATAGACGGCACAAAGAAGCACGGGGACGCAGATGCATGTGATTTGTGCAACCTATGCGCCTGATTTTCATCCCATAGTGAACTGGGATAATGCTCGTTCGGTATTATGGGACGTCTGAACGAGGTTGGTGGGGCGGGGTCGACGAGCGGAACAAAGCAGTGCAGCGGGACGGCTCTTAATGCAGAGGGGAGAAGGACTTTGAAGAAGAGTCTGATCGATGATCCGCAGGTGAGTGGTGCATCGCAAGCGAGCGAGCAATGTTCGGGGCAGGCGGAGCTCTTTAAGAGCGTGCGGCTGAAGACGGAAGAGCTGTGCGAGCCGCTTACCCCCGAAGATATGATGGTTCAGTCGTGCGCGGAGGCGAGCCCGGCGAAGTGGCACCTGGCGCATACGACGTGGTTCTTTGAGACGTTTCTGCTGCGGGAATTCCTTCCTGATTACGAGCCCTTTCATCCTGATTTCGTTTGGCTTTTTAACAGCTACTACAATACTGTGTCTGACCAGCCGGTAAAAAAGCTGCGCGGTTCGTTCTCGCGGCCGTCGCTCCAGGAAATTCTGGACTATCGGCGGCATGTGGATGCTGCGGTGGAGAGCTGGATAGAGAGCGGCGTGAGCGAGGAGGTTGCGCGGCGGATTGAGCTGGGGCTGCATCACGAACAGCAGCATCAGGAGCTGCTGGCGTATGACATCAAGAATGCGTTCTGGTCGAATCCGCTGCATCCGGCGTATTGTGAGGGCGCGTTGGCGAGCCTTGGAGATGCAGAGCCTGTGAAATGGATTGAGTACACGGGCGGGCTCTTGGAGATTGGGCATGGCGGCGATGGGTTCTGTTTCGACAACGAGCAGCCACGGCACAAGGTATATCTGGAGCCGATTGCGCTGGCGTCGCGACTGGTGACGTGCGGGGAGTATCTGGACTTTATGCGCGACGGCGGATATGAGCGCGCGGAGTTGTGGCTCTCAGAAGGATGGGACACGCTGCGGGCGCAGGGATGGCGTGCTCCGCTGTACTGGTTTGAGGCTGACGGTGAATGGCGCGTGTTTACGCTGCGCGGCGCGGTGGATCTTCGGGCGGTGCTGGCGGCTCCGGTGTGCCACGTGAGCTACTTTGAGGCGGACGCGTTTGCAAGCTGGGCTGGCGAGCGGCTGCCGACCGAAGCTGAGTGGGAGGTTGCGGCGGAAGGATTGCCGATTGAGGGGAATCTGCTGGAGTCGGGAGAGCTGCATCCGGTAGCGGCGCAGGGCGGCGAGGGATTGCGGCAGATGTTCGGCGATGTGTGGGAGTGGACAGCGAGCGCGTACCTGGGATACCCGGGGTATTCGCCGCTGCCGGGCGCGCTGGGCGAGTATAACGGCAAATTCATGAGCAACCAGATGGTGCTACGGGGCGGGTCGGCGGTGACTCCGGCGTCTCATATTCGAAGCACGTACCGGAACTTTTTCGCGCCTGCGTCGCGCTGGCAGTTCAGCGGAGTGCGTCTGGCCAACCGATTGGAGTAGCGGGCGTACTCAATGAATATTCCTTCCTTAATTTTGACTTTGCCGGAGGCAGCATATACGCCGGTGGGCGCGGAGGTGCTTCGCGGACTGACGGCGACGCCGAAGACGCTTTCGCCGTGGTTGTTCTATGACGAGGCAGGATCGAAGCTTTTTGAGGCGATTACACGGCTGCCAGAGTACTACCTGACACGCACTGAGCGCGGGATTTTTGCGAAGCACGCCGATGCGATGCTGGAGAGTGGTGGCGATGGAACGTTGAAGCTTATTGAGCTGGGAGCAGGCACAGCGGTTAAGACCGGCCTGCTGCTGCAGGCGGCGATTCGCAGGCAGGGCAAGGTAGAGTACGTGCCGATTGACGTTTCGGAGAGCGCGCTGGCGCAGGCGAAAGCGCGGCTGGAATCAGAGATCAATGGCGTGACATGCACGCCTCGCGTGGCGGACTATACGGACGGGATTGCGGAAGTTCCGGCGGCGGGCGCGCGGCGGATGGTGCTGTACATCGGATCGAGCATCGGCAACTTTGAGCCGGAAGATGCTGTTACTGTACTGCGCGAGGTGCGAAAGAAGCTCACCGTGGGAGACCGGCTGCTGCTGGGCGCAGACCATGTGAAAGACCGGCAGACGCTGCTGCGCGCCTACGATGACGAAGCGGGAATAACGGCGGAGTTCAACAAGAATCTGCTGGTGAGGATCAACCGCGAGCTGGGCGGCAACTTCAATGCACGGCTGTTCCGGCACAGGGCGCGGTGGAATGAGCGGAAGTCCCGGATCGAGATTCACCTGGAGAGTGTAACGTCGCAGGTGGTGACTGTTCCTGCGCTGGAGTTGGAAGTGCGATTTGGGGCGGGCGAGACGATCCACACGGAGAACAGCTACAAGTTCACGGCGGAGAGTATCGCGGAGATTGTGGAGCGGGCCGGGTTCAGGATGGAGCGTCGCTGGACGGATGAGCGGGAATGGTTTGGGGTGTATTTAGCCACAGCGGGCTAGTCTTTGCGAGAGTAGTCGCCGCTCTTGCCTCCGGTTTTTTTCTCAAGCAGGATTTCACGAATCACGATGCCTTTGTCGAGCGCCTTGCACATATCGTAGAGCGTGAGCGCGGCGATGGAGGCAGCGGTGAGAGCTTCCATTTCGACTCCGGTGGGCGCGGTGGTGGTGGCGGATGCAGTAATTTCGATGCCACGTTTGACAATCGTTGTTGTTACGTCAGCATGCGTGAGCGGGAGCGGGTGGCACATGGGGATGAGTTCCGAAGTGCGCTTGGCGGCCTGAATGCCGGCGATGCGGGCGATCTCAAGGGGATTGCCCTTAGGGTTGGCGGGGAGGGCCTTGAGAACTTTCGACGACATGGTGACGAAGGCGCGGGCTTGCGCAGTTCGATGCGTGGCGGGCTTGGCGCTGACGTCGACCATGCGGGCTCGGCCTTTGCTGTCATAGTGCGAGAGCTTTTTCATACAGAAAGCTTAGCGGGTTTCGGGTGCTTTAGAGATGCAGGATCGTGACGATTTCTCCGCTGGAGTAGGCGGTGTTATCAGGAATGACGACAAAGCAGTTGGTCTTTGCCGCTGCGGCCTGGTCTCCGGATCCCTGCCAGGGAATGGTCTGGATGGTTGCGCCGTCGGCCGATGACTGAAGATAGGCAGGCAGGAAGCGAGTGAAGCCGCCCTTTGCTTCGATGGGCTGCGTCAGGCGCGCTTGGGCGAAGTGCGGGCCGAGTGAGGTTTCTCCAGCGAGTGCGGCGAGGATAGGCGCGGCGAAAATGGTGAAGGTGACAAGCGTGGAGATAGGATTGCCGGGGAGTCCGAAGAAGGGCAGGTTTTTGCCAGAGGGTGTGGGAAGCTGGCCGAAGACAACGGGGCGGCCGGGCTGGATGCGTGCACCGGTGAAGAAGAATTCAGCGCCGAGGTCGGCGAGCGCCTGCTCGACGAAGTCATACTTGCCCATCGAGACTCCGCCGGAGAGGATGAGCAGATCGCAGTCGAGTGTGGCGCGGATGGCGGACTCGCTGGCTTCAAGGCTGTCGCGTATGGAGGGATGAATGACGGCGACGCCCCCGTGGCAGGTGATCTGCGCGGCGAGCGCGTAACTGTTGGAGTTGCGGATCTGAAAGGGCGACGGCTGCTGATCGATGGGGACGAGCTCGTCACCGGTGGCAAGGATGACGACGCGCGGCTGGGTGTTGACGGTGATGGTTGAATATCCACAGGCGGCGGCGATTGCGATATGCTGTGGGCCGATGCGCGTGCCGGGAGGGATGAGGGTCGCGCCGGCGCGGGCCTCGGCCCCAGCGGGGACGATGTTTTCGCCGGGCGAGAGGGGGCGCGCCGGGATGATACGGGAGGCATCGACCGATGCGTGTTCTACCATGAGGACGCAGTCGGCTCCGGGCGGGACTGGGGCACCCGTCATGATTTCGATGGCCTGTCCAGAAGCGAGAGGCGGGCCGGGCCAGGCTTCTCCGGCGCGGAGGCGGCCGATGATGGTGAGCGGAGCGCGAGCGGTAAGATCGGCGGAGCGGGCAGCGAATCCATCTCGTGTGGAGCGGGCGAAGGGCGGCTGGTCGCGGTCGGCGACGACGGAGCTGGCGAGGGAGCGGTGAAGAGCGGCCAGCAGCGGGAGCGATTCGGTGCGCGTGGGGTGCAGACTGGCTGCGTATTCGCGGACGGTGCGGGCGGCGTCGTAATAGCTAAGGACAGAAGGGTTCACGGAGAGAATTGTAGACAAAAGAGGAAAGACGCTCGCGGGGAGCGTCCTTCGTGTGAGTGATAGAGAGCGGGGCTTATTTCGCCCGATACTTGCTCTCGACCTTGGTTCCGAGCTGCGCAAGGATTGACTTGGCATCGTTTGAGAAGGGGCCATTGGGGGCCAGCTCCAGGTACTTTTCGTAGGCCTCAGCGCAGCCTGGAGGCGCAATGATCTTTCCGGATTTGTCGACCGTAGCGCGGTTGATAAGAGCCTTGCCCTTGAGGTAGTAGGGAATGGGGTTATTGGGATTGGCGGCGATGGCCTTATCGGCGGCAGCGACGGTGGCGTCGATTTGTCCAAGGCGGTCCATCATGATGGCCTCATTGCCGTAGTACATGGCAGCGTTTTTGGGATCGTCCTTGGCGGCGGCCTCATATGCGGCTTGGGATTCAGGAACTTTGCTGAGATCAGCGAGGACCTCGCCGAGACTGTTCTCCGCGGCGGCCTCGATGTCCAAATTGGGTTTCTTGGAGGCGGCGTCCACGTCGATGGCCTTCTGAAGCGAGGTTGCGGCATCCGGGTACTTCTTCTCGCCTTCCTGCGCACGGCCGAGCTCGACCCACAGGACGGAGGCGTCAGGCTTGAGCGCGGTATCGCGGCTCATGAGCTGCTCGGCATCGGCGTAGTTCTTATTGCTGTTGTCCTCGCGCGCCTTCTTGAGATCAGCGTTGAGGTTCTTGATCTGCGAGTTTTCCTTGTTGACCTTGGCGTTGGCGGTCTTGGCTTCCTCGTAGGCCTTCTTCTCCTCGGGGCTCATCTTGGCGATATAGTCGGGCCGGGAGAGGTCGAAGTTCTGCTCCTTGTCGGCTCCGGCGGCCACGATTACATCGGAGAATTGATCAACGGGCTGGTTTTTATTGTTATAGAGGATGAAGTAGTAGGTACCGGGCGTGATGCCGGAACCTTTGTAGTCACCGTTATCGTCGGTGGTGAAGCTGTATTTTGGGGTTTGTCCGTCGGTGCTGAGCTTGACCTGCACGCCTGCCATGGGGGTGCCGAGCGGGTCATTTACGTGGCCGTGCACCTTGGCCATGCTCTGAGCCAGAAGTGCGGGAGCGGCTGCGACGAGCAGGGCCGCAAGCAGCGACGCGAGCCGGAATTTTGTCTTACGCATGGTGGTTATTCTCTCCTTCAGGATCTTACTTTCCGGGGCCGCATTGTTCACGCGTCCCGGCTTACCAAGCTTGTGTGGGCGTAGGGGATGGGGTCAGACACGCCAGCCTCCCGAAACGCGCGCAGGCGGAGCACGCAGCTCTCACATTCGCCACAGGCGAAGTCTGCACTTGAATAGCACGACCACGTTAAATCGAAAGGCGCATGCAATTCAAGGCCGAGAGCCACGATCTCCTTCTTCCTTAAATGGATGAGGGGCGTGGTGACGGCGATGCTTCCGTCCTTTGTGCCAGTGCGAATGAGATGCTGAAAGGCCTGATAGTAGGCGGGGCGGCAATCGGGGTATCCAGAGCTGTCCTGCTCGACGGCGCCGATAAAGATCGTTTCGGCCCCGAGGACCTCGGCCCAACTGACGGAGGCGGCGAGGAAATGCGCATTGCGGAAAGGGACATAGGTAACGGGAATCGATGCTCCGATGGGTTCGGTTTCAGGGGCTTTAGGAACGGCGATGGAAGAGTCAGTGAGAGCGGAGCCGCCGATGCGCCGGAAGAGGTCGGTGCCGAGGTGCAGAAAGTCGCGCAGGTCGAGGGCCTCGGCGACGGCGCGGGCGGCCTGGAACTCGCGCGCCTCGGTGCGCTGTCCATAGCTGAAGTGCAGCCCGTAGGCGTCGTAGTCGCGGGCGGCAAGCGCGGCGCAGACAGCGGAGTCCATGCCTCCGGAGAGCGAGACGACGGCGCGCGGACGATTGGAAACCATGCCCACTATTATCGCAAAGTAGTAGCCGCACGGGCAGACACGCCTTCCGCACCGTCCCCAAGCAAGAGCTATTGCAGCTGCTCTATCGGGAACCGAGGGCCCATTCTCCGGTCCGGGCCATACAGTATGTCTTATTCTTTCCTGTCTTCAGTTGCCGATGCCGCGGCCGGTATGAGCGGGAACGCGAAGTGGGTTGCCTGTATGGCCAACACCCTGGTCGAGTTTTTGGCGGAGGCTGCCGGCGAGCTCAGCCATGAGACGGAGCTTGCCGGCAAGCTGAGGTGGCACGGAAGGCTCAGCGAGCGCGAGCTGCGATTGCAGCAGGAGACCGGCGACGGTGTCGCGGAGGTTGGTTTCGAGCGAAGTGGCGGCAGCGCGGGTGGCGACGGCCTGCTCAAGCTGGCGGCGGCTGAGCGCAGCGCGAATTTCGCGTACGAGGCGTCCGCAGCCGGAAATGGCAAAGTTTATTTCGAGCGGAATGGCAAGGCCGGAGTTGCGAAAGATGGCGTCGAGATCCCCACCGGCGGCCTCAAGCAGGGAGCCGTCGAGCACGACGACGGCATAGTTTTGGCGTCGCAGGGCCGCGAGCGCGTCGCGGCGGCAGGAGACGGTTTCAACGGCGAGGTTGAACTGCTTGGCGACGACGGCGGCGCAGTTTTCGGCTCCGGCGATGGCGGTTACGAGCAGGATGTGTTCGGATCGCAGGGTATCAAGAGTGGCCCGTTGGGGCGAGACGAGTTCGGGCATGGGAGGGTCCTTTCGCGAGTGCAGAACGAGCGGGGTCACCGGACTTCGGCGGGCGTTTCGCCGATGCCGTATTCCTTGAGCTTGCGGTAGAGCGTGGTTTTACCGATGCCGAGCAGGCGGGCAGCGGTAAGCTTGTCGCCATTGAGCTGACGCAGCGTGTCGAGGATGGCCTGGCGCTCGAGATCGGCGAGCGGAGTAACGTCGGACGACCTGGGGGATATCTTGTCGTCGGAGGCGCTGACAGTGCGCCAGGTGTGAAGGTGGAAATCCTGGAGCTGCGTGGGCATGTCGCCGAGGCGCAGCACGGGGCCGGAGCAGAGGGCGCAGGCGCGTTCGATCGAGTTCTCTAGTTCCCGGACGTTGCCCGGCCAGGCATACTCGCTCATGGTGTGGAGAGCATCATCCGATAGCACATATTTCGTTCCGGTATTACGGCTCATACGGCTGAGGAAGTGGGCGGCGAGCAGAGGGATATCTTCGCGGCGGTCGCGCAGCGAAGGGATGCGCAGTGCGACGACGTTGAGCCGGTAGTAGAGGTCTTTGCGAAAGCGGCCCTGCTCGACCATAGCGGTGAGATCGCGGTTGGTGGCGGCGAGGATGCGGCAGTTGATGGGAACGCGATGCGTGGCGCCGACGGGGCGAATCTCCTTTTCCTGCAGGGCGCGGAGGAGCCTGGCTTGCAGGTCGAGGGGCATCTCGCCGATTTCGTCGAGAAAGACGGTGCCGCCTTCAGCGGAAGCGAGCAAACCGTCTTTGCTGCGAGTGGCCCCGGTGAAGGCGCCTTTCACGTGGCCGAAGAGCTCGCTTTCAACGAGAGTGGGGACCAGTGAGCCGCAATCGACGGGGAGGAATGGTCTGGTTGCATTGGGACTGTTGGCGTGAATCGAGCGGGCGATGAGCTCTTTGCCGGTGCCGCTTTCGCCGAGGATGAGGACGGGATGGGCGGTCTGGGAGACCTTGGAGAGGATGCGGTAGATTTTCTCCATCTCCGGGCTGTTGCCGATGAGATTGCCGAGTCCCTGTTGGGACCGGAGCTTTTCGCGGAGGCGGCGGCTGGCTGTGTCCACGCTGCGACGTTCGGCGGCACGGTTGAGAACGGCGGCGAGATCGTCGACCTCGAAGGGTTTGGTGAGGTAGTCGTTGGCTCCGGTGCGCATTGCCTCGACCGCGGAGGTAACCGTGGCAAAGGCAGTCATGACGATGACGGCGATCTCGGGGTGAAGAAGCTTGACCTCCTCAAGGAGCCCAAGGCCAGTTCCGGCGGGGGATTTGAGGTCCAGGATGAGGATGTCGACACTGTTTCCTCGAAGCAGGGAGCGGGCCGCGAAGAAGTTGTCCACGCCACAGGGAACGAAGCCGCGGGTGGAAGCGATTTCACAGCAGGCGGAGCGGACGGCCGAATCTTCATCGACGATGAGGACATGCATGCGTCCGGAACGCGCGGAGCCGGGGACGGATGGGGGAAGGTCTGGCTTCTTCATAGGTGAATCTTGTGTGAGAGTTACAGGCATTCTAGGCGGCCTTTCATGGCAGAGTCAGCAGCATTTGCGCCTTGGAACAGAGTGGGATACGTTCCGGAAGTAATGGTTTCCCCGATAGGGTGTACCAAGGGAAGGCTGATCTCGAAGGAAGCGCCGAATGTCCCGATGCCAGTCTGAGCGGGCAAGAGGCGCACCGTGCCTCCTGCGGATTCGACGAGGTGGCGGACGGTGCTGAGACCGAGGCCGCGTCGGCGCGGCGCAGGGCGGCCGCAGGCTGATTGGGTTGTGCGCGTGGTGAAGCCGATGTCAAAGACCTTCTCCTGGAGGTGTGCGGGGATTCCTGGACCGCTGTCTGAGACGGTAAGCAGCACACTGCGGGGCAGCCCGAAGGCGATGACATTTTCCGAATCGAGGAAGCTGTGATCTTTGCTGTATTGGGCAGTAATGCGTACGTGGCCGCCGGACGGCATGGCGTCTGCCGCGTTGCGGACAAGATTGACGAGGATGCGGGCGAGGTCTTCGACGGCCAGGCGAGTGCGTCTGGCGCAGGGCATGGCGGCGATTGAGAGCTTGACGGCCGGGCTGGCGATGGCGGCGAGCAGCGGCTGCAGATGGCGCAGCTCGGCGGCGAGGTCGGTGACGGGCACGGCGGGAAGCGGGGCGGGAAGGGCGATGGGGAGAGTGGCTGGCGACGGATGCGAGGGGAGGGCCTGTTCAAGGATGCTCTCCATCAGCCGGGCCGCGGTTCTGGTCATACTTTCGAGCTCGGGGGCGAAGTGGCCATGCCCGGGGCCGAGGACGCCGGGCGCGGAGAGGAGGTCGCTGTAGAGCATGAGGCTGGACAGGATGTTGCGGGCGTCGTGGGCCAGGCGCTCGAGGCTTTCCGAGCGTAGCAGTGTGGTTTTGGGGGAGGGGACAAGAGCTGTGGAAGCGGGTTTCAAAAAGGTGCCCGCTCGCCGGCCTGCCTCGGTACCTGCTCCGGGTTTGGCCCCGGAGTCGACATGGGGAACGAAGCGAGGAAGACGCGCCGGAGGCTTTTGGAGAGCGGGCATGGGAGGCATGTGTCCTTTCACTCATCACTTGGGGACTCGGAAGCCGGGTGCGACCCTGGAGTGCCGCCAGCCCAGCTTCCTTGCCCCGGATAAGTACACGCGGTGTGCCAAATCGGAATTATTTCGTATCTCGTATAAACAAAACAGCTTAGTCGAAAGATAGGTGCGAGGCGGGAAGCCGGGTGGCTGTTCCAAAACGGGACGGGTAGAAGGGGCGCAAGGGAGGTAAGTACTGAACCATGTATGAGCTAACAAGTTTGTGCAGCACTGGTTCCGTTTCGGGGCGGACCTGAAACGGGAACGGGTCAGGGTGGTTCAGGCTCGCTGGCAAAGGCCACGCCTCAAAACGAGACGTGAGGCGCGTTCATCCGGTATGTTTGATGACGCTTGAGATGCGGGCCGCCTATCGCTTTCCGGGATGGCTGCCAACGTTGTGCTGTGAGAGGTGCTCATGTTCGTTCGAAGAGATTTGCGAGGCGCTGCGTTCGTTGTTGCGGCGATGTTCTGGATTGGTACAAGCGCACATGTAGCATCCGCCGCGCCGCTGGCTGTCCGCAGCGCGAAGTCGGCTCATGCGAGGGTTGAACAAGCGGGCGGCCCAACGGGACCTGAGGGCGCAGACGATTCCTGGGTGCTTTCCAATACAAACTATGAGCCGCTGAATTTTTTACAGGAGCCGTTTGTAGGGAATGGGTATCTTGGTCTGCGCATACCGGCCGTAGGCGAAGGCTACCAAGGCGGGAATCTGGGCAAGTCGGGTTTCCCGCTTTTCACCGACCGTTACACCTCGGCGCTGGTGGCGGGAGTGTATGAGAGTACGAAGAAGTCAGACTTTATCGCCTCGCTGCCCACCTGGTCAGAAATTGATCTCGAAGTCGACGGGCGGGTGCTGAACTCGAGTGTGCCAGTGAGCCAGATCAGCAATTACCGGCAAACGATCGATATGCACGCGGCGGTGGTAACAACGTCGATGAAGTGGACGCCCACGCCCGGCAAGGCCACAAACATCCGCATCCAGGTTTTGGCCAACCGCGCCCGCAGGCATCTGGGCGAAGTGAAGCTGGACATCCTTCCATCGTGGAGTGGCACGCTTGTGCTCACGGGCTTGCTGAACGGTCAGGGAGCGAGACGGATCGCGGCCACGTCACGAACGGTCGATACCGCAACCGACATGTCGACGGTCGAGTTGCAAACACCGGGCCGGCATACGGTCGTGGTCGAGACGCAGCTTCTGGTAGCAGGGCCAGGAGTGATGGTCGCGCGCCGGACTGCGATTACTCCCGAAGTGAAGGAGGCGACCGCCGGGGAGCAGTGGACGATCCCGGTGGTCGCGGGCCGGATGTACCAGATCATTAAGTATGTTGGTATCTCCACCTCGAACGATCCGGGAGCGCCAGCCGCGGTTGCGGCCGATACGGTGCATGCCGCCGCGCATGACGGATGGCCGGCGTTGCTGGCAGCGCATCGGCTCGCCTGGGAAGACCTGTGGGCGCATGACGTGACGGCGCCACGGAAAGACAAGTTGCAGACAGCGATCCACAGCGCGTTTTACCTGCTTTATTCGAGCATTCGGGCCGGCCTGGCGTGGAGCATTCCGCCCGCTGGATTGTCGAGCGACAACTATGCCGGTGTGATTTTCTGGGATGCGGACACCTGGATGTATCCGACCCTGCTGGCTTTCCAACCTGAGATGGCCAAGTCGATTGTCGATTTCCGCTATGACACGCGGGCCGCGGCGGAGGCGAACGCGAAGCGATCGGGCTTCCGCGGCGGGTCGTGGGCCTGGGACAACGGCCCGACAGGGACCTGCGGCGGCTTTGCTCCCTGCGCGCACTATGAGGACCACCTTGACTCAGACATTGCGCTGGCGCAATGGCAGTATTACGAGGCCACGGGCGACCGGCAATGGCTGATGGAGCGTGGATTCCCCGTGATCAAGGACGTGGCGGACTTCTGGATCAGCCGGGTCACGCTCGGGTCTGACGGGAAGTACCACATTGACCACGTAACCGGACCGGATGAGTTCACAGCCAACGTCAACGACGAGTCGGCGACCAATGCAGGAGCGATCGTGGCGTTGCGGGCTGCTGTGGCCGCGGCGAAGGTCGTGGGTCAGGTTCCGGACCCGCAGTGGTCCAAGGTTGCTGACAATATCTACGTGGCAGTCGATGCGAACGGCACGCATCCCGAGTACCGGGGCTACAAGAACCAGACGGTCAAGCAGGCCGACACGGTGCTGATGACCTACCCATTCGGGTACGTAAAGAGCCCTGCCATTGCAGCCGCAGACCTGGACCGGTACATGCCGCTTACAGATCCGGGAGGACCGGCGATGACGGCGTCGGCGGAGGGGGTCATCGCGGCGCAGGCCCGGCAGCCGGGATGCCTGGACTATACGCTGCTGCTGGATTCCTATTGGCCGTTTTTGCGCGACGCATACGACCAATTTCTGGAGACGCAGTATCTTGTGCCGTCGGCGCACCAGGGCCCACCGACTTTCGACTTTGCCACGGGCGCGGGCGGTTTTCTGCAGATGTTCCCATACGGCTTTGCCGGGATACGCTGGAGTTCGACGGCCCTTGTGGTGGCTCCGACGCTGCCGCCGCAGCTTGAGCAGGGCATTACCCTGCACGGAGTTCGCTATCAGGGGCGGACGCTGACGATTGCGATCGGGTCCCGCTCCACGACGACCACGCTGGATGCGGGAGGGCCGGTGACGCTCAAAACACCCGATGGGGTGCGGACGTTGAGCATGAACGAGCCGGTGCGACTTGCGACGGCGCGTCCCGATCTCGACCCAACGAGCAACCTTGCGCGATGCCAACCGGTCACGGCGTCATCGGCGGAGCCGGTGAACCAGCCCACCGCCGCGGTGGATGGGAATGGGGTGACGCATTGGACGGCGACTTCCACAACGTCGAGCTACGAGGTCACGCTGGGTAAGGGGAAGGCGGATTCCGCGGAGCCGGTGAAGACGGCGGGAGCGGTGATCCATTGGGGAGCCACGCGGCCGGCAGACTATACGGTTGCAGTACTAACGACGGATGGGCGCTGGGGGCAGGTGGTTGCGGGCGCGGTTCCGGCGCAAGGTGATCTCGATGCCAAGTGGGCGGCGACGCCGTCGCGGGCCATCCGGTTTGGCTTCCGGGGCGGGTCGGCGGCGAGCATTACTGAGCTTGACGTGCCGGAAGTTGGGGGACGGTAGAAGGCGCAGGCGAGGAAGCGGGCAGCAGCAAGGCGGTCAGAGAGGAGACAACCCGTGCCCACATCTTTTCGAGATATGGGCACCCGGCACCCGGCTCAGTAACTCAGGATGGTCGGAACGCGCGCCGGACAGCTCCAATGATTGGCGCGATTGGGGCGATTGGCGCTCAGCCATTGAATTGGGGGCCAATGACATCAGACGGTAATCACCATTGAGGCCAGTTGCGTCCCCAGCGTCACCAAATTTGTGACGTCGTCGATGACTTTGGCAATGTCTCCTGCCTGCTGGACCGAGTTTGCGATTTGCTGGTTGGCGGCGTGAATCTGGTCGGTGAGCTTTACAACCTGCGGATCGTCGTCGTGAAAGGCCTTATTGACGCAGGCCCAGTAATTTTCCCGGGCCTTTACGTATTGCGTACTCAGCGCATCTCGCTGTGCTTGCGTCTGACAGGCCACGCCAAGTGTGTCGATCTGCGACTGCAGCGTAAAGTAAGTGGTCTCCAGCTCCTGTAACTGGCTCTGCATCTGCCTCTCCCTATTTCTTCTCTGTAGCTGTCGCAGACGAGGATTTTGCCGTCGCCGCTGCCGACGCCGGCGCAAACTGCGGCACCTGCGAAATCCAGTTCTGAACCTCGCTCAGCGTAATGGGCGCGGTCCGGATCGCCATGGGCTTGTCTGTCGCGACAAGGTGAATGCGGCTGGCCATCTCGCTCAGCGATTTTTCCATGTTCGTCGTGGCCGTTTCCTGCGCTGTCACCAGAGCGGCGGACTTCTGGTCGACGTGTGCGGCGAGAATTTGAAGCACACTCCTTCTGAGCGTGGGGTCGGTCAGTTGCGGGGTCAGTCCATAAGGGCTGAGGACTACGCTGAGAAAAGATGAAGGATCGACCTGTCCCCGGCTGATCAGCGCCTGTGCAAGGGACCGTGTAACGTTCGCGTAGTTTGAACCGATTGTGTTGTAGAGGGGCTCTTCGCTCTGGAACCATGTGTCCAGAGCGGAAGTGAATTGATCGATGGCCGTGGCGGCCGCGCGTTCTTTGTGTTCCTGGATCGCCTTCACGATCAGGTCCACTGCGTCCTTCATTGCGATTACATGGCTCGAGCTCATGGTCACGCGGGAAATCTTCAGCGCGGCCACTGCGGATTCCAGATTGCCGGCCGCCGTGGACGCATCGGTCGCAGCTGTTGATCCATTCAAGCTCGCGAAGTTTTGCGCGAGGGTCGTGAGTGCCGCAGCCAGCTCCTCACGTTTCTGGATTTCGCCGGCCGTGTCGCTTACATAGTTTCTGGTTTCCGTGTCATAGGGTGTAAGTGGATTGATTGCGGCCTGAACCTGATACAGCTGACCGGTTTCAGAAACAAGCGTATCGAGGGTCGAGTAATAGCCGGTGAGCAAACCGGCCGTTTCAGTCAGTTGCTTCGCTGCCGCAGATGCGTCGTCCGAGGTCCTGCATCCGCTGGTAAGGGCAACGCACAAAAGAAGGGGAATGGCTGCGATCCGCACTTTGCGGTAAGGTCGCAGGGTCACTGCGCGCAAGTCGGGCATCCGGATTACCTCCTCTCGCGAACCAACATAATCCGAAGCGACACGAAGGAAACAATCGAGCCGGGGAGCTCCTTGAGAATCCGATCAAATCTATCATCTTGCCACCGGGTGCACAATCAGGCCTACTGGTGCAGGCCGCGATGGGCCAACCCGGGCTATGAGGCAGTCGCTTTTGCCGTCTGCCCCGCCCGCTGCTGGATGGAACTCCATTGTGCATGCTCCTGCGAAACCAGGGACTCGACTCTCTCGGCGAGCACGACGTGGGGGTTGGCAGCTCCGGCATAAGGGCCGGCGTTTCCCAGGTACGCGTACTTCTCGTGCTTGAGCGCCTCGCAGGTTGAACGATAAGTGCTCCAGAGCAGCTGATACTGGTTGAGATGGAGAATCCCTTCCAGAATGGTGATAAGTACGCCGAGGCCCGCGATTGTCAGCTTGTCGTGGGGGAGATTCAGTCCTGCCAGAAGCGGGATGATGGCGGCAGCAAAGATCTCCACTATCTTGATGCGTTTAAAAATGCGCTGCGCCGACCGGCTCTTTCGGTCGTACCACTCGATCTGATCTTCAAGCCGATTCATGATCGGGTCGTTGCCTGGAACTGACTCCACATTTTCGCTCATCGCTGATTCCTCTGCCCTCAGTGCGCTGCCAGCAATATACATCCGGCCTCGATTTACCGGCTTTTTTCTTATGCACAAACTTCGCCACCCTATATAGCAGTTCAAATGGACGACACTTCAGGGGCGAGCCGCGCCGGACCCGCAGGGCTGAATGCCTTTCCTGAAAAATCTGCCTCATCGGCTTCGCGTGGTGCTATAACGATGCAGTAGTTTGCTGTAAACATTGTTGTCAACAATGAGAAAAGAGGATTCATGAAGCTACTGGCCAAGTTCAATCTGATCCTGTTCATAATCTTTGGGGCGGGCGGTTTTCTGATTTCTCATCTCTCATATTCCTTCCTTATCGGCAATGCGCGTCGCGAGGTACTCCAGGAGGGGCAATTGATGCTGGCCAGCGCCGAGTCTGTCCGCGACTATACGGCAACGGACCTGTCTCCGCTTCTTGAGCAACTTCCGAGACATCGCGTGCACTTCCTGCCTGAAACCATCCCGTTCTATGGGGCCACGACTACCTTCAATAGCCTCCGCAAGGACAACCCGGAGTATAGGAATTACACCTATAAGGAAGCCGCGCTCAATCCCACGAATCTCGAAGATCTGGCCTCAGACTGGGAAGCCGACGTTATCGACTATCTTCGCAACCACCCCGGTCAGCACCAGGTCATCAACGTGCGTTCAACCTCCTTCGGGCCGTCGCTTTATATTGCGAACGCGATCAAAGCGGACGAAGGATGCCTTCAGTGCCATGGCCTTCCGTCCGCGGCCCCGCGCGCATTGATCGCTGTCTACGGCCGCGATCACGGCTTTGGATGGCAGAAGAATGAGATTGTCGGAGCGCAGATTGTTACCGTTCCGATGGCGATTGCGATTGGGATCGCCAATCGCGCCTATCACCGGCTGATTCTCTTTCTGGTGCTCATGATGCTTCTGGCGATCGCGGCCCTCGATGCGGGAGTCTACTGGTTCGTCATCCGGCCGCTTAAGATCGTATCCGACAGCGCAGACCGCATCAGCCGCGGCGAGAAAAACGTGCCACCGATCGAGGTCAAAGGAAAAGACGAAATTGCGACGGTCGCAGCATCCTTTAATCGAATGAGGGTAAGCCTTGCCAAGGCCCTTCAGATGTTTGATAAGGAATAGCTGCCGAGTTAGCGCAGGATTAATTCCGGCACGATCTGAGAAACTTTGCCCGGTCTGCTTCAGATTCGATCTCCCGCGCGGCAATCTCGTAGAGTTCTTCGATTGAAGAGCTGCGCTTTGCCGCTCTCTTTACGATGAGCTCGGAGATCGGACCGATATACGCCGCTAATATAGCGCTGACGCGTTCAATCGTCTTCGCGTCAGGCTTCAAAGCATCCACCTGCGGCCCAGACATCCTGCCAGCCATTTGTCCCCGGGAAGCCTCTTTGCTGCCTGCATCCTGTACCTCGTTCCCGTCAACGGGATGTTCTTTGAAGGCATCTTTGCAGGATTCGTCCAGATGAGGGCCCAACGCACGGAGCAGCACCTGAACATCCGATTTCCAGCGCGCATGCGTCAACTCCACCGCGTTTCTATACGCCAATTCCTTCAAATCGTCGGGCAGCTGTTCCTCGTGGGGCATCTTTGCGCTCTGCACCAGCACAGGCACCACAGGGATGTCGCGTCGCAGCGCCGAAGCCAATTCGATTCGAACGAAGTCATTGACGTCGTCAAGACGCCGGCCGCCCCCGGGGTCCGTCGAGCCCAGCCATCCCTGCCCGATCACTGCGAGAAGAACGCTGCAAGTTGACACACTTTGATCGATGGCCTTTCTGAAGTCCCTGCCCGGTTCTATTGCCGCTACGTCCATGAATACGGACTGAGAACCGAAGCGCAAGGTCAGTTCATCGAAGAGGCGGCCTGCCTCACCTTCAGAATCAGTTCTTCGATAATTGATGAATATCGATCCCAGAGTGGCCCTTCCTAAGACGGCAAACGAACAGTTGGCGGGAAGCTGGGTGAAAATCGTTGACGGTTTCGATCAGCTCCGAATCCTTCACAGAAGAACAAGTCGAGTCTACTCTGGCACTTCGCTGCGATTCAACAAGAGAAATAGGTGTTTGGGATGAGGAGGTTTTGGGCGCAATAGGGCTGACGCTGTCCTCCGGGTTATCCCCGGAGCGCAAAGAGGGCAGGCGTGCAGCTCAGTGCCAGTGGCGTTCGCAGGGACGGATTTCTTCGGCGCGGTCTTGAGCGCATCGTTAGTTTGCGAGGATGCCGATGGTGTGCAGCCAGGTTTCGACCAATTGAGGCCAGGCGGTGATGGGGAATTGGGTGCGGCGGAGACCGAAGGCGTGTCCGCCGTGGGCATAGAGGTGCATTTCGACGGGGACGCCAGCGTTTTTAAGCGCGATGTAGTAGACGAGCGAGTTGTTGATGTTGTCCTCGGAATCGTCTTCGGCCTGAAGCAGGAAGGTGGGCGGCGTGTCGTGGGTAACGGGGACGTAGGGGTTGAGGGTGAGCTTTTTGTTGCTGATCCAGAGATGGCCGGGGTAGATCGCGATGGCAAAGTCGGGGCGGCAGCTGACTTGATCGGCTGCGTCGATGGGTTTGTAGAGGCGGTGGTTGAAGTGCGTGCTGACGGCGGCGACGAGGTGTCCTCCGGCGGAGAAGCCGAGCACGCCGATCTTGTGCGGATCAATGTGATACTCGGCGGCGTGAAAGCGGACGAGGCCGACGGTGCGCTGCGCGTCGTCGAGCGCCATTTTTGATTGCGGGTAGGCTCCCCAATAGGGTGCTGACCACGGAGCGGGCACGCGGTATTTGAGCAGGACGCAGGTGATGCCACGGGACACAAGCCAGTCGCAGACCTCAGAGCCTTCGAGGTCAATGGCGAGGATCTCGTAGCCTCCGCCGGGAAAGACGACGATGGCGGCTCCGGTGTTTTTGCCGGTGGGCGAGTAGACGGTCATAGTGGGGATGGAGACGTTGTCTATTTCGGTCGCCGGTTTTCCGGCAACGAGAAAGCTTTTTCCGGATGACTTCGCAAACTCGGGGCCTTTCGTGGGCTGGGTGTCGGGCGGGGTTCCGGGCCAGATGAGGATTTGGGTGTGACCGGGCGAAGGCTGCCAGATGAAGTGCTTTTGCGCGTTGAGAGTGCTGAAGGCGAATGTGAGACAGAGAACGAGGAGCAGGAGCTTTTTCATGGGGGATTTCTGCAGCGCATGCCTGAGTGATGAGCAGCGGGCAAGGCAAGTGTAGAGGCTGGGCAAGAGTCGATGCCGTCTTCGTTGCCGATGGGGATTGATTGAGTAAACAGCGCGCAAGCGAATTGAGAGGCTGCGCGGTATGAAGGCGCGGGGCCGTACAATCGGGATGGCTATGACGAATGAGGCAGGGGCGGAGCAGGTTATGACGAAGCAGTTTTTCAGGGCGGGGGAGCGGGCGGCGGGTGCGATGCGGGCGGTAAGGCTGACTCCGAATTATGTGGCGACGGCGGAAGGGTCGGTGCTGATTGAGGTGGGCAATACGCGGGTGCTGTGCAATGCGTCGGTGGAGCAGGGGGTTCCGGCGTGGATGCGAAACAGCGGGCGCGGCTGGGTGACGGCGGAGTATGGGATGCTTCCGCGGGCGACGGTGACGCGGACGGCGAGAGAGGCAGAGCGGGGGAAGATTGGCGGGCGGACGCATGAGATTCAGAGGCTGATTGGGCGGTCGCTGCGCGGCGTAATGGACATGACGGCGCTGGGTGAGCGGACGGTGATTCTGGACTGCGATGTGCTGCAGGCGGATGGGGGGACGCGGACGGCGGCGATTACGGGCGCGTGCGCGGCGCTGGCGATTGCGATGAACAGGATGGTTGCTTCGGGGGCGTTGAAGGCGAGCGCGCTGAAGCAGCTTGTGGCGGCGGCGAGCGTGGGGATTGTAGAGGACACGGTGCTGCTGGACCTGGCGTACGAGGAAGACTCGCAGGCCGAGGTGGACATGAATGTGGTGATGACGGAGGACGGGGGTCTGGTTGAGGTCCAGGCGACGGCGGAGCGGGCGGCGTTTGCGCGGAGCCGGATGCTGGAGATGATGGACCTGGCGGAAGCCGGGATTCGCGAATTGCTGGCGGCGCAAAGGACGGCGATTACGGGGGCGTGATGGCTCTCACGCCGTCGAGCTGGGAAATGAACGCAAGGTGGGTTGTTGCCGGGTGTTAATCCGAGGCTTTGGTACAGAGAAGGGCATTTACCGGAACCCGTCCGGCGGGTGTCGACCTGATTAAAAGGACGCCGCCAGAATGTAGATTCAGAACTTTAGAGTGCGCTGAGGCGTGGAGCTTCAGGCTTACGAAAAGCTAAGCGCAGGACTGGCGCTTTTCGACCTGGAGGAAAGGCCCGCGGCGAAAGCGAGTTCGATTTCGGCTCCATTTTTGGGGGCATAACTTCTCTCCGAGCCGCGGGAAATCGTGAATAATCCACGAATCCAGGAAACGGGGAGGACAGTTCCCACACTACTCCACCAAGCATGATCGCTGCTGGAGACGTGTCCGGTTGCGATCCGACCTCGCGGGGCGGAACTGCGACCTCTCAGCCGAAACACCCCGTACGTCCCCCACCTCACAGCATTTCAGGAATGAGTGGATCCTCGTTTCCCCAATGAAGAAGGTCGCTTCGACTCCACTGTTCCCAGGACGCGACATCCGCTCGATGGCTCCGATATTCGGCGACTCCGGTAAAGGAGGAGTTTATGGCGAAAACAAATACCTCAACGAAAGCGGAACTGGAAAGCATTCAAGGGAAAAGGCTCCAGTTCCTCGAGCTGCTCGCGGCGAATCCAAACTACTTCGGCACACTGACGGGAAGCGAGTTCAAACCGATCCTGGAGGTTGCAAACGACACGTTTTATGAAGAAGTGACGTGTCTCGGCTTTAACCCGGCCACCAACGTGCTTGAGGCCGTGGTGCAGGTGAAGCAGGCCACGGGATACGACGGCTCGCTGTGCGAGACGGGATCGTACGAGTACGTGCGGTTCTTTGTGGACTACGGGAGCGGCTGGCAGGATGCGGGACTGGCCGGCATTAATGTCCACGACATTCCGGAAGCGGCAGACTGCGCGAAGAACCCGGAGAAGCCGCTAAGTTACGCGGTTTCCGTCGAGCTCTCCCCTCAGTCCAATTGGTGCTTCTTCCCTGTGCTGCCCAAGGTGCGGGCGATTCTGTCGTGGAACGCGATACCGACGCCGGGTAATCCAAGCTATGTGCCGGTGTGGGGCAATGTGCTGGATGCGCAGATCCAGATTGAACCACGGCCTTTGTTCCTTTCCGAGATTGCGGCGAACATCAGCGAAGAGGTGAAGGCTGTGATCCCGCCGGAAGAGCTGCAGCAGGTGCTCACGCTGCCGATTCCTCTGCCCGATCCGGCGCCGCTCACGCTCGCTCAGGTTGCCAAGCTCTATTCGGCCGCGCCGACTGGGCAAGGAAAAGCGCAGGCCGCCGTGCCTTCGCACCGTTTCGGCTTCGCGCAGCTGAATGCGGCGGTCAATGCGCAGGCAGGCAATCCGCAGGCCATCATCCAGAACATCGCTGAATGGAAGAGTCTGGGATTGGACTGGCAGTCAGCGGTCGAAAGTCTGAGCGAAGTGAACGCCAACGTGAGCTACGAGCAGCTCGAGTGCGTGGGACTCGAAGGCGCTTACGGCCTCGAGAAGCTGGTGGCCACGTTCGTGATTAAGCTGCCCAGTGGCTATGGCGGCGGACTGTGCACTGCGGGCAGCACCGAATACATCGCCTTCTGGGCGGATTGGGACGATACATGCGAGTACACCTACCTGGGCACGGTGGGCGTGAACGTCCATGATATCGCCAGCATTCCGGCGGGCGGACTTATTTACTCCGCGGCGTTGCCCGTGGATCTCAGTAAGTATCGCAGCACCTGCAAGACACCAAAGATTGCGCGGGTGCGGGCGGTGCTTTCGTGGGATGTACCACCATCTACCACAGATCCCAATGCGCTGACCTACTGGGGCAACCTGTTGGATACGCATGTGCAGATCCAGCCGGGCGCGCCGGGCAATCCGTTGGAGCCAACGATCAGCATTCTGGGCGGAATTCCGACTTCAATGATCGACAACACAAGCGGAATGACGACATCGAGCGCGGTGTTCGCTTTGACCAATACTCCGGCCGACGCTTATGGGCGCGCGTGCCCGTTCGGCGGAATCGTTTCGATCCAGGGCGAATCCTTCGTGGGCTACAAATACCAGCTTACGGTGCAGGACCTGACGACCGGCGCACCGCCGATCGTGCTCACCGCTCCGCTGACCCTGACGCGCTGGGATGGTACGACCTACACAAGCGCCCCAGATCCCGCTCACTACTATACGTATGTCGATCCGACGCTCAATATCGACTCGCTGCTTGGCGAGTGGACATCAAGCGGCGACGATTTGTGGCAGGTAACGCTGACGATCGCCGACCTGGCCGACAACCCGGTGCCGGGAGCGATCCCCTACACCCATGTCATTCAGCTCGACAACACGCCACCGGAGGCCGCGATCAATCTGGACAACAATCTGGATTGCAGCCAGTTCAACGTGGGCGCAGTGCTGACCGGACACTTCGTTGCGTGGGATCTGCATTTCGGCTCCTACGGCATCGGCACCGAGCCCTTTTCGGGGCCGGTAACGCCTTCGAGCGGAATCACGCCGACGGCGGCGTTGCCATCCGCGGGCAGCCCGTGGACGCTGAACACAGGCACGCTGAAGCCTTGCGGGTACACGATCCAGGTGGATGTGGCCGACCGGAGCATTGTGGATAGCTCACCCGGCCTGCACAATCTCAACCAAGATTTCGCCGGCTTCTGCCTGCTGGCGAGCTAATCTTCGATCAATCGGAGAGACTGCCTCCCCGCCCGGCGACTACCGGCGGGGAGGCAAGACTGCTCTATGACGACTTTGAAGTTTGCGATTGCGGTCCTGGCGGTGTGGCGGGTGACGCACCTGATGAACGCCGAAGACGGGCCATTGCGCATCTTTGATCGGGTACGCGGCTGGCTGCGGCGAATCGCACTGGGCGAGTTAATGGATTGCTTTTACTGCCTGAGCCTGTGGACGGCTGCGCCGTTCGCCCTCTGGCTCGGCTCTGACTGGCTGGAGAGAGGCGCGCTTTGGCTGGCACTTTCGGCAGCAGCGATTCTGATGAACCGAGTTATCGAAGGTGCGGCGGAAAGCGCAACGCAGGCGGGGTTGTTTTACGAAGAACCCTACAAGGAGGAGAAAACGGAATGCCATGCTGTGGAAGCGCACGACGAAGCGGAGCTGAAGACCCACCGGCACCCGCCGGCACGATCCGCGTAGGCCGGCATATCTACAAGACCGCTGTGTTTCAATACACCGGCAGGACGCGACTCACGGCCGAAGGCGCAATGACGCGGAAGATCTATCGGTTCGACCGGCCCGGCGCGCGGTTGATCGTGGACGGACGCGACGTGGCTTCGCTGTCGGGGATACCGAATCTGATCCGGATTTGAATTGAAGAACCTGGAGAAGCGTATCCAGCCACGGACGTCCGTCTCCGAATAGGCATAGAGCTCCCTAAGAAATACTGTGACAGGGGTAGACTCTTTAAGTTCGCGGCGCCTTATGTGAAGTGCGCTTGGTTCCCAATCCAAATGGGGCGAAAGAGCCGAATGGTCCTGAGAGATTGTCGCGCTTTATCTGAAGCGCGTGCACGGGAGCTATGCTCGGTATTGCTCCTCGGTGACTTGTTCCATCCAGTCGACGGTTTTGCCCTCGAGTTTTTCCTGGATGGCGAGGTGCGTTATTGCCGTGATGGGCGTAGCGCCGTGCCAGTGGCGTTCGCCGGGTGAGAACCAGACGACATCGCCGGGGCAGATTTCTTCGATGGGGCCGCCTTCGCGCTGAACCCAACCGCACCCGGCGGTTATGATGAGCGTCTGGCCGAGCGGGTGTGTATGCCATGCGGTGCGCGCGCCGGGCTCGAAGGTGACGCTCGCGATGACGACACGGGCCGGGTCGGGCGGCGCGGCGAGTGGGTCGATACGGACGGTGCCGGTAAACCAGTCTGAAGGGCCTTTCGCTGAGGGTTGCGATCCGGCTCTATTGATTTCCATTTGATTTCTCCTCGGGAGTTGTTTTGATTTTCAAAGGTTTGTTGGTTAGCGGGTGCAGTCGCTGATCAGGCGCTGGTGCTGCGGGGCGTGATTCTGATCGTTGCGGAGCGGGCGCGTGCGCCGATCATAGGCTTGAGGTACGGACTGTCGCTGTACTTTGCGCGGTAAGCGTCGTCGATGCGGTCGTTGATGGCGCCGTCGACGGGTCCAAAGCTGACCTCTTTTGTGAGGCCCGCGGCGATGATGCGTCCCGCCTTTTGCTGCACCGCAGATTTGTACCAGCTTGAGGTTTTGCCGTTGTAGGCGCGGACGTAGAGGGCGTCGTCAACGGTGACGGACCAGATCCAGGTCGGGGTGCCGTAGGTTTGGCCGTCTTTGCGGAATGGGGCGATGTGCAGGTCATCGGCGGCAGCGATTTTTTGCAGTTCGTGTTTGGGCCAGGTTGGCATCGAGGATCCTCCGTTCAAGCAAGATAATGTTTTCTCTCGTCTCCATCAACGCATGATGTAGCCGCCGTCCACTGAGATGGACTGACCTGTCACGTAGCTTGCGGCATCACTGCAAAGCCAAAGGACAGCATCGGCAATTTCCTCGGCGCGGCCGTACCGCCCCATAGGCACGCTCTTCAGCAACGTGCTAAGGGCATCACCCTGGCCGGACGCGACCATTCGGTCGGCCATTGGAGTTTGAATGAGCCCCGGGCAGACGGCATTGATTCGGATGCCCTGCGCCGCATATTCGAGGGCCGCACTCTTGGTAAACCCAAGCACTCCGTGCTTGGCTGCGTGGTAGGTTCCGCGTTCGGCACCTCCCACGAGTCCTCCAAGCGAAGAGCAATTGACGATGGCGCCATTGCCTTGATTGCGCATCTGCCGCAGTTCGAATTTCATGCAACTCCACACACCGCGCAGATTGATTGCCATCACCCGGTCGTAGTCATCTCGGGGAGAATCAGCAGTCTCCGCGAGTACATTTTGAACGCCGGCGTTGTTGTAGGCCGCGTCGAGCCGTCCGAACGTGGCGACTGTTTGGGCGACCATGGCTTCTACCTGCGCGTCATCTGCGACGTCGCACTGAATCGCCAGTGCTTGATGTCCTCGGGCCGTCAGTTCCTCGGCTGCAGAACGCACCGACTGATGATTCCAGTCTGCCAATACGACTGCGGCCCCTGATTCCGCAAATGCCTTCGCGGTGGCAAAGCCCAGACCGGAACCTGCGCCTGTAACAAGTGTGACTTTGTTTTCAAACGATATGTTCAAAGCGCGTTCCTCAATCTTCGAGCGGGTTGTAGCCCGGTTTCTTGTAGAGTGTGTTCCATTTGTTCTGGATGTCCGGCTTATAGACTGCCTTTGTCCAATCACCCGGTTTGACTTCTTCCAAGGCGACGGAGACTACATTTTCTCCGCAGTTAAAAATGGACACGACGTCTTTGGTGATCGCCTCGGCAAGCCGGTTCTTCTCCTGTTCGGACTTGCCGGGCCATAGTTTTACGATGACGTGCGGCATGGGCTACTCCTTCCTCTTCGTTACCGATAGGTCATTCGCTCGAGTTCCTCGGGGTAGCGATCGCCCTGCACCGGGATTTTTGCGGTGGCGGCGTCGATTTCCTTGAGGTCCTGCGGAGTGAGTGTGATGGCAGCGGCTCCGAGGTTTTCCTCCAGGCGATGAAGCTTGGTTGTGCCGGGGATGGGAACGATCCAGGGCTTTTGCGCAAGCAGCCATGCGAGCGCGATCTGGCCCGGCGTTGCACCTCTCTGCGCCGCAATTGCCGCAAGCTGGTCGATCAGGGCCTGGTTCGCTTTGCGTGCATCCGGCGTGAAGCGGGGGAGGCGGCTGCGAAGGTCTTCTTTGGGGAACTCCGTATTTTCGTTGATGGCTCCGGTGAGGAAGCCCCGGCCCAGAGGGCTGTAGGGGACGAAGCCGATGCCAAGTTCTTCAAGCGTGGGCAATACTTCCTCCTCCGGGCGCTTCCACCAGATCGAGTATTCGCTTTGCAGGGCTGTGACAGGTTGAACGGCGTGGGCACGGCGGATGGTTTGTGCGGCCGCCTCAGACAGGCCGAAGTGTTTGACTTTGCCCTGGGCGATGAGGTCCTTAACGGCTCCGGCGACATCTTCGATGGGCACGTTGGGATCGACACGGTGTTGATAGAGCAGATCGATGGTGTTGATGCGGAGCCGCTTGAGGGAACCGTCGACGGTCTCCCGGATGTATTCGGGACGGCTATCGAGGCCGATGGAGCGCGGTTTATCGCCGAGCTCGAATTTGAAGCCGAACTTGGTGGCGATGACCACCTGGTTGCGGACAGGAGCGAGGGCTTCACCCACGAGTTCCTCATTCTGGAAGGGGCCGTAGACCTGGGCCGTGTCGAAGAAGGTGACGCCGCGGTCGACAGCTCCTCGAATGACGCCGATCATCTCCTGCTTGTCGGGCATTGGGCCGTAGCCGCCGGTCATCCTCATGCAGCCGAGGCCGAGGGCGGAGACTTCCAGGTTGCTTTTTCCGAGTTTGCGCTTTTGCATAGATCCTCCGAGAGACGTGTGTGGATAGAGCGTCCCGATGATTGCGGGTCGCTGTGAAAAGTACGGTGAACTGCGATTACGAGGCTGCCGCGATTCGGTGCGCCTCTCGCCAATGACCGGGTGGAACACCTTCCCATGTGCGGAAGGCGCGGACGAATGAATTTGAGTCCTCGTAACCGAGGAGATATGCGGCTTCGTTCAGCTCAAGGACGGAGTTGCTGAGGTAATAGCGGGCCATCTGGTGGCGGGCTTCGTCGAGCACGCGCTGGAAGCTGGAGCCGGACTCCTGCAAGCGGCGCTGGAGCGTGCGCGAGCTGAGATGGAGCTGGCGCGCGAGGTCTTCGATGCTGGGGCGGTGGCCAGTGAGGCGTTCCTGGATGGCGGCGCGGACGATCTCGGCGAATGTTTCCTGTTCTTGAGCGCGCTTGAGCTCCTGATCGAATTGCGGCGCGAGCATGTCAAGCAGTTCGGCGTTGCGGGTGATGAAGGGAAGCTGCGCGTCCTGGGCGCGGAAGACGATGGTGTTGTGCAAGGCTTCGGTGACGACGGGGCAGCCGAAGTGCCGTTCGATGGCTTTGAGGTGCGGGCGCGGCTGAATGAACTCGACGCGCAAGGGTGTGACGCGCGTGCCGCTGCCGTGGCGGCCGAGGGTAAGCAGCCAGGCGAAGCAGTATTCGGTGAGCACGCGGGGCTCTTCGTCAACGGCGAGAAGCCAGCGGAAGCGGACGCTCCACTCTTCGTCGTCGGTGTGCTGGAGCATTTCCTCTGGGCAGGTGAGGCGCTTGAAGCGGCCCATGTGGGTGATGGCGGCGCTGAAGTTCTCTGTGGAGAGCGCGGCGATGGCCATGGGATGAAAGCGCTCGGTGCGTGTTTCCGTGCCAAGCTTGAGGCCGATTGCGGGGTCGGAGCTGACTTCGCCAATGGCGCGCCAGAGGGCGAAGAGCTCCTCGGTAGTGACGAGGATGCGCGTCTGGTCGAACAGGCTGGGCGGGAGCCCGGCCCTTTGCAGAACGGCAGAGGAACGGACTCCTGATTCTTCGAGCTTGCTGCGAAGACGGCCGGGGACCCGGAAGTGTTTGTTCATGACGCTGCCTCTTACTCCGATTTGAGAGAAGCCATGTCGATCGAGAAGCGGTATTTCACATCGGACTTGAGCAGTCGCTCGTAAGCTTCGTTGACCTTCTGGATGGGGATGACTTCGACGTCGGAGGTGATGTTGTGCTTGCCGCAGAAGTTGAGCATCTCCTGGGTTTCGGCGATTCCGCCGATGAGCGATCCGGAGACACTGCGGCGGGCGAAGAGCAGGCCGATCGCGCTGAGGGACAGAGGCGTTTCCGGTGCGCCAACGAGGACGAGGTTGCCGTCGCGGGCGAGCAGGTTAATGTAGGCGTTGATGTCGTGCTGTGCGGAGACAGCGTCAAGGATGAAGTCGAAACTGCCCGCATGCTTTGCCATTTCGTCGGCGTTCCGGGAGAGGATGACTTCGTCGGCGCCGAGGCGGAGAGCATCTTCCTTCTTGCCGGGCGAGGTGGTGAAGACGACGGTGTGCGCTCCGAGCGCGTGCGCAAACTTTACGCCCATGTGGCCGAGTCCGCCGAGGCCGACGACTCCGACCTTTTTGCCCTTGGTGACGCCCCAGTGGCGCATGGGCGAGTAAGTCGTGATGCCGGCGCAGAGAAGCGGCGCGGCTCCGGCGAGATTGAGCTTGGGGGGAACGCAGAGGACGAAGTGCTGGTCGACGACAATGCTGTCGGAGTAGCCGCCGTAGGTGACGCCGCCGAGATGCTTGTCGGGGAAGTTATAGGTGAGGGTGAAATTGGGGCAGAACTGCTCGAGTCCTGCCTTGCAGGCGAGGCAGGTCCTGTCTGAGTCGACCATGCAGCCGACGGCGGCGAAGTCGCCGGGCTTGAAGCGGGTGACAGCGGAGCCAACTTTGGTGACGCGGCCGACGATTTCGTGTCCGGGGATGCAGGGATACACGGTGGGCATGACGCCGCTCCATTCATTGCGTACCTGGTGGAGGTCGGAGTGGCAGATGCCGCAGAAGAGGATTTCGATCTGGACGTCGTTCGGGGTTGGATCGCGCCGCGCGATCACGGTGGAGGCTAGCGGCGATGTCGCACTGGCAGCGGAGTACGCTTTTGCGTTGTACATGATGCCAGCTTAGATGCCGGAGCAGCGATGCGATATGCAAAATACGCCATTGTTTGTGCAAAAGACGCCAACTTACGTCAAGTCGTGGCGCTCGTGCGGGCGGGCCGAGACCTTGGGAGCAGGAATCCGGCGGCGATGGCCCAGATGAATCCCGGAAAGCGAACGAGCGGGATGAGAAAGATAAGCTTTGGGAAGGCGAGCTGCAGCCAGCTGAGCTCTCCGGCGACGGCAAGAATGAGTCCGAGGGCGATGACCCATTTGGGAAGCACTTTCATGAAGGCAGCAGTGACGGAGACGCCAGCCATCAGCAATCCCATGGGGACCGAGAAGCCGGGACCACCGAGTCCAAAGCCGAGATAGTAGAGCGCCAGCACAGAGGAGGGGTTTGCGAGCACCGCGGGGCGCAGCATGGCCCACATGGCCATGACGCCGGCGAAAGCGTCAGCGACGACGAGGAAGCCTCCGATGAGAGCGATGTAGGCGCCGGTTGCGCGCGCCCCGAGAAAATGCAATCGGCTGACGATGGCGGCCGTGAACAGACCGAGGCAGACCATGGCTCCGAACTGCAGCACGATGCAGAAGAGGGCGCGCGCTCCATAGGTCTGGAAGTAAGAAACGATGGCCGAAGCCGGCTCCCACGGGCCCGGCCAGCTGGGTTTGAAGGCCATGGTGACGGGGACGAGTCCTACGCAGAAGAGAAGAGTATAGAGGGCGGCGAGCATTCCGGGGTGCGGGCCTTTGTGCGTGGCCAGGGCGGCGGTGTTGTTCATGGGATGATCCTTTCAACGGGAAGCTTGTGTGTGCGCAGCCAGAGCTCGATGGCGACCGTGTTGGTGGAGAAGCCGATCCAAAAGGCGATGCCGAAGAACTGGTGAGGCGTGAGGTGAGTGAGGCGCGAGGTCGCAAAGAAGACGCCCATCACGGGCCGGGTTGTGGCAATGCCGAGCAGGACGGCGATGGCGCGCAGCGTCCAGCGTTGCGCTGTGGCGATGTCTGCCTCGCGGGCGGATGTCCAGGAGTTTATTAGGCAGGCTATGAACAGGGTGTTGAAGAAGAGCACAGCGGAGCGCTCGAGCCATCCGCCCACGGCATGGACGCTCATGGCGTAGGCCGTGGCTGCGACGATGAGTCCGAGAGTGAAGAAGGCTCGCGTAAGGTTCGCGGAGCCGGCGGTGCGACGCCAGAGGAGAAACGGCAGCAGCAGCACGAGAACAAGAGCGCAGAGGATGTGCGTCCAGGTAAGCGCGGCGTGCGCGGCGAAAAATGTGTCGAGCGAGGCAAGCTGGGGCGGCGCGTTCGAGCCGGGGGGATGGAGCAGCGCGATGGCGCGGACAACCACAGCAGCGATGGCGATGGCGAGGCAGGCCCAGAAGCCGATCCGCAGCCAGCGAGGGTATCGATCTGGTGAGGATTCGATATGCAGGTCTGGATGCAGGTGTGGGGTCATAGCGTGCTTCGCGAGCGCCGGGGTTGAAGAGCGGGATTCCCGGCCACATAACCATCCTTACAATTGAATTGACATATTGTCAAATTAAATATGTCCACGTAGAATCGACTCCGTGGCGACCAGGACACAGGAAGAGTCGAAGCGGCCCTATGAGCTGGGCAGACGGCTGCAGCAGATGGACAAGAGCAAGGCCGACATATTGCGCGCGGCCAGGGCGCTGCTTGAGGCGAAGGGCTACCGGCAGCTCACGATGGCGTCCCTGGCGGCCGAGAGTGGCGTTACCCGGCAGACGGTGCATAACCTGTTTGGGACGAAGGCTGCGGTGCTGGAGGCGCTGTTTGACGTGATCGCGCTCGATGGCGGGATGGAGGGCATGCGCGAGGCCATGACGCAGCCGAACGCCGATGCTATGTTGCAGCGGGCGGTCGCGGTCTTCTGCGGGTTCTGGGCGAGCAACCGCGTGCTGCTGCGGCGGATCAGAGGAATCGGCGCGGTGGATCCGGAGTTTGGTGCGGTGCTTGAGGCGCGGAACCAGCGCCGGGTAATGGCGGCGACGCGGATTGTGGGGCGGTTTGGCGTGAAGGGCGACACGAAGCAGAAGGTTGCCACGCTGACAGCCCTGACATCGTTTGAGTTTTTCGACGGCCTGGTTGAGAGCGGGCTGGATGAGCGGCGGGCGACGGCGACCATTCTTGAGCTGACGCGGAAGTTGTTGGGTGGGGAGGCGGCACGCGCTTAGGCGCAGGGCGTGCGGCGAAGGAAAAGAAAGCAGCGGGAGCGGTGCGTCTGCGAATCCAAAGGCTGTGGAGGCCGAGAGAATCTATGGCGACGCGAGTGACGAGGCGGACGGTGGATTTGTCGCAGTATCCGGACATGGTGGTGATTTACCTGGGGATGCGGGTGAACCGGCTGACGGGGCTGAAGACGCTGCTGGGATTCGGGCCACAGATTGCGAAGTCAGTTCAGGCCAGGCCGGACGGGTTACTACTGCATGAGAATTTTCTGTTCTCGCTGTTTCCGGCGCACGCGGGGATGCGGCAGTACTGGCGGGACATGCAGTCTCTGCTGAAGTGGACGCGGTCGGAGCCGCATCGGGCGTGGTGGAAGAACTTTCTGAGGGACTCGGGCGGGACGGGGTTCTGGCACGAGACATATCTGATGCCCGGCGGCATGGAAGCGATCTACGACGATGTGGCGCAGCCGATCGGATTTCTGCGGTTTGCTCCGGTAAAAGAAGCGCGGGGCGCGATGTTTGGAGCCGCGCAGCGAGCGGCGAAGGGAAGCGCCGGAGAACCGGTCGTTAGCGAGGCGGAACTATACGGGAAGTAATGGCTGAAGCGATTTGGAGCGGCAAATGGAATCGATAGCACCGGACGCGAGCCAGGCGGCCTGGAAAAGGTGATAGCGGTCACGGCTGGATGTGATGTGTATCACTGTCCGGCGGGCGGATCCCTTAAAAAATGAGTAACAGCGGAACTGCCGCTGGAGGGTGCCGATGAAAGGCATCCTAAAACTCGCCTACAAGCTGCTGATTAATGATCGAGCGAAGTTCACGGCGCTGCTGGTGGGGATTACCTTTGCCGTGCTGTTGATGGTGATGATGACCTCGATCTTTGCAGGTGTGCTGAACCGCTCGTCCTCCACAGTAATCAATATTGGAGCCAAGTTGTGGGTGATGGACCCTGCAGTTCAGACCGTTGCGAACACGATCGGCATGCCGGATTACGTATTGGACGCTGTGCGCAGCATGCCGGGTGTGAAGTATGCAGTGCCACTGTTTTCCGGCGGCGCACTGGTAAAGCTGGAGGACGGTACTTATCAGGCGGTCAGCGTAATTGGGCTAGACGATACGACTTTGTACGGCAGGCCGGTGATGGAGCAAGGGCAGATCTCGGATATTTTTGCAGAGAACTCCTTTATTGCGGTGGATGACTCGGAATTTGCGAAGCTGGGGAATCCTCATGTGGGCACCACATTTGAACTGAATGATCATCGTGGCGTTGTCGTGGGTGTCGCGAAGGTGTCCACGAGCACACTGTTCGGCGTGCCGACGCTGTACACGACATATAACCGCGCTATCCAGTACATTCCGAACCCGCGTTATACGATCTCATACATTCTCGTTCAGCCGAAGAGCGCGGGTGACATTCCGGCCATCCAGCGTGAGGTGAACAGGCTAGGGTATATGGCGCTGACACGCGAGCAGTTTGAATCAAGAATTGCATGGTTTTACGTTAAGCAGACGGGGCTGGGCATCAACCTGATGCTGATGACGCTGATCAGTTTTATTGTAGGGCTGTCTATTTCGGGACAGACCTTTTACACCTTCATTCTGGAGAACCTGGAGAAGTTCGGGGCACTGAAAGCAATCGGCACGCGAAGCCGCGAGCTGGTGCTGATGATCCTGTTTCAGGCGACGTTTACAGCGCTCACCGGATATGGGCTGGGTGTGGGCTTCTGCACGCTCATCACGACACTGGCGAAGATGCGTCTTCCGGATTATGCGGCGAGGATCACGTACACGAATTTAGGCATTGCCCTGGTGATGGTGATCGTGATTGCGGCGATGTCGAGCTATGTGGGCGTGCGCAAGGTGCTGCGAATTGAGCCGTTCGACATCTTCAGAGGCTGAGCCATGAGCGAAGTAGCCGTGAAAGCGAACGACGTCAGCAAATGGTTCGGAGAAGGAGAAGCCAGGACCGATGCTCTAAAGAAAGTATGCCTGGAGGCGCGCTTCGGAGAGATGGTCTACATTGTGGGGCCGTCGGGAAGCGGCAAGACCACATTGCTAAGCGTGATCTCGGGAATATTGCGCCCAAACAGCGGAGATGTGTACTGCGTGAAGACCAACCTCTGGCAACTGCAGGCAGATGCACTAGCAGACTTCCGGCTACATCGCATTGGATTTGTGTTTCAGGATTACCACCTGTTCCCCCGGCTTACGACGGCGGAGAATGTAGCGATTCCGCTGATTCTGCAGAAACGGAACTGGGATGAAGCGGTGGAGGAAGGCAAGAAGGTGCTGAATATTGTGGGGCTCAAGAACCGCGCTGATCTTCCGCCAGTGAAGCTGAGCGGTGGCGAGCAGCAGAGAGTGGCGATTGCACGCGCACTGGTGAGCCAGCCACAGATCCTGATTATGGATGAGCCGACGGCATCGCTCGACGGCGATACAGGACGGGCGATTGTGTCGTTTGTGAAGGAGCAGTTTCTGAATCCAGAGCACTGCATTTTGATTGTGACGCACGACAGCAGAATTTACGAATACGCAACACGGATTATGCAGATGGAAGACGGCAAGTTGATTGGCGAAACCGAGAGGCCGCGATGAAGAACAAAATTCTGTTCGTGCTGGCGTTTTGTGGGCTCGTTGGCGGCAGCTATGTATCCCACCTGTCGACGATTACCCATGCGGCGCAGGCTCCCGCATTTACGCCGGCGTCGAATCCGTACTCAGCGGGGATTTATGCAGAGGGAATTGTCGAAAGCGCGCAGTCCAGTGGGGAAAACGTCAGCATGTATCCGGAGGTGGCGGGGACTGTGTCAAAAATCTACGTTCGCGAGGGCGAGATGGTCCACAAGGGCGCGCTGCTGTTGCAGATTGATGACTCGATTGAACGGGCCACAGTGGCGCAGCAGGAGGCACAGGCGCAGGCAGCGAAGGCGATGCTGGGGGAGTTGCGCGCCGAGCCGCGCAAAGAGACGTTGATGGTTAATGTGGCGCAGGTGAAGGCCGCGGAGGCGAGCCTGAAGACGGCGAAAGACGAACTGGAGAAACAGCAGACGGCGTATGCGCTCAATCCGGGGTCGGTGAGCAAAGATGCGCTGGACAGCGCGGTGAACGCGGAAAGCGTGGCGGAGACGAACCTGGCGGTTACGAAGAGGCAGTATGAGCTGACGAAGGCAGGCGCATGGATTTACGACATCCGCAACCAGGAGAAGCAGTACGTGGCACTGGTGAAGGAGCACGATTCGTCGAGCGCGCTGCTGGCAAAGTATGCGCTGCGCGCGCCGGAAGACGGAGTAGTTCTTTCGATCAATACGATTCCGGGCGCTTATGTTTCTTCACAGGGTGCGTATGACGCCTACACGCAGGGGTATGATCCGGTGCTGAGTTTTGGAGAGAGCAGCGGACGCCTGGATGTGCGCTGCTATGTGGACGAGATTCTGATCTCGCGTCTGCCTGCACCCTCGAAAATGAAGGCGACAATGACAATTCGGGGAACCGATACGCATATTCCCTTGACGCTTGAACGGATTCAGCCGCTGGTGTCGCCGAAGATCGAACTCTCAGACCAGCGGCAGGAGCGCGTGGACGTGCGCGTGCTGCCGCTTATTTTCCAGTTCGAGAAGCCGAAGGATGTGAACCTGTATCCCGGCGAGCTGGTGGACGTGTACATCGGGCAATGAGGCGCGGCGGAGGATGCCATGCGAGGCGCGCGAGTTGTGAAAAGAGTTTTTCTGTGGACTGGGACCGCGGTGTTGATGCTGGGCGGCGGCTGTCTCGCGCCGAAATATCAGAGGCCGAGTGTGCCGGTGGCTCCGGCGTATAAGGAGGCGGGCGACACGGCGATCTGGAAACCGGCGCAGCCGGCGGACGACAGAATCCGGCGGAACTGGTGGGAGATGTATGGCGACCCCGAGTTGAATGTGTTGGAGGCGCAGGTGGATTCGCAGAACCTGAGCGTTGCTGCTGCTGCGGCGCAATATGACGCGGCGCGCGCGGTGGTGAGGCAGACACGCGCGCAGTA
>Ga0335075_10000946_pt1 | contig 48905 bp, 36 predicted proteins | sample Lox_Sample_24_FD_206723 | JGI IMG/M metagenome (GOLD analysis project Ga0335075, IMG submission 206723) | Soil microbial communities from Loxahatchee National Wildlife Refuge, Florida, United States - Lox_Sample_2.4 | ecosystem: Environmental > Terrestrial > Soil > Wetlands | place: USA... | reverse complement strand
TGTGTCCTTGCCGCTTCGGTGATCTCGCTCAGCGTAGTGGCGGGATCGGTGACCGGCATGGCGGGCTGGCGGGCCGCGAGTCCTTGTGACGGGCGCGCGGCCCGCGGATGCCTGATCAGGCCGATGACCGGATTGGCGGCGAGCGAGATCAGGTCGGTCGCCACGTCGGCCGGCGAGTCCACCCGGGCGAGGCCGACGACGAGCAGCCGGCCTCCGGGCGCCAGCAGTCGCGGGATCCGGGCCAGGGCGTCGCCGAGGTCGAGGTGGTGCAGCACCGCCACCATGGAGATCAAGTCGGCCGCACCGTCGTCGGCCGCCTCGGCGTACTGGGCGAAGGTGCACCGGGCGATGCTCACCCGAGGCTGGCCGGCCAGCCGCGTGCTCGCGCTTGCGGCCATGCCCTCATCGGCGTCGATCCCGGTGACCTGGGAGAAGAGCGGAGCCAGCTTCCCGGCGAGCACGCCGGTCCCGCACCCGACATCCACCGCTACCTGCCGGCGGGCAGGCAGGTTGCGCAGGATCCAGCCGTGGAAGTGCTCGTTGTGGCTCCACGGGTGGCGGGCGTTGACGCCGTCCAGCCATCGCCGGGCACCGACCAGTACTGGGTTCTCACTGTCCCTGACCCACATCCTGGCATCATCCCAGGCAGAAGGCCGCCAGAGGTCGGGCGCGCCCGTCATCGGTCATGATGCCTGGCGCGGCAGGTTGTAGCCGTTGACGAGGACCTGGGGCACGCGCGGCTGCGCGGTTTCCCGCCAGGACAGCGTGACGTCCCTGGTCTCGCCCGGGAGCAGCCACAGGTAGTTCTCGCTGTAGATGGTGGGCAGGATCCGCTGTCCGGAACGTCGGTCCCGCAGGGACAGCGTGACCATGGCGGCGACCGCCTTGCCCTCGTTGCGCAACGTGACCGTGAGCTGGTTCCCGGCGCTCGCGTCGCGCGTGCTGACGGAGACAGGTACCTGCGGTAGCTGGTTGAGTGCCTGCATGTCCTGAGCGTCGCGGTACCGCCAGTACACGTTCTCCGAGAGCAGCGTGCCCTGCTGGTCGGTCAGGCGGAGCCGCAGAAGATGCGGCGAGGGCAGCGAGCTGGCGAAGTCGGCGGTGAACAGCGAGGCGGTAGCGGAGGGGCCGACCGTGACCGACTGGCTCCGCGGGGCCGCCAGGGCGCTTCCTGACAAGTCGTAGAGCTCGGCGGTGACGGTCGCCCCGGTCAGTGCCCGCGCCGTGTGGTTGACGGCCAGCACTTGCCAGTCGGTCAGGCTCGCCTGAACGTGCAGGGCCTCACAGCCCTTGCGGGCCCCGTAGTAGGTGCCGTTGACGTCGAGGTCGTAGTCGTAGGTCTGCCAGACGGTGCTGTGATGGGCGGGGTTGGACATCCACAGCATGAGGCCGCTGGCGTCGTTCCACAGGCGGGTGTTCCACGCCTCGAACATGGCCCGGATGTTCTCGTAGTTGACGAATTGCGCCTTGACGCAGAAGTCATCGAGGCTCGTCGCGGTGCCGAGCCGGGTCTCGATGGCCGTCTGGTAGGAATCCACCTGCTGATTGCCCTGGGTGCACCAGTCATGCAGGAACCACGGCCCGCCGTCCAGGACCGGCTTCACGTCGGTCCAGGTGGCGCCGTCATCGGAGACCTGGATGGCATACTCAAGCGCGTCGGCTTGCTCCCAGACGATCACGACCTGGTCGAAGGGGACGACGGAGCCGAGGTCAACCTGGATCCACTGGTTGTCCTCATAGGCAGAAGACCAGCGCGTGCCCGGGTTTCCGTCGACGGCGTTGCCAGGCTCGTCGCCCGCGTTGTCGACGGAGGACGCCGTCGCCGCCTTGCCCAGCGCCAGGTCAGTGCCGGGCGAGGCCGAGTCGAAGACCGACAGGCTCCACATGGACACGCCCCATCCGGTTATCCGCTGGTAACACTGGATCCGCAGGTAGCGGGCCCGCTGTCGGGTGAAGCTCTCGGCCTGGGTTGCCCGGTCGGTCGCCGGGTCGATGTCGATGGGCAGGTCGGAGCCCGGATCTGGGGTGTCGCCGATCAGGCCCCGCATGCTGTCAGCGACCGAGATGGTTGGCAGGCCGATCTCGGTGTGGAAGCCGAAGTCCCCGCCGCCGCCGACCCCGGAGAAGTACTGCGTGGGCTCGACCCAGTTGTAGGGCCCGCCGCTGGTGCTGCCGTTGGAAGCGGAGTCGGAGTGGTAGAGGACGCCGGGAGCGGCCTGGGCCACGGCCTGGCTCAGCCCGGCGTCGATCGAGGCGGGAGGGTAGCTTTCATTCGCGCCGCACCACACCACGATGCACGGGTGAATGCGATAGCGGACAACCGTGTCCGCCGCCTGCGCGATGAAGACGTCGGTGTTCTGCTGGTCGGGGAACAGCCCGTCTCCCTCCCAGAACTCAGACCAGACGAGTATTCCGTTCTCGTCGCAGCCGCTGTAGAACTCCTCCCGCGTGCTGCATCCGCCCCAGTTGCGGATCATCGTGAAGTTCATGTCACGGTGCATGCCCATGACGTCATCCATCCGATCGGGCAGCATGCGGCGCAGGAGCTCGTCCCAGCCCCAGTTGCCGCCCCGACAGAAAATGGGCACGCCGTTGACCTTTACCTGCAGGGGCGCGGCGTTGTTGACCGTCGTGACATTCGTCCAGGCCGTCGCGTCGTTGGAGACCTGGATGACGTAGTTCAGCGCGTACGCCTGCTCCCAGACGATCACGACCTGGTCGAAGGGGATGACGGAGCCGAGGTCGACCTGGATCCACTGGTTGTCCTCGTAGCCGGAGGACCAGCGCGTGTCCGGGTTTCCGTCGACCGCGTTGCCGGGCTCGTCGCTGGTGTTGTCGATGGAGGACGCCGTCGCCACCTTGCCCAGCGCCAGGTCGGTACCGGGCGAGCTGGTGTCGAACACCGACAGCGTCCACATGGAATCGCCCCAGCTCGTCGCCCGCTGTCCGCACTGGATCCGCAGGTAGCGGGCGTTCTGCCGGGGAAAGTTCTCGGTCTGGGTGCCCCGGTCGGTCGCACCGTCGATGCTGATCGAGGGAAGCTCGTAGTCGACCTGCCTCAGCCCGAAGCGCCGGGTCCGGCGGTCGCTCTCGTCTCCGCCCACGCTGGCCGTCATGGTCAGGTCGTAGAGGTGTGGCTCGCCGTACCCGTTGGGCCACCACAGGAGGGGATCGCTGACCCGCAGCGCCGGGAAGTCCGCGGGTGAGAACGTGACCTCCGCGCTGCCGTTACCGGGGACGGAGACCGTCGTCGTGACGTGGACATCGCCAAATGCCGCGCTCACCGTCACCTCCTGAGCCGCGGTGCTGGCGTTGCGGACGGGGACGACGACGGTGACCTCGGCCACGCTGGTGTCGGGAAGGCCTGGCAGCGACGTGTCGACTCGCGGGTCGCCGAGTACGGCCGGCCCCGTCGAACGGAGCCGAACATGGTTCCAGATGCCGGCGGCCCGGTCCCGGACCGCCGGCATCCAGTCCCAGCCGGACACCGAGATGTAGCTCGGGAAGTCGAGGTACACCTCGCTTGAGTTCACGAAGGAGGACCCGTCTGGCCCCTTGTCGCCTGGATTGCCCGGGTGCGGCATCGGGCTGATCCGCACGGCGAGTACCTGCTCGCCGCCGGCCAGGACACTCGTGACGTCGAAGGCCGCGCGGGCGAAGGGATGGGTCAGCTCGCCAACGGCAGTGCCGTTGAGCCAGACCTCGGCCTGGTGGTTGATGCCGTCGAGCTCCAGCCAGACGTGCCGCCCGTTGCCGGCGCTGAACCCATGCGGCAGGTCGAAGGCCCGTCGATACCACCAGGAGTGCCGCGACAGGGCCTCCGGCACGTGCAGGTTGTTGAAGCCCTCGACCGGGTCGGGGAAATGGCCCTGCTCGACCAGGCTCGCGAGCACGGTGCCGGGAACCGTGGCACTCACCCAGCCGGCGGTATCGGCCGAGGGTGTTGACAAGGCCGCGCCGTCGCTGGTCGCGGCCCAGGCGTCGAGCGTCAGCGCCCAGCCGGACTCGATGGGCACGGTGCCGTCAGGTGCCGTGGTCAGCTTCGGCGGCGGCGGGAGCTGGCCGGCCCAGTTGCTCCACCCGGTCGCCTGCGGGCGGGGATGCTCGCTGGTGCCGTAGACCTGGAATCCGTTGACCTGGAGGGGGGAGCCATTCGACTGCTCGGTCGCCGTCATGCGCACCCAGCGCGCGGTCGCCGGCTGCGCCAGGGGCACGTGCACGACCCCGCCGGTTCCTGACGTGGTCTGGTAAACCGTGGTCCAGGTGGCGCCGTCCGTCGAGACGTCGAGCCGGAACGCGGTCGGGCAACTCGACATGACCTCCCAGCCAGTCGTGTTGCTGTAGGGGTTGCCGCCCGACGCCGGAACCCATTGCGGGTCAGAGATCGTGGCCTCGAACACGAGCACGACGGACTCGACCTGGCAGGGCGCCTGAAGGTCGACGGTGATCCACTGAGGGTCCGGTCCGGCGGCCCGCCAGCCGGTACCGCGCACCCCCGTCACGGCCAGCCGGTCGACCGCGAACTCGGCCGGCGCCGGGCCGTAGGCGGTGGACGACACGGTCACTGGCCGGTAGAGGGCCAGATCGGTGGCCGCGGCGCTCGCGGCGCCTTCCTGGCTGACCCGGTCCGCGGCGCTGGCAGGTGTCGCCCAGGGAATGGCCGAGGCCAGGCCGAACCCGCCAAGCAGCGTGGCGTTGGCGGAGAGGAACCTCCGCCGGGACATGTGACTGTGCTGCTCAGGCATGGCTCTACGCCTTCCGCGCTCTGGTGGATGATCCCATTTCCTCGCGTCAGGCACCCGGCGATCCGCGGCCGGCTTCGGTCGCGTCCCAGCCCAGATCCTGACAACGTTGTCTAAGATCTCATCCGGAACGCCTTGCGTCAATCACTCATATTCAAGCATGTCGACTTATGGTCACGCGGAGGCCGTCCAGGCGCCTGCCCCAGGCGCCCCGCGGGCTAGGGTGAGCGCGAGGTCAGGCCCGGTCTGCCTGCCGCACGTAGGCGGCGAGGTTCGCCAGCGAAGAGGTGAGCCCCGCCGCGTGGTCCTCGGCGGAGATGCCGTCGGGGACGTCCTGGGCAATGATGTCAACGCGCGTCCCCGCCGTGACCGGGGTGACCTCCCAGGTCATGGTCATGGTGCCGGCGTTGGCGGGGTCATCGGAGACGAAGTCCACCGCCTGCACCACGCGCTGGCCCGGAGTGATCTCGATGAAGCGAGCCTCCACGATGTCGGAATCCGCGCTCGCCTTGCCCGGCGCGCCGGACGCGTCGGCATAGGTCAGCACCATCCGGTACGTCCCGCCCGGCCGGGCGTCGAACTGCTCGAACCTGCCAGTCATCCCGCCGGGGGGAAGCCAGGCCAAGAGCGCCTCGCGGTCGACGAGAGCGGCCCAGACGCGCTCCGGTGGCGCAGCGATTATCCTCGACCCTTTGTCAGTCCGTGGCATGGCCTGAGTCTAGTGCCCTCGATTGCGGCGTTGCCCCGGGCGAGCCAGCGGGCAGGCCCGCGGGCCGGGCCTGCCGCTGGCTCACCTCAGTCGGTGTGCACGGGGTCGCGCGGCCAGCCTTCGAATACCCTCCGTACCCAGGCCGGCGTCTTACCTGGCGGCAGCTCGCGGGCAAGCCGCGCCTCAGAAACCCGGTCCAGGTGAACGCCCGCGTCCCCGGCGTCTTCCGGGGTCAGCGATGGCTCTTCGGCAAACGCCATCGCGAGCAGCTGCCTGACGCCGTAGCCCGCGTCCACGAGCGAGGCGATGTCCACGTAGTCGCGCACCTGGTGGCGCTCCAGGATCGCGACTGCCTTCCGGGTAGCAAGGTAGTCAAGGGTCACAACCGGCCCGACGTCCTTGGTCACCGTCTCGTCGTAAGCGAAGTGCGCCACCTGCACCTGCACCGGCTCGGGGGACTGGCCGGGCTGGGCTGCCTGGAGTGACGCGGGCGGGTACACCTCGAGTTCCCACAGCCCCTCATCGGCCGAGGTAATCCCCACCCGGTACCCGGCCTGTCCGAGCGCCGCCGCGATTACCCGGCCGGCCTTCGCGACATTCCCGGCATTGCGGACGAACAAGTCGACATCCTGGGTGCGGCGGTTGCTCACGTCATGAACCTGCAGCGCGCCGCCTCCGGCGAACGCTACCCCGTACTTCCGTCCGGCGGCGGTAAGGGCGATGCGCGCGATGTCGCGATGCCGGTCGTCGAGGAGCACTAGGCCGCGGAGAGCCGCTGACGGCGCAGCACAGGGAACCGGTTCTCCCATGCCTGCCGCTTCGCGCGGCTCATGCCCAGGTAAGGCCATGCCCTGGCCAGCAGGCCAGCGTTAAGGTGCCGGGTGATGTCGCCGATCACGGCGGCTCCGTCGATGACCGCGTCGTACATCGCCGCCACCTGGTCCGGGTCCGCCAGGTCAAACTGGCGAGCGCCGGACGACCAGTACAGCCGGACCGGCAGCTCCACCACGCCCGACCCGGGCCCTTGCAGGTCCGCAAGGCTGCTCGGCACGATCACCGGCCTTAGCGGCCGTGCGGCCGCCCCCGCGGGAGCGGCCTCAGCGCCAGCTGGCAGGCCGCGCAGCCAGGCCAGCCCCCGCCGCCACGTAGCCACGGCACGGCGCATCAAGCCCCCCGCGGGGCGGCGCCGTGTCGTCGTGGCAGTCACATGACCTAGTGTAGCCGCGGTCGAATGGGAGGGCACGGCCACGTCATGCGTTCTGTGCCCCCCCTCAGACGATCGTCCAGGGGCGCATCAGGTCGTCGTCTTCGTGCTCGAGGATATGGCAGTGGTGGACGTACGTCGCCGGCAACTCGGAGCCGCTTCCCGGGATCGACGCGATCGTCTCCTGTGGCGGGTCGAATTCCTGGATGATTATTCTGGTCACCATCTCCGGATAGACCTTGACCGTGTCTTTGTTGGACAGCAGCTCGTCCGGGTCCGGCGGAATCGGCGGGCCAGTGAAATAGCTGGCCAGCACCGGCTTCTCCGCCAGCTTGCGGCCTCCTGCGATCCACGCCTCGAAGTCCGCCTGGTAGGCGAACGCGTCAATCGGCTGCCTGTTCAGCACCTGGAAGCTGACGAGGTGGACGTGCATCGGGTGGGCATCGTGGTTGGGATTGATGTACTCCCAGATCTCGGTCGAGCCGGCCTTGACGAAGTCTTCCGACGGCGCCATGAACGGGATCGCGTTGAACGTCATGGGCTGGAAGATCTCATGCTGGTACACGACCCATTCCCGCCTGCGGGTGCCAGGCCCTGGCCGGATCGCCGCGACTGGCGGCAAGGCGAGCTGCCTCGGCGGCGTCGTCTGGTCGGGTCCCGACAATCGCTCGGTCACCCGGAACTGCATGATTTCCGAGATTTCTGGTCCGTCGCCGGGAATGCCAGGGAAGTGGACGGGCGCGTTGTAGTTGAGCAATGTCACCGTCGTTCCGGCAGGCACCTGACTGAAGTCGACGATCAGGTCGTACCGCTCGGCCGGCCCCATCAGGAAGTTCAGCATCTGCAACGGGGCACGGAAGCCGGCGTCCGTGCCGATCAGCCAGAACGGCAGTGAGGTCTCGGGCAGCACGGTCCTGTCGACCTCGAAGCGCAGCCGCCAGAAGCGCTCGTTCGATGCGTTGAGGATGCGCAGCCGGTAGCGTCGCGCCTGGACGGCCAGGAAAGGGTACGCCTTCCCGTTGACGACGGGGGTGTCCGCCCCTTCCACCTCGGTCATGGTGTACGCGAGCGAGCCGTCCGGGTAGAACGTCCGGTCCTGCAGGATGAGCGGGACCTCGAATTCGCCCTTCGGCAGCCCGAGCGACTCGTCGGCGGGGTCGCGGACGAGGTAGAGGCCGGCGAGGCCCGCGTAGACATTAAGGCTGGTCAGCGCGAGGCCGTGATCGTGATACCAGAGCATGGACGCGCGCTCGTGGTTGGTGTAGGCGTAGATCGCCTCGTTCGGCTCGACCCGGCTCGGGTCCAGGGTGGCGTAGGACGGGGCGTGCACGCCCTCGGGGCTGAACGACTGCAGCGGCATGCCATCGGACTGCGGCGGAGTGAAGCCGCCGTGCTGGTGCACCACGTTCCACACGTTCAGGTCCGGAGGAAGCGCACCCATGCCCTTGTAAGGAGGAGGGGTGACCTGGGTGTTTCCCTGGTGGATGAGGTCGACCACGGACTGGAACAAGTGGGTGGTCGGCAGCGCGTTACGGTACTTGATGACCGTGGGGCGATCCCTGGTCACGCTGATGGTCGGCCCAAGATAGCCCATGCCGATCGGCTGGAAGCGATCATGGGGGTTCCCGGCCCAGTAGCCCCACACCTCAGCCTCCCCGAGGTCCCGGTGGAACTGCCACAAGTCCGCAATCATCGTGATCTCGTAGTAATCGGCGCCCGGATAAGCGTACGGATCCCCGATGGCCGTCAGCGGCCTCGGCAGCGGGTCGACATATTTCTTCAGCGGGGGAGTCTTCGGCACCGTGGCGTCCGCGGTCCCGCCCATTCCGCCTTTCCCAGGGCTTGGTGGCGCGTATGCCCCTATTCGCCGAGCACCCTGTGGAAGCAGCATGGCCGCGCCTCCGGCCGCCCCGGCCAGGAATTTCCTTCGGCCAACCATTTCCGGCATCCTCCTATCGCCTCAGGTTGGTCTAACGATAAAGGGTCGGATTAAGGCGGGCGACGCCACCCCGGCCCAGATCCCCAATGAGGTAATCTGTCCTGGACGCGGCGGGAAAGCCCAGCCTCGCCAAGGCGACTCGCGGCGGTGGCGGCACGCAGCCTTGCCCCCTCGGCGAGCGCGCGCCGGGTAAGCCGGTAGTACGACGGGGGCGCCGCCGAGAGGCGACCGGCCGTGTGCTCCTATCATTCGTTTCATGACGGATGGCACCGGGATATTGATTAACGGGCGGTACCGGCTGGTTGAGGTTGTCGGCGAAGGCGGCCTGGCGCGGATATGGCGCGGCCGCGATCTAGTCATGGACCGCGAGGTAGCGGTCAGGGAGCTGCTGCTGCCTCCCAGCCTGGCGGCAGATGATCGCACTGAGCTGATCGCCGGTACCCTGCGGGAGGCCCGCGCGGCGGGCGGGATCGACCATCCGAGCGTGATCACGATCTATGACGTGGTGCAAGACAGCGGCATCCCGTGGATCGTGATGCAATTCGTGGCGGGCCCGTCCCTCGACACGGAGATCAAGCGCGCCGGACGGCTGCCGTGGCAGCGGGTCGCGGAGATCGGGAAGCAGGTCGCAGGTGCCCTGGCCGAGGCGCACGCGGCCGGTATCCTCCACCAGGACCTGAAGCTGGACAAGATCCTGCTCGTCGGCCAGCGAGCTATCGTGACCGACTTTGGCCTCGCTCATGTCGCTGACGCCGCTACCAAGATGACCGGTGCCGCGACGATGTTCAGCACGCCCGGCTACCTGGCGCCCGAGCAGTTCGACGACCGCCCCGTAAGTCCCGCCACGGACATGTGGGCCCTGGGGGCCACCCTGTACTGCGCGGCGGAGGGACGCCCGCCCTTCGACCGGTCCACCCTCAGCGACACCATCGGTGCCATCCTGGCCAGGCCCTACGGCGCCTTGCAGCACGCTGGCCCGCTGGCCGGCCTCATCGGGTCGCTGCTGGACAAGGACCCCGCCCGTCGCCCAGGCGCCAGCGTCGTCGCGGGCACCCTCGCGGGTTATGGCGACGCTCCGGTAGCCGGCCAGCCTGCCACTGGGTCGGCGGCACGATTCCCCGTTCCGGCCGCCGGCCGCCCGCAAGACGTCGTCGCCCCGTTCGGCTGGCCGCCCAAGCCCCCGGGGCCGCAGCCGGCAACGGCCAGCCCCAGCGACGTCATCGCCCCGTTCGGCTGGCCGCAAGGTCCAGAGCGAGCGATCACCGCCCCAGCCCGCAAGTGGCCTAGGCACTGGTCGAGGAAGGCCTGGGCCGCCGCCATCGCGGGCGTCAGCGCGGCGGCAGCCCTCATCGTCGTGGCCCTGCTGTTGTCCTCATCGCCGAAAGGACATTCGCCCTCGGCGGGAACGAGGGCGAGCCTGGGCGTCACGGCCAGCTCAGGCGCGAGCGCGAGTCCGCCCATCACAGTGACCACCCCCGTCACTGCCACCCCCACGCCGACCCCTTCAGCTACCCGTCCCCGTGCGGCCAAGGCCGGGGCCAAGTGCTCGTTCGTCGTCGGCGGGACCACGACCTGCGACAGCACCAATCCTCAGGTGCGGCTCTACGCGAATTTCGGAAATGATACCTCCGGCTGCACCTTCGTGCGGAACATCACCTGGAGACGGGACATCCAGTGATGGCGTCATTGTCCAGGGCGGTCCGGCCGGGGCAAAGTTCGTAACCGCCCATACCTACGCAAGGCCCGGCTCATACACCATCTTCTTTGGCGGCGAGGTAACCCAGGGAGCCTGCAACGTGGTAACTCCCACATTGCAGTTCAAGTTCCTGTCCAGCTAGCGTCCTCGTATCCGCGCAGGCGCCACGAGGCCTCATCCCCGGCGCTTTCGCAGTGACCTGCGGGTTGGCCCGGGGCGCGAGATGCCCCGGGCCGCAAGGGTCAGTCGCCTGCCGAGATTGAGTCGCAGCCGCCGCTCCGGATGAGGCCGTAGCTCACGATGTCTGAATCGGCGATCTCGGTGGTGCAGATCCACGAGAAGAAGCTGGACAGCCCGCTTGCCTCATAACTGGGGGTAGTCGGAAGGCTGGCATTGGCGGCGCTGGTCGGGTTGGTAAAGCCGTTACGCACCACCGCGTACATGGTCTGGTAGAGCTGCGAGGGGAAGCCGGGGTTGATCACCGGCTGGCCAAAGCTGTTCGTCGTAACGGGTGAAATGTCCGCGATCTCGCCCAGCGCCAGGTCGCCGTGCGCCCAGAGGGGCGTGGCGTGGCCGCCGACCGTGGCGCTTCCAGGTGTGCCAGCGCTGCCGGTCCCGTGGACCGCCGGGCCCTGGGCGATGAAGTCACCGATCGAGTAGGGGAAGATGTCGTCGACGCTCGAGGCCTGGTCGAACTGGTCGCTGTTCCCGGCCGTCAGTCCGGTGTTCTCCTCGATCGGGTCGCCGTTGGCGGCGATGCCATTGACCCAGCAGGGCTCGCTGCTCGCGGAGATCCCCAGGGCCGCGAGGAACATGTCCCGCACCCCGGTGCCCACGGAGGGCAGCACCGGGACGATCGGCGCACTGGTGCCGCCGACCTGATCCCAGTTGGTGTCGACGCACGAGTAGATCGAGCTGAGCTGGGCCCTCGTCAGCGACGCGGGCTGCGGGCTGACCTGGCCGCTCACCTCCGGGTACGACCAAGTGAGTGCGTAGTTGATCAGCGCGACGAACGTGTCCTTGAAGCTAGTCGCGTTCGGGCCGCGATCGGCGATGACGAAGTCGATGCAGGGGATGGCCTGGCCGAGACCCCCAGCGCCGTCCTCCCGGTCAGCGTTGAGTGCGGCGATCTCCGCGTCAACCCCGTAGGGCCGGGAGAAGGCGCAGCTGGTGTCGCTAGAGCCGGCTGCCTTGGTGGTGATCGTGTCGCCAATGGCGCCGGTCGCCGGGTTGACGTCGTCCCAGCAGGACGCTGGGACGGTGGGGTCCATGGCGTTGTAGTCGTGGACCAGTGATCCTGGGGTGTTCTCCGTTGGCGAGCCGGTGAACACCGGCGGGCAGCTTATGCCCACGACAGTGGTCAGCGGGGGCGGGGTTCCCGGGTCGGCAAGGGCGGTGCCCATGCCCACGGCCACCAGGGCGGCCATGAGGGTGCTCGCGACCGCGAGCTTGTGGATGACGCGCATGAGCTGGTCTCCTCCTCATGAGATCTCGCGCGTGCGCCGCCGCTGCCGTGCCCTCCGGTCCCGGAGTCACGGCCCGACGACCGCTTCCACCCGCCGAGCGTGAACTGACCAGGTGTAATCGATCATCAACAAAAGTGAATCCAGTTGAAACATTTGCCTGCGTTATGCTGGCCCCGGCCGCGAAGGCGCGTGACGCTACCGCTGGCAGTTCGGGCACCAGAACCGGAGCCGCTCTTGGCCCGGCGGCCCCTGCTCGCCCCGCCTGATCACCGTCCCGCAGCGTCGGCATCGCCGTCCCGCGCGCCCGTACACCCAGCTCTCCTGCCCGCGCCTGGTGTCCCCGGTCGATGTGTGCCCGACCCGTTCCTTGTTGGCGTTGAGCAGTCGGTGACCGAGATCGGCCAGCGCATCGAGATCGGAGACCGAGCCGACTGGCCGCGTGGGGTCGATGCCCAGAAGGAACAGCGTCTCCGCCAGGAACCAGGTCCCGATGCCCGCGAGATTGCGCTGATCAAGTAGTGCCTCGCCGATGGGGCGCTCCGGGTGCTGCGACAGTCGGCGAACCGCCTCGGCGGCATCCCAGTCCGGTCCGAGCAGGTCAGGTCCCAGATGACCGGTCACCCGGTTCTCCTGCGTCGTTGGCAGCACCTCGGTGATGCCAAGCAGGTACCCGGCCGCCTGCCAGTCATCGTTGGCGAGCAGGACCCGGACCTTGTAGGACTCGCCCAGCGGGGTCCCGGCTGGGCGGATCCGCCAGGAGCCATCCATTTTCAGGTGGGTATGGATGCTCAGCCCGCCGCTGGTGCGAATCAGCAGGTGCTTGCCCCGGGCGATGGCCTCGGTGACCTGCTGCCCGGTGAGGCTCACGGTGGCGTACCTTGGCACCCGGAAGTCGGTGCACGTCAGGATCCGCCCGGCCAGCGCGTCGTGCAGCTGGCGAGCGGTGTACCAGACGACGTCTCCCTCGGGCACGGCGTCCAGCGTACTGCCGGGCGGGTCAGTACCTGGGGCCTTCGCGCCTGGGGTCGTAGTGGCCGTTGTACTCGCTTGTGCCGTTCGGGTAGCCGTAGTCGCCATCGGCGGGTGTTGGGCTGCTCAGGGGGCTGCCCAGCGGGTGGCCGTTGGCCGGCCTGCCACCCGCCGAGGTGCCGTTGGCCGGGGCGGTCCCTGGCGGGTAGGCCCCTGCTGGGTAGCCGCCGGAAGGCGGGTAGTCCGCAGGGGCTCCGTAGCCGTTGCCCGATCCGTAGGCGCCGCCCGCCCCGTTGTACGCGCCGCTAGGGTCATAGGGGCTGGCGGTGCTGCCGTAGGCAGCGGGAGAGCCGTACTGGCCGTCCGCGCTGTGCGCGCCGCCACCGTTCCCGTAGGCGCCGCCCTGGCCGTACCCGTCGGGCAGTGAGTAGCCGCCCGCCTGGTAGGCGCCACTGCGGTGAGTGCCACCCTGGGGGCTCGCGCCCTGGCTGGAGCCGCCTGGGTAGGAGTTACCCGAAGGCGTGGTGTAGCTGCCTGAGTTGTAGCCGGCCGACCCGTTGGCCTGGCCTGCGCCGCCTGCGTAGCCGCCGGTGGCGCCGTAATCGGCTGGAGAGCCCGGGCTGGCGGGGGAGCTGTAGCCGGCGGCTGCCCCGTAGTTGCCGGAGGTCGCCTCGTGGCCGGGCGCGGCGTAGTGAGCTGGGCCGCCGTTTCCCGGGGCGCGGCCGGCGGCAGCATGCCCTGGCTGGCTGTAGCTACCGCTGTAGCTACTGGTGTCGTAGCTGCCAGGCGTGCTGTAGTCGCTGGTGGTGCCGTAGCTGCCCGTAGTGCCGTAGCCGTTGCCGCCACCGTAGGCGGAGGCCGGCCGCGGGTACGGGTCGGCCGCTGCCTTGGGCTGGGCCGGTGCCGGGCTGCTCGTGTCGCCGTAGGCAGCGGTGCCCTGCGCGCTGTAGGGCGAGTAGCCGCTGGCGCTGGCGTAGGGGTCAGCACCGGTCTGGTACTGGCTGGCACTGGCGGCCGGCTCGCCGGACGGCCGGGCGTGTGACCCTGACGCGTAGAGTTCGCCTGTCGTGCTCCCGCGCCGGGCGGACTGGTAGGAACGGGTGTCCGTCGCCGCCATCGCCTCACGGGAGAACAGCGGGCTGGTAAGCGGGTCATCCTCACGAGGGCGTCGCGGGCCGGCCCCGCCGCCGACGGCGGCCCCGCTGCCGCGCATCGAGTCGCCGCCGCGCATCGAGTCGCTGCCGCGCATCGAGTCGCTGCCGCGCATCGAGTCGCTGCCGCGCATCGAGTCGCTGCCGCGCATCGAGTCGCTGCCGCGCATCGAGTCGCTGCCGCGCATCGAGTCGCCGCCGCGCAGGGAGTCGCCGCCGAGGGGCGGGGCACTGCCGGCCAGCGGATCGCTGCCGCGGGCGGTGCTCCTCGCGCGGGAGCCAGGCTGCTGGGATCGCATCGGGTCGCCGCCGTGCGCGGGATCGCCGCCGCCGGGGCGCGGAGCATCGATCGCGCGCGGAGCGCCCGGACGGCCGTGCGAGGGCGCTTGCCGCCGGTCGGCGCTGGGGCGGGGGAAGCCGCTTGCCCGCGGGTCGCCGGGCCGCCCTCCCAGGCCCTCGGGGTGGCCGCCCCTGGGCCGGGCGCTGCCTACGGCGACGCGGTCGATGCGCTCGGTCTGATCCGACCTGTCGGCCCGGTCCTGCTGCCGTGCGGAGTCGGCCCGGCGGCCTGAGGTCGGCTGGAAGCTGGGCTGCGCCAATCCGGCCGCCGCTCCTGGCGACGCCGGAGGGAGGCTTGCTGCCGGGCGGGCGACATCCGGCCGGGCGGAATTGGGGCCAGCGCCGGGACGCCCAAGCGGACCCGAGTTCGCGCTAGGCCGGGCTAGGGGTCCTGAGCTGGCACCGGGCCGGGCCAGGGGTCCTGAGCTGGTCCCTGGCCGTCCGCGTGCCCCCGAGCTGAGCGCGGGGCGCCCCAGCGGGCCTGAGCTGGTCCCTGGCCGTCCGTGTGCCCCCGGGCTGAGCGCGGGGCGACCGAGCGGCCCCGAGCTGACCCCGGCCCTCGGGTGCGGCCCCGAGCTGGCGTTTTCCCTCATGGACGCGGCGGGCGTCTTGGGCCAGGACTGCGGTCCTGAGCTCGCTGACGGCCGGGCCAGTGACCCAAGGCTTGCCGAGCCGTCACCGGGCGCCGCCTCCAGCGCGGGCCGCCCTCCCTGGTATTGCTGGCCAAGGCGCGGGTTGAGAGCGCGATCTGCCGCCGCGCTCGCGCCCGGGGCGCCGCCTGCGGGCACCCGGCCCGCCTTGGCGATGGCTTCGCTGCCCAGCAGCTGCGTCGAGTCATCGGCGTCAACCGCGGAGCTGGTCCCCGGCAGTGGCCGGTCGGCGGCTACCGACGCCCAGTAGTCCTCATCGGATACCCCATCGTCGGGCCAGAACTCCTCGCCCCGGTCGCGGCGGCCGATCCGCACCCGGCGCTCGCCCTTGTCGCGGCGCCTGCGCGCGTTGCCTGCCCGGTCCGCGCCCTCGGGGCCGCGAGGGTCGGCGTCGTCGCGTCCGTACTCCCCGGTCCTGAAGCCGCCGGTGTCGAACTCGCCGGTGTCCGGGCCGCGGGCGCCGTAGCCGTCGGCCTGATAGCTGCCGGTCTCGTAGTCCGCGCGGTCATAACCGCCGGTGTCGAGATCGCCGCCGTCGCGCTCGACGCCACGGCCCCGGCCGTAAGCACCGGGCCGGTCACGGTCCTGCCCGTAGCCATCGTGCGCGTCCCGGCCCCTGCCGCCCCGGCGCGCTGCCGGGGCGTGACCGCCATACGATCCGCCGTCATAGGACGCGGCGGAGCCGCCGCGTGCGGGTCCCCGGTCGTACCCGTCATCGTAACTGCCGTCGAAGTCGCCGCCGCCGCGCCCGGTCCGAGATGGAGCCGCCCGAGTGCCCCGGATGTCCTGGGGGGAGAAGTACTCGTCGGGTGACCAGTCATCATCCTCGTACTCCTGGCCATCACGCCACTGGGCGTCCGAACCATCGCGGCCGTCGCTATCACGGCTGTCGTCGCGCGATGAGCGACGGTTCAGAAACGGCATGCAACACCACCAAGCAGGGCACGGCCTTGCGTCGGTGCTAGCGAGGCGCGCGCGGCCATCTACGCGAGCCTGCCCCCATAGTCGCGAGCACCCTAAACCGGCACTGGTTCACAGCATTGTTACCTACCTGAAGCCATGTTGTCCGGCGATTGGACAAGTTACCCGCTGGACCGGGGGCAGGGCTAAAGGGAAGCAGAGCAACGCCTGAGACTCAGGAGATCGCGCTGGCGGTCGACCGGCCCCGCCCAGAGGGAATCGCGGCCGCCGCGATGGCCTTCCAGGCCGACTGCAGCGACGTGCCGTCCGGCAGGTTGAGCGTGCTGTTCAGGGCGTAGACGGTGAACCTGTAGTTGTGGGCCGTCGTGCCGGGGCAGGGCGGGTCGTAGCCGATGGAGCCAGCGGAGTTGCGCGCCTGCCTGGCCCCGGGCGGGAGCTGTCCCTCCGGTATGTCCGAGGTCTGCGGGCTGACGTCGAAGACGATCCAGTACACGTAGGGCGTGATGGGCGCGCTTGAATCATCGAAGACCAGGGCGATGCTCTTGGTTCCTGGCGGCTGTCCGGCCCAGGCTACCGGCGGGGTCTTGGCCGCCGCCACGGGTGCCCCGCAGGTGTACTGGACTGGCAGGACGTCGTTGACGAGCGCGCTGCTTGTGACCGTCATGACGGGTGGCGCCCCGATCGCCTGACCGGATCCAAGCAGCCCGCACCCTGACGTGGTCAGCGCACAGCACGCCGCCACGACGACGGCGGCAAGATGGCGTCCCAGACGCAGTTTCACGCGCACCTCCGGTCCAGATCTTATTGGCAATCAGGACTGGCCGCGCGACCAGTGCGGCCTGCCAGCGGGCGGCGGCGCGGCCGCCCGCGGCCACGCCGGGGCTAGGGCCGGAAGGCCTGGTGCCCGGTGAGCGCCTGGCCAAGCACGAGGGTGTGCATTTCCGTGGTGCCCTCGTAGGTCAAGACGGACTCCAGGTTGGCCATGTGGCGCATGACCGGGAACTCGTAGGAGATGCCGTTGCCGCCCAGGATCGTCCGGGCCGTGCGGCAGATCTCCAGCGCCTCGCGGACGTTGTTGAGCTTGCCGAACGACACGTGCTCTGGTGCCAGCCGTCCCTGGTCCTTCAGGCGCCCGAAGTGCAGCGCCACCAGCTGGCCCTTGCCAAGCTCCAGGGCCATGTTGGCCAGCTTCTCCTGGGTCAGCTGGAAGGCGCCGATCGGCAGGCCGAACTGGGTCCGGGACGAGGTGTAGGCCAGCGCCGTCTCGAAGCACGTACGGGCCGCGCCGAGCGCGCCCCACAAGATGCCATAGCGTGCCTCGTTCAGGCACGACAGCGGGCCCCGCAGCCCGCGGACCTCGGGGAAGGCGGCGTCGGCGGGCAGTCGCACCTCATCGAGGACGAGCTCGGATGTCACCGAGGCCCGAAGTGATCCCTTGTGCCTGATCTCGGGCGCCGCGAATCCGGGGGTGTCCGTCGGCACGACGAAGCCGCGAATGCCGTCGTCCGTCCGTGCCCAGACGACCGCGACGGAGGCGATTGACCCGTTGGTGATCCACATCTTCCGCCCGGACAGCACCCAGTCCGAGCCGTCCCTGCGGGCCGAGGTCCGCATCGACGCCGGGTCGGAGCCCGCGTCAGGCTCGGTCAGCCCGAAGCAGCCCAGGGCCTCGCCGGCCGCCATCCGGGGCAGCCACTCGTGCTTGTGCTCCTCGCTGCCCCAGCGCCAGATCGCGTACATGGCCAGCGATCCCTGCACGGACACGAGCGAGCGCAGGCCCGAGTCGGCGGCTTCCAGCTCCAGGCATGCCAGCCCATAGTCGACGGCGCTCATGCCGGCACATCCGTAGCCGGTCAGGTGCATGCCGAGCAGGCCGATCTTACCCAGCTCTCCGGCCAGCTCGCGGGCGCCGGGCAGCTCGCCGGCCTCATACCAGTCGGCGACGTGGGGCATGATCTTGTCCGCGCAGAAGTCCCGCACCGTCTGCCGGACGGCCAGCTCCTCTTCCGACAGCAGGGCATCCACCCCCGCAGGGTCATGCGGGTCCAGCCGCGGCCTGGCGCCTTCTGTTACAGCATTCATGACGTCAGTATCCCGTCAACTCGTCGCGATAGCCTCCACGGGTTGGCCTCCCGCAGGGCCGGGGGCAGGGCGCCGTCGGGTGCGTCCTGGTAGGCGACCGGCCGGGTGAACCGGTCCAGGGCGGCCGCCCCGACCGAGGTATGGGCCGGCGAGCTCGTCGCCGGCCATGGGCCGCCGTGCTGCTGCGCCCAGCCAACCGCCACCCCGGTCGGCCACCCGTTGACAACCACCCGGCCGCAGCGCCGGGACAGGTCCGCGACCAGGCGGGGGAGGGCGGTGTCGCCGGTGCCGCCGTGGACTGCGGCGGCGAGGCTTCCCGGCAGGGCACTGAGCGCAGCGGACAGGGCCTGGTCTCCGTCGTACTCCGCGACGATGGCGACGGGCCCGAAGCACTCCTCAAGCAGCGCCGAGCCGGCCGTCAGGCTCGCGGCGTCGGCCTGCAGCAGCACCGGGCCCGCGGCCCAGCCGTGCTGGGCCGCGGTGACCTGGGCGATGACCTTCGCCCCGGCGTCCTCGAGCCGGCCGATGCCCGCGGTGCAGGAGTGAGCGATCGCCTCGGTCAGCATCCAGCCCTCGGGCGACGCGGCCTCGAGCGCGCGAGCGACCGCCTCGGCGAGGCCCGACCCGGCGGGGACGAGCAGCAGCCCCGGCTTGGTGCAGTACTGCCCCATGCCCAGGGTGAACGAGCCGACGAAGCCGGCCGCGATCTCCTGCGGCCGCTGCGCGGCGGCGGCCGGGGTCACCACGACCGTGTTGACCGTGCCCATCTCCGCGTATACCGGGATGACCTCCTGGCGGGTGGCAGCGAGCCGCCACAGGGCCAGGCCGCCTGCCTGCGATCCGGTGAAGCCGACCGCGCGGATGCCCGGGTCGGTGACCAGCCTGGTGCCCGCGTCGAAGCCGTGCACGATCTGCAGCGCCCCGGCCGGGGCGCCGACCCCGGCCAGTGCCCGCATCGCGATCTCGGCGAGCCGGGCCGACAGCCGCGGGTGCGCCGGGTGCGCCTTGACGACCACCGGGCTGCCCGAGGCGAGCGCACTGGCGGTGTCGTGCCCGAGGACGCCGAAGGCGAACGGGAAGTTGCTCGCGCCGAACACGGCGACCGGCCCCAGCGGCACCCGCACTCGCCGCAGGTCGGGCTTGGCCGGCACGCCGCTGTCCGGGTGGGTGGCGTGGTCAATCGTCGCGCCCAGGTAGGACCCCTCGGCGGCGACCGACCCGTAGAACCGCAGGGACCGGGCCGCGCCCGCGAGCTCAGCCGCCAGCCGGGGCGCCCCCAGGGCGGTCTCCTGGTCGGCCAAGGCGACCAGCTCGTCTGCCCGGGTCTGCAGGCCATGGGCGATGGCGCCCAGCCAGGAGGCCCGGACGGCCGGGGCCGTGGCCGCGACGGCGCCCGATGCCAGGGTGGCCATCGCGACCAGGCCGGCCACCTCGTCCGGACCGGTCTGCGGGTGGGCCGCGGTGGACTGCCCGTTACGCGGATTGAAGGACAGGGTCACGTGGCGCTCCCCGGTGTCCCGCTCGCTGCGCGCAGTCCCGTCGCCGCCGCGCCCCCGCGCTCGCTCATGAAGAGTGCCCCGCGTCCTCAGCCTGGGCAATGGCCTCGCCCAGGATGGCGAGGGCGTCGTCAAGCAGGTCGAAGCCGATGACCAGTGGCGGCAGCAGCCGGATGACGTTGCCGTAGGTCCCGCAGGTGAGCACCAGGACGCCGCGGGCATGGCAGTACCTGGCGACGGCGGCGGCGATCTGCGGGGCGGGCTCATCACCGCCAGGCTTGACGAGCTCCATGGCGAGCATCGCGCCACGGCCGCGCACGTCGCCGACCACGGGGTGCTGCGCCGCCAGCGCGTGCAGCCGCGGCAGGACGTGCTCGCCGATCCGCGCGGCCCGGTCCACCAGGCCCTCGGCCTCGATCGTCTCGAGCGCGCCGAGCGCGGCGGCGCAGGCGACCGGGTTGCCCGCGTAGGTGCCGCCGATGCCGCCGGCCGGGGCGGCGTTCATGATCTCGGCGCGGCCAGTGACCGCGGCGATCGGCAGCCCGCCGCCGAGCGCCTTGGCGCTGCACACCAGGTCGGGCACGATGCCCTCGTGCTCGCTCGCGAACCACGTGCCGGTGCGGCCGATCCCGGCCTGCACCTCGTCGGCGACGAACACGATGCCGTGCGCCTTGCAGAAGCCGTCCACCATCGGCAGGAAGCCCGGCGCGGGCACGATGAAGCCGCCTTCGCCCAGGACGGGCTCGGCGACGACCGCGGCGACGTTGTGCGCCCCGACCTGGTGCAGCACGACATCCGTGAACCGGGCGAACGCCTCGTCGGCCGCCTTGTCCGGGCCGCCGGGCCAGCGATACGGGGCGGCGGTCGGCACCCGGTACACCTCGGGCGCGAACGGGCCGAAGCCGTTCTTGTAGCTGAGCTTGGCCGTCATCGACATCGTCAGCAGCGTCCGGCCATGGTAGGCGTGGTCAAAGACGATGACAGCGGGGCGCTTGGTGTAGGCGCGGGCGATCTTTACGGCGTTCTCAACGGCTTCCGCGCCCGTGCTGAACAGCGCGGTGCGCTTGTCATGGTCACCGGGGGTTAGCTCGTTCAGCTTCCTCGCGACATCGACGAAGCCCTGGTACTCGGTCACCATGAAGCAGGTGTGGGTGAACGCCTCAACCTGCTCCTGCACCCGCTTCACCACGGCGGGGGCGGACGCGCCGACGCTGGTCACGGCGATGCCGGACGCGAGGTCAATGATCTGGTTGCCGTCGACGTCGAGGATGATCCCCCGGTCGGCCCGCTCAACGAAGACTGGCAGCGTGATGCCGAACCCGCTCGGGACCTGCTGCTGCCGCTGGGCGTGCAGCTCAACCGAACGCGGACCGGGGATGGCGGTCTTGACAACCCGCTTTTGCTCAAGGGCGCTGGTCATGCCGGCATGCTAGGCAGTAGCCAATTCCCGCGCATTCGACATCTTGTCTAGTATGTGGATGCATGGTGGACAATGTGTCTATTCCAACGCTGCGTGATCTTTGCCGCTCGCTCGGTGATGACCTCGCCCCCGTCGCCGTGGGCGAGGTGCCCGCCACCGGGGTGACGGCGGTTCACGTCTCCGAGCTCGCCGACCCCACGACGTTCCTCGATGGCGGCGAGCTGCTGCTCACGCTGGGACTGGGGTTCCAGCCGTCAGCCGTGTGGTTCAGCAGGTACGTGCAGCGGCTGGTCTCACGGGGCGTCGCCGCCCTGGCCCTGGGGCTTGGGCCCGCGCACGCGACGGTCCCGGCGGCACTGGCCGAGGCGGCGGGCCGGGCCGGGCTCCCGCTGCTGGTCGTCCCGCCGCCAACGCCGTTCCTTTCGATCTCCCGCCGTTACTGGTCGATGATCGCCGAGTCGGGGCAGCGGGAACTGGCCGAGATGCTGTCGGCCCATCGTTCACTGCTCGCGGCCTCGCTGGGGGCCGCGCCCGTTCCCGCGGTGCTGCGGCGGCTCGCCGTCGCGATCGATGGCTGGGCCGCCCACCTGGCCCCCGACGGGCTGCTTCGATCGGTGTGGCCGGCCGATCGCCGAGGTGCCGCCCGCGAGCTGCAAGGGGCGGTTTACCGGCTGCACGCGGTGGGCGCGCCCACCGCGCTGAGCCTGCCGCTGGGCGACGATGACATAGTGGTCCAGCCGATCGGCGACCACTCCCGGCTGCTGGGATACCTGGCCGTCGGGCATGCCCGGCCGATGCCCCGCCACGCGCAGCAGCTGGCGATGACCGCCGTCGCGCTGCTGACGCTGGAGTCGGTCCACGCGGGCCGGCTGCGGCTCGCCGCACGGGGAAGCGAGGCGATGGTGCTTGACCTGCTGCGCGCTGGCCAGCCGCTCGCCGCCCGGCGTGCGGCGAGCTTCCTCGGCATCGACCTGCCCGACCGGGCGCGAGTCGCCCTGGTGGGTGACGGCCAGCCCGGCGAGCTGCTCCTGCACCTGGACTCGGTGCCCAGAGCGGCCGAGCACGTGCTCCTGGCCGGCCCGGGCGCCACCGGTGATCGCGCCGCTCCCGGGGGGAACGGCGCACCCTGCTGCCTGCTGCTGCGCGACCAGCACGGTGGCGCTGGCTGGCTGCGGGGCCTGATCGACGTCGTTCCCGGATCTCGGGGCGTGCTCGCCGCGCCGGCGGATCTCGACCACTTCACCCAGTCGCTGAGCCGGGCCGAGGCGGCGCTCGCGGGCGCCGCCCCCGGAACATGCGCGGACCTGGGCTGGGACCAGGCGACGGCTCCGCTGGACACGCCGGAGCTGCGGGCCTGGGCGCGGCGCAGGCTGCGGGCGCTCGACGGCGATGACGAGCTGGTGGCGACCGTCGCCGCCGTGCTGCGGTGCCACAGTGAGCTGGATGCCGCGCGCGACCTGGCCGTCCATCGCCACACCATCCGCAACCGGGTGCGCAGGATCGAGTCCCTCCTCGGCGCCCGGATGGATGACCCCGACGCGCGGTCGGAGCTCTGGCTGGCCCTGCGCCTTACCGGTCGCTGCTGACCACGTCAGTTCCCGGCCTCGGCCCGCGGCCCGCTGAGGATGTAGAGCAGGGCGGAAAGGGTGGTGCCGCTGGTGATCTTGCCCTCAGCCACCAGGCGGAGGATGCCGGCGAGCGGGACCCACTCGATGCGCTCGGACTCGAAGGCGTCTTCCGGCGGGCCGATGCGGGTGGCGGTGCCTGCCCGGTAGATGTGGTGGACCCCGTCGTAGAGGCCGGGCGTCGGCTCGACGCGCAGCAGGTACTCAAGCGGCCCGGGCCGCCAGCCGGTCTCCTCCTCGAACTCGCGGGCGGCCCCCGCGGCCTGGTCCTCGCCGGGGTCGAGCTTGCCGAGCGGGATCTCATATCCCCACGAGTCGGTGATGAACCGGTGCCGCCACAGCAGCAGGACCTGGCCGTCCCGGACGAAGGCGACGCCCGCGCCTGGCCGGGTCCTGATCAGCCGGTGGTCAAGGTGCCGCCCGTCCGGCAGCTCCACGTCCGCGATCCGGACGTCCAGCCACTCGTCGGTGTACAGGGGCCTCTCAGAGTGAACCTCCCAGCGCATGCCCGCCAGTATCGCAGCCCGGGCATCCCGGTGATCAGCCCTTTCCCGGTGGCGTAGCCTGCGCGGTAGCCGCAGGGGCCAGTGGCGTAGCCCGTCCGGGCCTGGTCACCTCACGCCCGCCTCAGGGGTAGCAGCTGGTCACAGCGGTGCCTTGCGGCGGTTCGCCCCGAATACGTCAGCTGACTGATGTCTTGCACTGCAATTTGCAGCAGCCTTGTCATTGCAACCAAGTGCGGGAGGCCGAGCGAGGTAGGCGAGGCCAGCAGTGAGGGGCGAGACCCGGATGAACGCGATGGCGGCGAGCCGTCAGGCCGAGCTTTACCAGTGCCGCGTGCGACTGGTAGCGGAGCCAACCGCGCCGGGTGAGGCCCGCAGGCGCGTCCAGGCGGTCATTCGTGACTGGAGCGTCCCCGTGGATGAGGACATCGCGGTACTGCTGACCAGTGACCTGGTCACTCACGGTATCAGCCAGGAGTCTGGCGGCAGCCTGATGCTGGCGATCCGGTGCCTTGCGGACCGGTTGCGGATTGAGGTCCATGACTCGTCACGCTCGATGCTGGGGTCGGCGGATGCCCCGGTGCCGGACGTGGCGGCGGAGGGAGTTCTGTCCCTGGTCGGCAGCCTGTCGGCCGAGTGGGGCTCCTACCGCACCCCTGCGGGCCTGGCGTGGTTCTTCACGCTCGCGTTCATGCCCGACCTGGCCGTGGGTGCAGAGCGCGACTCGCAGGGGAACTCATGTGGGGGCGGCGAGGCGTGAGCCCCGTCCGGCTTGCCGCCCCCACAACCCTATAACGACGTTGAAGCTGTTGCGAACCGGGTGTTTGGAGACCAACTGATGGAAGCTGCTGGCAGTGGGAGGGTCCGCTGGTGCCCGCGAGGCACGCGGATACGGGCCGCCGATGTCTGGGCCCGGATCGTCACTCCCCTTGAGCGGCACCCCCGCCGGTGCCCCCACCGCCAGCCTGAGCCATGCCACCAGCGGGAACGGCGGGCCCAGGGGCGAGCGTGCCCGGACCAGCACCCGCTGAGGAGCGCCGCCTGGCCGCGTCCCCGGCATCGCGGCGCATGCGAAGTGCCTCGATGGCCGGGCCGACGGCGATAGCCGCGAGCAGCAGGAACGCCGTGACGAACGCGGCCCTCCCGGTGCCGCCGCCGATTCGCAGCAATACCGTCGCCACGGCGACGGAAAGGCCTGTCGCCATCTGCTGTGACGTGGCCAGCAGCGTGCTCACGTCGCGCACGTCCTCGGGCCGCGTGTCAGCGAACCCCACCGTGGAGTAAGTCGTCATCCCGGTCGACCGGAACACTCCCTGCGCGATCGCGAGCAGCGCGATCAGCGGGACCGGGGTGCTGGCGGTGACGAGCGCGAGCAGGGCGACGACGGCGACCGTTCCCGCGGTCGAGGCGATCAGGAAGGCGCGGAAACCGAACCGGTCGATCAGCGGCGTGGTCGCCGGCTTGATCCCGACGTTCCCGACGAAGATGAACAGGGTCAGCGCGCCGGACTTGACCGGGGACCAGCCGAACTGCGTCTGGAACTCCAGGGGCAGCAAGAACGGCATCGCGCCGCAGACCATGTAGTAGAGCGTGCCACCCCGCTGCGTGATCCGGAACGTGTGGACCCGCAGCGTGCGCAGGTTAAGCAGCGGGTGAGCGGCCCGCCGCAGGTGCCAGATCGCCAGGAAGAGCAAGATCAGGGATCCGATGCCGAACGCGCCCTCCGGCAGTCCGCCCGAGCCTGGCACTGATACCAGGTGGGCGGCGTAGGCCAGCCCGCCAAGCCCGGCACAGGTGAGCAGGACGCCTGGCCAGTCCAGCGGGGCCGTGACTCCCGTGCCGGGCAGGTTGTCGATCAGCCGGGTGGCGACGGCGAATGCGACGATGCCCAGCGGCACGTTGATGAGGAACATCCAGTGCCAGGTCGCGTAGGTGGTGATGAGCCCGCCCGCCAGCGGGGCGATGACCGGCGCGATGAGGCCGGGCCACACGACGTAGGACGTGACCTTCAGCAGGTCCCGCTTGTCGGCCATCGAGATGACCATGTTCCGCCCGACGGGCACCATCATCGCCCCGCCGGCTCCCTGGATCACCCGCATCCCGACGAGCATGCCGAGGTTGACGCTGCTCGCGCAGCCGATGGAGGCGCCCGTGAACACGGCGATGGCGGTGAGGAAGATGGCGCGGTTGCCGAACCGGCGGGTCAGCCAGCCAGACAGCGGGATCAAGACGGCCAGGGTCAGCAGGTACGCGGTGACCACGAGCCCGACCGAGGCGGGCGGGGCGTGCAGTGACTTGCCGATCTGCGGCGTCGCGGTGGTCACGATGGTGCCGTCGAGCATCTCCATGAAAAAGCACCCGGCGACGAGCAGTGCTGTGTGACGGTGCCGCGCGGTAATCACTAGACCCATTATGCACCGTGGTGTCCGGATCGGTGCTGTCCGGACCGGTGTCCCGATCGCTCAGTCGCTGCCCGCTCGTGCCTTCCGCGCGTCCGGTCGCCGGGATCAGCGCCTCAGGGGCGAGCGCTGCTGAGCGGTGCGCGCGCCGCGCGTACCCGCCGCAGGAGCGGCGAGGTGATCATGTAGTCAGCGCTGGTGCGGTTGCAGGCGATCGGGATGTTCCACACGACCGCGATGCGGACCAGGGCCTTGACGTCCGAGTCGTGCGGCTGCGGGCTCATCGGGTCCCAGAAGAAGACCAGCATGTCGAGGTCGCCGGAGGCGATCAGCGCGCCGATCTGCTGGTCACCGCCGAGCGGGCCGCTCTGGAAGCAGGTAACGGGCAGGTCAAGGCGGCCGGCCAGCATCCGGCCCGTCGTTCCCGTCGCGTACAGGACATGGTTGGCGAGGATGGCGCGGTTGTACTCGGCCCACTCGAGGAGGTCGCCCTTCCTGTCGTCGTGCGCGACCAGGGCGATGTGCTTCGGCTCGGCTGAGGTCATGGTGCCAGGATGCCTGGCCTATGTTGCGGGGCCGACACTGAGGCGTTATGGGTCCGTGTACAAAGCATGCACGACGCGGTGGGGTAGGCAACGACTCGCGCAGCCGCCCTGTCAGGCAACAGGCGCACCACTCGTTGCCTCGATGAACGCAGGCACGCGGCGCCTTTCGCATGGTCAGCTGCATATACGTCGACTGACTGATGTCTTGCAATGCAAATTGCACGACATTTTTCTTGTCAATCGGCACGCGAGCGCGGCCCACTCGGTCCCCGTCGAGGACTGTCGGCGCTCTCTGTCAGCGAAGGAACCCGATGATCGCGATGGCGCCCCCCCGACCAAGTAGCCAGCACGGTCCCAGCCGCACTACGACTGTCATTTCGCAGCAGGCCGAGCTGGAGCCGGCCCTGCCAGCGCCGCCGCCGGACTGCCGCTTCTCGCTGAGCGCCGGCGCGCAGGCGGCGGCAGAGGCGCGGGGCCAACTGCACGCGCTGGTCAGGCTGTGGGGGATGCGGGTGGACGCGGACGTCCTGGTCCTGCTGGCCAGCGAGCTGATCACGAACGCCGTTACCCACGCGGAGAGCGGAGCAGGCGCGGGAGCCATCTCGGTGTGCGTGCGGTGCCTGCGCGGTGAGCTGCGGGTCGAGGTACACGACGGGTCGCACGACATGCCGCTGCCGGTGCCGCCGCCGGTTGACGACGACGCGGAGGCCGGGCGGGGCCTGCTGCTGGTCGACGCGCTCGCGACCGAGTGGGGGTTCTACCGCACTCCGGGAGGCAAGGCGGTCTACTTCACGCTGCCGTTGCGTGCCGCGTGACAACGGCGTGGGGATGGCGGGCCGTGGCCCCCGGCGGCTCGCCATCCCCACCCGGAGCACTCCGAGGAGTATGGGGAAGGGAAGACGTGGGAATTCCATCGCTGCAGGGCCCGCCGGAGCGGCCTCGCTGGGTCAAGAGCTCGCTGAGCTACTCCAACGGCGCGTGCGTCGAGGTGGCCAGCCTGCCCGGCGGGACGATCGGCGTCCGTAACAGCCGGGACCGCGGCGGGCGGGTCCTGCGGTTCACGCCCGACGAATGGCACGCGTTCCTCGGCGGAGTGCGCAGCGGGGAGCTCGACCTCTTCGCCGGCCACCCGGAGGCGACAGCCGGCCCCGCCGGCTAGCGGGGAACCCAGGCACGCGGGCGCGGCCGGTCGCCGCCGCCCGCGGCAAGGCGCAGGTGCTCGCTCCGGATCGCCGTCCTCGGGGCGGGCACCTGCTCGCTTCCTCGCGATCGCCGCTGGCCCGTGCTACCGGTCACCCGCGGCTAAGGACGCGGCCGCTTCCTGTAAGCCCTTGGCGATGGCCACCGAGTTGATCACGACCTTGTCCCTCGGGACGCCGCCGCCAGCCCCGGCGAACGTGCAGGTCGTCCCGGCCTTCGCGACCTTATGCAAGACAGCAAGGCCCGCCGCGGTGATCGTGCCGAACGGCGTGTAGTCTGGTGGCAGCTGCGATGCCTGGAACACCAGGAAGAACTGGCTCCCGTTCGTGTTCGGGCCGGCGTTGGCCATCGCCACCGTTCCGGCGGGGTACGTCGCGCTGGTGAGGTTCTCATCGCCGAACGTGTAGCCAGGGCCGCCGCTGCCGACGTTACTGCCGCAGCCAAGTGCCTTGGTCGACTTGGCCGTCGGGTCACCGCACTGCAGCATGTACAGCCCGCCGCCCGTCGAGAGCCGGTGGCACTGGGTGCTCGTCCAGAAGCCCGTCTGGGCCAGGAACATGAACGAGTTCACCGTGCACGGAGCCTGGGAGTTCAGCAGGCTGAAGGCGATATTGCCCTGGCTGGTGTGCATCGTGGCCGTGTAGCGCAGCGACGGGTTCGTCTTCGCCGGCGGGAGCGGGGCGCCGCTACCCGCGGTCGGGGTGTAGGCGCAGCTCTTGGTTGCCCCCGCCACGGTGGCCGCGGACGAGTCGTAGGCAGCTGCTGAGTCCCGCCGGCCAGAGGAGCAGCCGCCGATCGACAGGGCGAGGACGACAGCGAACGCGAAGGGTAGTTTCCTGATCACCGTATGCACGGACCGCACCCTATCAGGTAACCCGGCGCCCGGGCGTGCCGGTCCGCCGCGCCCTCAAGTACGGCGCGTCCGGGTCAGTAGCGCGCGTACCAGCGTCCGCTGGACATTGTGGCGCCTGTTACCGCACAGTAGGCAAGTGAGCTACAGCCAGCCCCGAGCGGGCGCCCAGGGCGACAGCGTGGCCGGCGCGTTCACGGACGCGGCGGCTGTCCGGGCCGGCCTGGCCGCGCAGGGGTACCTCGCGGATGACAAGATCGCCGGCGTGGTGAGCCTGGCGGCCCGGCTCGGCAAGCCGCTGCTGGTCGAGGGGCCGGCAGGAACGGGCAAGACGCAGCTGGCCAAGTCGGTGGCGCAGCTGGCGGCTCGCCCGCTCATCCGGCTGCAGTGCTACGAGGGCATCGATGAGTCCAAGGCCCTGTACGAGTGGGACTACCGCAAGCAGCTGCTGTGGATTCAGGCGGCCCGGGGGGATGAGACGTTCTCGGCCGACGCCGTCATCGAGGACGGGAAGGGAATCTTCGACGAGCGGTTCCTGCTCACCCGCCCGATGCTGGCGGCGATCCGCAGTCCGGAGCCGGCCGTGCTGCTCGTGGACGAGGTCGACCGGGTCGACGCGGAGACTGAGGCGCTGTTCCTCGAGGTCCTGGCCGAGCACCAGGTGTCGGTGCCGGAGCTTGGCCGCCTGACGGCCCGCCACGTGCCGCTGGTCTTCCTTACCTCGAACGGCACGCGAGATCTTTCCGAGGCCCTCAAGCGCCGCTGCCTGTTCCTCTACCTCGACTACCCGGACCCGCAGCGGGAACGGGAGATCGTCGCCCAGGCGGTTCCCGGCCTGGAGCAGGCGCTGGCGGACCGGCTCGTGGCCCTGGTCGATAGCCTGCGCCTCCTGAACCTGAGGAAGCCCCCGTCGGTAGCGGAGACGATCGACCTGGCCCGGGCAATGCACCTGCTCGGCGCCACGGAGCTGGACCTGACGGGTTCCTCCCTCACGCTGAACGTGCTGCTGAAGTACCGCGACGACGTCCAGGTCGCGCAGGCCGCTCTCGCCCGGCCCCCGTCCGGGCCGCGCCCGTGGCCGCCCCGGCCATGACCGGCACCGCGTGACCAGCGTCGCCCAGGCCAGCGGCCTCTCGCCGGTGGAGCGCATCCACCGGTTCATCGATGAGCTGCGTGCCCGCGGGGTGCCCATCTCGATGGTCGAGCGGCTCGACGCGATGCGCGCCGCCCAGGTCGCCGAGCTCGACCAGGCCGATGGCCTGCGCACCGCGCTGCGCTGCACGCTGGTCAAGTCACCTGATCATCTCAGCGTCTTTGAGGAGGTCTACGAGCTGTACTTCAGCCCGGTCCGCGGCCGGCCGGCGCCCGGCCAGGCCGGGCCACCGCTGGACCTGCGGCAGGCGGTCACCGCCGTGCTGCGGGACGGCTCGCCCGGCCTGGCCCGTCGGGTCGCCGAGCAGGCAGTCGGCGAGTTCGTCCAGTTCGAGGCGGGGCGGCCGGTGGCCGGGGTCATGTACGAGCGGGCGACGCTGGCCGGCCTGCGGCTGGAGGAGCTGGCCGCCGGGCTGCTCGCCGAGCCCGCCGCGGGATCCGGCGGATCAGGCGCCCCCGGCCAGCACCTGCTGCCCGGGCTGCAGCAGGCGGAGGTCGCCCGCCGGGCCGGGTACCTCAAGAGCCAGGTCCGCCGGGTCATCAGGGAGCTGCTCGTGGCCGACCGGGGGGCGGACGCCGTCGCCAAGACGCTCCGCCGGCCGCTGACCGCCGACCTCGACATCTCGACGGCGAGCCGGGAGGAGCTGCGGGACATCCAGCGGGCCATGATCCCCATCCAGCACAAGCTCGCGACCACGGTCATGCGCAAGCGCCGCCACCACGCCGACCTCATCGACGTCCGGGCGACCCTGCGCGCCTCCATGGCTACCGGCGCGGTGCCGCTGCGGATCGTCCACCGCGCGCCCCGGCCAACGAAGCCCCAGCTCTACGTCCTGGCCGATATGTCAGGGTCGGTAGCCACGTTCGCGACCTTCACCGTCACCCTCGTCTCCGCCCTGTCGCAGCTGTTCTCCCGGCTGCGCTCGTTCGCGTTCATCAGGGACGCGGCGGAGGTCACCGACGTCTTCAGGAACGTCCGCGACCCCGAGCAGGCCATGACGGCGATCCGCGACTTCGTCACCGCGGGCGAGCTGGGCGACTACACCGACTACGGCCGCGCCCTGCGGCAGTTCCACGGGGCGGTCGGCGCCGAGCTGGAACGCCGCGCCACGGTCCTCATCTTCGGTGACGCGCGCGGCAACTACCTTCCGGCGCAGGAGGCGACGCTGGCCCGGATCGCCCGCCGGGCCGGCTCGGTGTACTGGCTGAACCCGGAACCGCCTGCGCGGTGGAACACCGGGGACTCCGTGATGGGCGCCTACGAGCCGCACTGCACCGCCGCCGTCACCTGCCGGACCCTGAGTGACCTGCGCCGCTTCATCGAGCAGCTCGGCTAGTCCGGCTCGCGGCTGGACCCGCGGCCGGCGATGGCTCCCGGTCAAGGTGCTCGTAGCCGCGAAAGTAGCAGGCGTCACGGCGACGCGGGCTGGCCTGGAGGGAATGGGGACCAGTCGGGGAACCCGGCCGGGCGCGGCCGGGTGGTGCTCGCGACCTTCTCCACGCTCGCCTCGACGTCGGCGGGCCCTAGCGTGCGCAGGAACTCCTGCAGTTCCTCAAGCCCCGCCTTGCCCGCCAGCTCCCGCTCGAAGAACGACTTGAGCTCCTCGCCCGCGGCGCCGATGTCGTCGCGGGCGCGGCGGGTCTGCTCGGCGACCCCGCGGGTGAGCCGCTTGCGCGTGCGCGGCAGCCAGGCCAGCCAGGCGCCGGACGGCACGGCCGCGACGATGGCCGGGGCGATGAAGTCGATCCTCGGGTCGCCGGTCGGAGCGGCGGCCACGCCGCCGAGGATGACGCCGACGGGCAGCGCGACCTGAGCGGCTCGGGTCGGAAGCCGCAGCCTGCCTCGGCGCCGCTCGGCCACCTTGGCGATGCTGGCGGCGGCGCTGTCCTGGCGCGCGCTGACCTGAGCGTCGATGGCGTCGGGAGTGACGCTGGCGTCGGTTGAGGAAGAGAACGTGACGGTCCGCGGTGGCTGCCCGACGGCTACCGCGACTTCACCGGGCCGCGCCCATCGCCGGTCGAGGCGGCTGGCCGCGTCGCCGATGAGGCGCGCGCTCAGCCAGATCGCCAGCAGCTCGGTCACGGTGGCAGCGGTCACGCCCGGATCGGCCCGGGCGGCGAGGGCGGACTCGGTGACCAGGCTCACCAGGTCGCCCGGGTGGGCATCGTCGGCCTCCTCCCGCGCGGTCGCCTGGTCGGCGGCCGCCCGGTCCGCGTCGCTGTCGATGAGGGCCTTCAGCCAGCCGGCCCGCTGGTGTATCTCCGCCTCCCGGGCGAGCGGAGTGTCCACCAGGGCGCCAAGCAGCGAGCTAACCCGGTCACTGAGATCCGCCGGGACAGGGGAGCCGGCGGCGAACCGTCCACGGAAGTGGCCGCTGGCCGCGGTGAACGCGGTGGCGGCCTCGGTTCGCTCGCTGAGCGTGGCGAAGACGGCTTCCTTGCCTGCCAGCAAGGGGAACTCGCCCGCGTCGGCGGGCGTCCCCAGGCCGGCCAGCCGGTCCTGCCACTGCGCGAGCGCGTCGGCCTCGTCAGCCTCCTGGTGGTACCACCGGCTTAGCTGGTCGAACAGGACTCGCGGTGAGACGTCGCCGAACGCGCCGCGCGTCACCCCGTCGAGGAGGACCGCCAGGTCGGGCGGCAGCTCTCGGGGCGTGAGCGCCGACAGGTAACGGGTAATCCACTGCCGGGTGGCCTCGCCGGGCGGGTAGTGGCGCAGGGTCAGGGCCATGAACAGCGCCGTGCGCGCCTCGTCGGCCGACAGCGCCCGCCTGATCGCCGCCGCGTACCGCTCGCGGTCGCCCGCCGCCCAGGCGACGACGGCGATGCTCGCGCCCGATAGCCAGTAGCCCGGCACGTCGGCCGTCCGGGCCTGCGCCAGCAAGGCCCGGCCGTCGAGGATGCCGTCGCTGGCGTCACGCACGACGATCCGGGCTAGCCGCCGCACGTCCTCGTGGGCCGCATAGTCCGACTCCAGCTCCCGCTGGAGCTCGGCGAGCTCGTCGCTGGCGGCGCGGATCGCCTGGTCGCGGCGGATGAGGTCGGTGAGCCGGTCGACGCGAGCTCGTGCCTGCTGCGCCTCGGCGACGGCACTTGCCGCGGACTGGGTGAGCTCGCCGACCTTCTTGTCGAACGTCCTGGTCAGGTCGTCGATGTCAGCCGACTTCCGCTGCAGCGCGGCGACATCCGCCTTCAGGCGGCCGAACTCCTCAAGCAGGCCCGAGATCGCGGCGGAGATTGCCTCCGCCGGGCTTTCCTCAGTCATGCGGGCGCGGGCGCTGCGGCTGCCTGGCTACCACCTGCCGCCGCCGTAGCGTTCCCGCCACAGGTACTCGGCCTGCGCATGCGCCATCCGCCGGGCCTCGTGGCGGTTGAGGTGGCCGTAGTGCCCCCGGTCGAAGTGCTTGTCGATCTCCGCCGCGACGAACGCCGCGAGCAGCTCCTTGGCCAGCTCGTGATGCGGTCGCAGGCCCTCCCGCTGCAGGTGGTGCTCATACAGGCGCATCGCCTCGAACCCGGCCGCCGCCGCGAGGAGCTCGTGCGTCATCTCGTGGTGCCGGTGGTGGTGCCCGCCGTAGATCTCCTCGTAAGCCTCTTGCGCACGATACCGGTCATAGTGACTCATGGCGCCGTCGCTTCCCTGCCCGTCGAGGGCGATTGCCGCTGCTTCTCGCTACTTTCATCCTGTCATGACGTGCGCGAGCCGCCCGTGGTTCCAGGCCGGCCCCATCGCCTGGCGCCACTGTGACGCGCCGCCGCCAGTGCCGCGACCAGGGGAGTGGATGGGGCTCGTGTGACTGCTGACCGTCGGTTTCGCTCTAATTCGCAGCAAATCGGCTGAAGTCCGGACGTTCCTGCCATACCTTTTCCATCATCGGGGAGTGCCTGGCGCAGCCCCGCCGGGGATGAGGAGTTCGCCATGAGCGCGTGGACAGTGCCGGGGTACGTCGAGGAGCGCCAGCTGGGACGGGGCGCCTCCGGCCGGGTGGTAGCCGCCGTGCACGAGTCCAGCGGGCACGCGGTCGCGATCAAGTACCTCGCGTCGCGGCTGTTTCGCGACCCTGCCTTCCTTGACGGGTTCCGCGAGGAAGCGGAACTGCTGCGCTCCCTGGACGTTCCGGACGTGGTCCGGATCTATGACTACGTCGAGCTGACGGACCAGGGCGCGGCGATCGTGATGGAGCTGGTCGATGGGGTATCGCTGCACGAGATGATCTCGAGGCAGGGCCCGGCGGAGCCGGAGGCGGCGCTGGCCGTCTTGAAGGGCTCCCTGCTCGGCCTGGCGGCAGCGCACCAGCTAGGCATCGTCCACCGCGACTACAAGCCGGAGAACGTGCTGGTCGACGCCGAGGGCAACAGCAAGCTCTCCGACTTCGGCGTCGCGGTCCGGGCCGGCCGCGACGTGCCCGCCGCGGGAACCCCTCTCTACATGGCCCCGGAGCAGTGGTCAGGCGCGCCCGCCACCCCGGCCACGGACATCTACGCGGCCAGCGCGGTCTTCTTCGAGTGCCTGACCGGCCGGGCGCCCTTCTCCGGCCGGCTGGAGCAGCTGGCCGAGCAGCATGAGGCCGCCCCCGTGCCGCTCCAGCAGATCGAGGAGCCAATGGGGGACCTCATTGGCTGGGGGATGTCGAAGGACCCCCGGCGGCGCCCGGCCAATGCGATGGAGTTCGTCGCCGAGCTTGACCACCTGGCCCGCGACTCCTTCGGCGCCTACTGGGAGGAAAGGGGACGCAGCCAGCTACGGGAGCGCGCTCTGGCCCTGCTGGCGCTGCTCGGCGGCATCGCCATCGCGGAGGGAGAGGGGTCGGCGCAGGCCGCGTCCTTCTTTAGCCGCGCTGGCCGCAGGAACACGATCCTCGGCAGCGCGGCGGTGGTGATCATCCTCGCGCTCGCCGCCACGGGCACGGTCTACGCGCTGACCAGCAATAACACCTCGTCCCATGACTCCTCGGCGGCAGGCACAGGCTCGGGAGGCGGGACCGCGGCGGGCACCGGCTCGGTCAGCCCGGCTGGTGCGGGCTCGACGACCCCCGCCGCCAGCGCCACCCCATCCAAGAAGGCCACCGCGGGCGCGACACCCAGCGCCACGCCCTCGGCCACGCTGCCCGCCACCACGCCGACGACGGCAACCCCGACGCCCACGGCCACCGCCGCGGCCACGGCCGCCCCGAAGCTCAGTGTCTCGCTGTCCAGCTCGCCCGGCTCGCCCGACGCCGTGACCTGCGGCGGCAAGGCACCCAGCTTCGCGCTGACCGGCACGGTCGCGTCGAATCAGGCCACCACCATCAGCTACACGTGGAAGCGGTCGAACGGGACCTCCGCGTCAGGTACCGCTCACGTGGGCGCGGGCTCCAGCGTCGCCCTGCACGACACGCTCGCGGCCGGCTCGACCAGCTGGAAGGGCAGCGACGCGCTTGACATCACCTCCCCGGCCACGGCCAGCAGCTCGCTCCCGCTGTCAGTCACCTGCACCTACCCGGCCATGTCGATCAGCACGGACTCGCTGCCTGCGGGCACCCTGGGCCAGTCGTACACGGCTAGCCTGGCGGTGACGGGCGGCGACGGCGGCACCTTGACGTGGAGCGAGACCGGCCTCCCGGCGGGCCTGGCCATCTCCGGCAACGCGATCACCGGAACTCCCGACGCGCAGGGCAGGTTCAGCGTGACGGTGACCGCGAAGGACGCGCACGGAGACACGGCCTCGAAGACCTACACGCTTACCGTCAATCTCCCCATCATCGGCTAAGGCCCAGTCCGCCCGCCATTCAGAACGGGCCTTCCCCCGGCACTGCGCAAGCCCCGCCGTGCCCCGAGCGGCTACTCGTACGGGCAGGGAGACGGGGGATCGGCGCTCAGGTCGAAGCCAGTGGCGGCCAGGGCCTCGAGCGCCGCGGGGAACGGAGCCTGAAGCGGGCCGTGGTTGACCCGCGACCGGGTCGCCGCGTCGGGGTCACGGCCGATCCTCGTCGGGCCGGTCAGCGGGCTCAGCTTGTACTGCCGCCAGGAGATCGCGCCCTGCGCGGACCGCTCGACGTGGATGAGCGTGCCGTCCTGGCGGATGGCGATCGTCCAGGCCGCCGTGACGCCGGTGGCCAGCACCGCGACCGGTCCCGGCATGTCCGGGATGGCGTCGAGTGCCTCGGCGGCTCGCGACAGCGTGGCAGCCGATCCCAGGTCAAGGTGGAGCAGGGTGGCGCTGTGCTTGTGGACGTCCCAGTCGGGATGCCTGGAGGCGAGAGCGTCAACCGCGTCCGCCAGCGGGTCATCTTGCACCGCCAGCTCAGCGACGTGCAGGACCGCCTCCGGGTCGACCAGGCCACCGTTCCTGTTGGTGAACATCGCGGCGTACCGGGTGACCAGTGCCGGGCTGGCGTCGGGGAACAGGTGGGCGACGGCAGCGACGGCCTTGTCGTACCAGACGGTGTCGGCGGCATTCCCGCTGACCAGGCGCCGGTCATACAGCTGGTAGGTCGCCAGCGCGGCCCAGCTCGCCAGCGGCTCGCTCAGGCTGGCCGGGATGTCGTCGCGGTCCAGGTTCTCCAGCGCCGTCGCGACCACCTTCATCCAGCCGCTGTCGCCGGACGAGCCGCGCCAGGTGCCGCCCTCGACCGCGATCAGGACGAGGGCAAGCAGGGCGAGCCGGACTGGGAACGGGGACTGCGGCATCGCGCCTTCGACCGCGGCCGACAGGTCGCGCCGCTGGCGCCGGCGGGCCGCGTCCGTCTGCGCCTTCAGCCGGCCAACGTCATCGGGCTCCGATCTGGCGCCGTCGGCGATGAGCAGGAACATCTCCGCGCCCACCGACGCCTGCGCGTCGTCGGGGGAGGAGAGCGTGCGATGTTGCGACAGCCACGACTCAAACAGCCTGGGGTCAGTTAGCAGCGAGACCGGTCCCACGGCTGAGACCCTACCGTACCGGCGCCCCGGCCGGCGGGACGGAAAGCAGCGTCAAGCACATCAATATGCCCTCACTTTCGCCGGCCGGCACGGGAAGAAGCCGGCTGACAGCGCTTGGTAATAGAGTGAACGGCTGATAACACTAGGCGATCTTCGTTGCGGGAGTGGCGCGTGAGGAACTGGTTGAAGACGAGGATCGGGGCGACGGCGGTGCTCGTGGCCGCGGCCGGTGCGCTCGGGTCCGGGCCCGCCAGCGGTGCCCTCGCCGCGTCGCCCGGCGTGGCCGCTGCCCGCGGCGGGACGTGGAGCGCGCCGCGGTTCCTCAGGCGGGCCCCCGGCCTGGAAAGCCGGGGCTCTTACGTCGGGACGCTGTCGTGCGGCTCTCCCGGCAACTGTGTCGCCGGCGGTTCCGTCACCGACTCTGGCGGCATGCGGCAGGCGATGGTCGTCGACGAGGTCAACGGGTCCTGGCGGATGCCGCGGATCGTCCCGGGCACGCAGGCGCTGAACGCCGGCGGATATGCGGAGGTCACCTCGGTGTCGTGCTGGTCGCCAGGCGACTGCGCCGCCGGGGGCGACTACCTGGTGCCCGCCAGCGGCTCGCGCGCCAGCGAGCGCGCGTATGTCGTCACCGAGGCCAACGGGACCTGGGGCACCGCGCGACCGGTGCCGGGGATCGTCTCGAGCACGCTCGGCTCGATGGTGACCTCAGTGTCCTGCACCCCGGATGGGACCTGCGTCGCGGGCGGCAACGACGACGCCACCGGAGCGTCCCAGGGCTTCGTCACCAGCCGCGGCGACGGCCCGTGGAGCGCGGCGCGCGACATCCCAGGACTTGGCGGGCTAGCGCAGGTGTCTTGCGGTGCGGCCGGTGACTGCGCGGCCATCTCCGGTGACCACGTCGCCACGTCCGCCGCAGGGACATGGGACCGGGCCCGCCGTCTGCCGCTGGGGGCTGGCCTGTCCGCCAGCGGGGAGGTCTACTACGCCTCGATCTCCTGCCCCGGCGCGGGTGACTGCGCGGCGGGCGGCAGGTACGGCGCCGCCCACGTCAACGAGGCCGTCGTCGCCGACGAGCACCGGGGGAGATGGGGGGCGGTGCAGCCGCTAGGCGGGCTGCCCCGCTATGGCGGGCCGGCCGGGATCGAATCCGTGTCCTGCTCGGCGCCGGGCGACTGCGCCGCTGGCGGCGACTACGTGCGGCGGGACGAGCCACTGGCGTTCGTGGTGGCGGAAAGCGCGGGCACCTGGGGCACCCCGCACACCGTGGCCAGCCCGGCTGCGCGAGCAGGGTCGCAGGCCCGCGTGGGCGCGGTGTCGTGCCCGCCCGGCCCGGCCGGGGACTGCGCCTACGCCGGTGAGTGGGCCAGCGAGCCGCCGTCCCCGACGATGAGCGGGATGTTCCTCGGCGAGCAGTCGGGCGGAACCTGGACCCCGGCGCTGATCGTGACGAGCGGCACCGCCGGTGCCCTGAGGGCGCTGTCATGCCCCGCCGCCGGCCTGTGCGCCGCGGGCGGCCAGGCCGGTCCTGACCCGGGGGCCGGCTTCGTCTTGCGATCGGCCACGACAACGGCGACCAGCCTCGTGATCGTCCGCGGCCTTGCCCCGCGAGCGGGGGCAGCCCCCGGGCCGGTGAAGACCGCCCGCGCCACTGTCTGGGTCATGTCCCGCAACGGCGGCACCCCTGACGGACAGGTGATGCTCATCGACGGCAGCGCGACCATCTGCGCGATCACGCTCACCCGGGGGACCGGCCGGTGCCTGCTGTCGGCCGCGGCGCTGCGCCCGGGAGCGGCCGTGGTCGCGCGCTACCTCGGCTCGGCGGACTTCTTCGGGTCGGCCTCGCCCCGGCTGGTCATCGGGCCGCGGTCCCGGCGTTAACCCCGCGACCCTTGTCAGCTGCCCGGGGTGGCCGCCGTCGCGCCCTGGCGGACATAAATGAGGCGCACCTGGCCGGGGTGGCGCTCGGCGAGCCGGCGGGCCAGCGGCTCCTCATAGGTGGTGACCACGATCTGCCGCAGCGGCCCGGACATGCTTGCCCGCGCTAGCGCCTCGGCCACCCGCCGGCGTGCTTCTGGGTCCAGGTGCTCAAGCGGCTCATCAAACCAGCAGAAGTCCGCCCGTGTCGCCATCTCCAGCACCAGCAGCCGCAGCAGGATCGCCAGTCCGGTTCGCTCGCCCGTGCTGAACGCGGCGAACGGCAGGTCCTCGCCGTTGACCTCCCGGCTCACCGCCCCGGTCGAGGCGGTTCGCAGCCGCCCGCGGTGCGGGAACAGCCGTTGCCAGCGGGCGTTCACCTCGGCCGTCAGCGGCTCGATCGTCTGGTCAAGCAGCTGCCTGGTCGTGGCGGTGATCGCGGCCCGCGAGGCGCGCAGCACCGCCTCCGCGGCGTACAGGTCCTCCAGCCTGGCCTGGGCCGCGTTCCCCTCGCGCGCCTCCCGCAGCTCCCGCTCGGCCAGGTCAAGGTCGCTGCGGCGGCCGACCAGCGCGCTGAATGCGCGCTCCAGCTCGGCTGCGAGGTCCTCGATGGGCAGGGCGGGGCCGGCGGGCTCGGCGGCGGTCGGCTGTGGCCCCGGCTGGGGCAGCGCGCGGACCTGCCGGGCCAGCTCCGCCAGGCGGTCAAGGTGCGCGGCCGCGGCCTCCTCCTGGGCGCGCAGGACGGACGCCTCGGCCCCGATGCGTGCCAGGTCATCGCGATGGGCCGACCTGGCGGCGCTGTCAGCCGCCTCGTCAAGCGGCCGCCGGCAAACCGGGCAATCGCCGTGCGCGCCTGCCAGCGTGGCCGAGTGCTGCTCCAGGGCGGCCGCCCGCCCGGCTAGCGTCGCCAGCCGGACTCGCGCCGCCTCCAGCCGGGACTGGGCGGATGCCAGCGCTGCCTCCAGCTCCGCCGCGAGGTCCTCGGGCTGTTGCGGGTCGACCGCCACGTCAGGCAGCGCTTGCCGGGCGAGCTCGGCCAGCGCGGTCCGCCGCGCCTCGGCCCGCTCCCGCCACTCCCGCATCCTGGCGCGATCGCCTTGCGCCTGGCGTGCCCGCTCGGCCTGCTCGAAAGCCCGGGCGTGGGCCGCGACGGCCGCCTCATGCGCCTTCCTGCGCGCCGACACGACCGCGCGCAGCTGCGTGAGCGCGCCATCAGAGGCCGGAGCGCCCCCCCTGGCCTCCCGGATCAGTCCTTCCTGCTTCCTGATGCGGCGCTCTAGCTCCGCCGCGGCGTCAACCAGCTTGTCCACCCCGAAGATGCGACACAGGTGATCGTGCAACCGCAGGTCGGACAGGTCACCGACCTCCAGGGGCTGGCGGGGCATCGCGGCCCGTGCCAGGAAGCCAAGGTCCGCACCGTAGGCGCGCTGCGCCTGGCTCGTCGCCTGGTCCGCGGTCAGTTCCTCGCCATCGAGGAGGGCGACAGGATCGGGCAATCCCGCGCCGGCCTTCTTCGGCAGCGACCGGCTGATCGCCAGGACCCGCTCGTCGGGCAAGACAAGCTCCACGGTCGCCGTCGCCGCTGCCGCGCCCGCCCTGACGGCGTTACCCGGGCGCTGGCCTGGTCGTGGCGCACCGAAGGCCGCCCACGAGGCCGCCTCCATCAGGGATGTCTTGCCGACCCCGTTGGGCGCGACGATGAACGTCGTTCCTGGCCCGAGCCGCAGGTCGAGGTTCTCGTAGGTCCGCCAGTTCTGCAGCGTGAGCCGACGGATCACCCATCTCCCCGTTCGCCCTGGTCCTGGCCGGTCAGGCGGTCAAGGACATCGTCGACCTGCTCGCCCGCCAGGATTGCCTCGATGCCGTCGGCCAGCCGTGCGGGCAGGTCGCCGGGAAGCCTGCCTGCGGCGGACCTCTTCGCCGGGAGCCTCGCCCGGCGGTACTGGCCGCGCAGGCTGGCGACCGCGTCAGCGGCGCTGCGCCCGGCGAGCCCGGCGATGTCGATCCCGTCGATCGGCGCCGTGACCGGCTCGGTGACCTCCCAGGCGGGTGCCTGGCTATCCAGGTACTTCACGACCGCGTCCACCACGGGCAGTGGCTCGCGGGCGATCCTTGGCGCCATAACGCGGCCGGTAGGCGTCTCGTAGGCGGTGCGCAGGTCCGCGACCTTGAGGACCACGGCTGGCCAGTCGGTGTCGAGCTGGCCCCGGGCCTTGCTTGTGATCGCGATTGCCGCGGCGTCCGGTTCCAGCCGGGCCAGGTTAAGGCAGGCTTCGGCCAGGGCTGAGCGTGCGGCGAGGGCCTCGTCCAGGCCGCCGCCCGCGAGGGCGGCGACGACAAGCGACGTATCCAGGTACGTGACCCGGGCACAGGGGAACAGCGATATGGCGGCGCTGACCGGCTCCTGATGCAAGGGCATCGGCAGTACCTGGGCGCCTGAGTTAAGGAAGGACAGCTCGGCCGACAGCAGCTCCGCCAGCTCAGGGCCTGGCGGGCTGTCGCCGGTCCAGGTCTCGGGGCCGAGGTCAGCGAGCAAGTCGGCGATGACCTGCCGGTACTCCACGCGCTGGTCGTCATCGCTCTCGATGGGCGGCCCGACCGTGATGCCGTCAGGCATCCTGCCATCACGCGCGGCCGCCATCGCCTCCCTGACCGCGGCGAACGCGTGCACGTAGCCAATTCTCTGCAGCAGGGCGCGCGGCCCCACGTGCCCGCGGATACCGGTAAGCAGCGCCAGCGGCATTCCCAGCGGGGTGGACTCAGGCGGCAGGAAGACGGATTCCTGATCGGCAAGCTCGATGTCGAGGACGACCGGGATGACGTCGATCGCATCGCTGAACACCTGCCTTACCCAGCCGAGAATGGGCTCATCCCGCCCGATGCGCCATATGTCTCCAGGGCGAGGCGGGCCCGGGTCTCGTTCCGCGGAAAAGGAAGCGAGAATGGCGGGTCCGGGACAGGAGGCCTGGAGTATCCGGGTGACGGCGTCGCTCCCAGGCTCGCCGGGCGCGAGCTCGTGCCACAGCCGGGCCGCCCGAACCCGGCAGGCCAGGCAGGCGGCCAGGTGCTCCTGGACGGCCGGGTCTGCCTCGTGGCCCGCGAGCTGGAGCGTGCTCGGGTGATCGTAGACGCTCATCGTTCACCCTTTCCCTCAGTGTCGTCACCGTGCCCCAACGTCGCATGCAGAGCGGCTGTCCGGTTCCGCGCCCACTGCTCGCAGCGCCGGCACAGCTCGGCGACGGTGTCGTCGGGATCCTCATCGTCGGCCAGCTCGTCATGCAGGCGCGCGGCCAGGCGCTGGCGCAGCAGCGACGCCTGGGACTTGCGCAGCGTGAGCACGGTACCGAGGTCACGCACCGGGAGGTCAAAGCAGGCCAGCAGGATCCGCTCGTTCTCGCTGAGGCCGGCGAAGATCTGCGCGGCCAGGACGGCGCTGCTTGCCCGCACGGCCGGGTCAAGTGCGCTGGAGCGCTCGGCGGAGGCCTCAAGCACGTCGAGCTCAAGGGACAGCGGTGTCCGGTGGTGGTCCAGCCGGGTCGCGATCACCCGGGCGATGTCGGCCGCGGTGAGGCTGCCGTCAGCGGCGGCCAGCACCACCGTCAGCATCCTGGTGAAGGAGCCGCGGTCGGCCAGCGGGGCGGAGCGCCGCTCGCTCGACCATTCCGGGATGATGACCTCGACCCGGGCCAGCGCGGCGATGAGCGCGGTCTCTGGAGTGCCGCTCGGGGCGGCCGGGCCATCCTTGAGCGCCCATCGCGCCACTGTCTTGCTCGAGGGCACTGTCTTGCTGGGTGGCACTGTCTTGCTGGGTGGCACTGTCTTGCTGGGTGGCACTGTCTTGCTCGAGGGCACTGTCGTGCTGGGTGGCACTGTCGTGCTGGGTGTGGAGGGCACTGCCTTGCTGGAGGGGCCGCTGCCGCCCGCGACGCGCGAGAAGGCGGGCTCATCGGTGAGGACCTCGGTGACTCGCCGGACCAGCCGCCCCATGTCGGTCCGGCGGCTGACGTCCCGCAGGTGGTTGACGATCGCCTGCTCAAGGACCCGCTCGAAGCCCTGCTCATCCGCCGACCTGATCGCGATGTCGATGACGCGCCGGGCGCCACGCGGCCCATCGAGGAAGTCGTGCGCGGTCTCGGTGACCGCCGAGGAATCCCACCGGTCGAAGCCGGCCGGCGGCGGGAAGTTCCGCGCGACCGCGACCAGGTACACCAGCCGGTAGAGCAAGGTGGCGCCCGCCAGCCCGATCCGCTGCGTGGCGAGCACCTCCTCGCGGGGCGTCATGGTCGCCGGCGTCATGCGAACCGCTCAAGCACGTCCGCCAGGACGACCCGCTCAAGCGGGCCGCGCCAGCGCGCGTCACGGCTGGTCCACAGGGACTTGTCCACCGTGACCACGTTGGTCCAGACGCCACGCTGGTCCAGCCCGAGTTGCGGGGCCGGGCCGTGCGGGATTCCCGGCGCCGCGCGGTCCCCGGTCCGCCGCACCACCTGGATCCGGGCGCTGGCCAGGCGGGGGACGGCGATGACCACTACTGGCACCAGGTCGCCGGCGGCACTGAAGGCAGGCTCGTCCCGGGATCCGAGCAGCCGGGACGAGACCAGGTAGACGTCCCCCACGTTCGGCAGGTACGTCGGCTCGGCTGGGCCGAAGGCAGGCATGCGGACCGCGTGGCTCACCTCTGCACACCTCCGAACCGGCTACCGAGTGGACAGCGCGGCCGTCCCCCGTGGACTGTGATCCGCTTCACCTACGGTTCAACGTCGCACCGGTGGCGTGTGTCCGCATTCCTGGCGACTGTTTGCCATCCGGCAACGGGATCCGCTCCCTCGCCAGGGCCAGGAAGCGCGCCTGGCGCAAGAAGTCCAGATGGGGCACTGGCCGCAATCGTAGCGCACCCGCCGCCAATGCGGGCGGATGGACACGCCACAGGAAAATCGGGAAAAGGCGGCCGGAAAGTTGTTGGCGCCAGCCAGGGCACCGGCTCTTACCGACGTAAGCGGGAACCGGCGGCATCGCGCTGCGTCAGCAGGTGCGTACCTGGGACGGCGTGCGCAACAGGGGCGCGCACGCCGGCCTCACGCCGGGACCCGTGAAGGGTGACCAGCCCTCGGGGCTACCTCGGGGCTGTCGGGAGGCCGGGCCGGCATCAGAGGGGGATGTCGGTCCGGCCCCCCGGCATGCGGCCCCGGCCCCGGTCGCAGCCCGGCCCCGGCCCCGGTCGCAGCCCGGCCCCGGCCCCGGCCCCGGTGATTAGGGACATCCCGCGGCGTTCGCCATACTGGACCGATGGCAAGTTCCATGCGGCTGACCCGACGAGGGCTGACCGTGATCCTCGCGCTCACCGCGTTGTGGTCCGCGGCCGGCTGCGGGCATTCCGGTCTCACGGCCGCGGGCGCGAGCTCCGGTTCGCCGCCTCCAGTGGCCACGACGATTGCCAACCCGGCATCCGGCGCCGGGACCTGCACCCCTGGCTACTGCACCCCGGCAAGCTGGGACACGGCCATCGCCACGACTCCGCTGGCCGCGATCCGCCCCTTCCTCGAGCCGCTCAACGTGATCATCAGCGCTCGCTCCACCGTGTCCCTGACGGAGCTCCAGGCCGCGCTCGGCGACTGGAAAACGGTCTCCGCCTCCTCCTCGGTCAGCGTGGCCGGGATCCACGTCAAGTGCATCTCCTCGGAGGAGGCCGACGTCAGCGGAACCGGCTACACGCCGCAGGCCATAGCCTGGCGGCTGGGCGGCTGCCTTGACGGCAACGTGCGGTCCCTGTCCGGAACCGAGGATCACCTGCGCCTGTGGCATCAGGCCGTTCCAGGCAGCCCGCGCGGCGCGTGGATCGCCACCGCGAGCATCGAGACCATGTGCATCGCCCCGCACGGCACGCTGGAGCCGGCCGTTGATGACAAGCCTTACGCCGTCCTGCATTCCGGTGCTGCCTACCACTGCGTGGACGGCGGCCCTGGCAGCATCACGTCCAGGTACGCCGACGGGTACAACGACGGCGCGCAGGTGTTCGTCGCGGCGGTCGGCGCCGCCGCCAGGGCCAACGGCTGGACGCTAGCCGAGCAGGTCATTACCAGGCAGGTGACCGCGCCCGCGGGCTCAGGCGAGGGCGGCGTCCCGTTCAGCGGCGCCGTCTACGTGCTAACCCTCACGGCGTGACCCCGCGGGGTAATCCCGCACGGCGTGACCCCGCGGGGTAATCCCACGGCACGCGGCTTCCCCGCCAGGCTCAGCCTTCACCAGGAGGCTCAGTCTTCACCACGAGGCTCAGCCTTCGCCGACCGCGGCGCGAAAGGCTCCGATGGCCGACTCCCTGTCCGGGGCCTCGATGTAGTCCCAGCCCCACTCAACGCCCTCGGTCTCGTAGATCACGTAACGATCCCGCAGGAGGACCAGGAACTCACCCGCGACGGGCGTGCCCTCGCCCTCCGGCTCCTCGCCGCCCCAGCGAGACTCGGCCAGTACCGGGACGTCCCAGGTGCGCGGGTCGGGGCCGTGCTCGGAGACAAGGTGGTCCAGGTCTTCTTCCAGGGTCGCCTCGAGCTCGTCCTGCCCGAGCTCGGCCTCACTGATGGTGATCCAGCCGGTGACCGACCGGCGCCCGGTTGCGCAGTCGATGACCCTGCGGCTCGCGGGAGTAAGCACGACGATGACCTCCTGGCGCAATGCCGCCCCCAGCGCCAGGGCATCGGACTCGCTCAGGCCTGGTACCGCGACGCCCTGCTCAACGTGCGTCCAGGTGGGATCGCCACTAGCGGCAGGCCACCAGTGCAGCCCCCGGCGGGCGAGCTCTGCCATCAGGGGCGCGCCGCCGTTGATCACGGTGACGGGACGTCCTTCCGGGTCTGGGTAGGCGCCCGACGCCTGCAGTGGCGGCCCGGGGAACACGCGGACCGCGCCACCGGGCAACTCGATCCGAACCTCGGTGGTGATGTAGGCCTCCCACGCCCCCGGTTGAGCAGCCCCAGCCAACGCAGCCCCCTTCACAGTGACCATTCCGCAATGATTTCTCCCGCCAAGAACTTACCGGCGCGACGGTAGCGTGGTCGGCGTGTCGGAACTGGTGGTCGACGTTAACGGGCTGCGCGTGAGCTACGGCAGTGTGGTCGTGCTTGAGGACGTGAGCCTGGCCGCCGCCCGCGGCGAGGTCGTCGCGGTCATGGGGGTGAACGGGGCGGGCAAGTCGACGCTGCTCTCCTGCCTAGCGGGCCTGCGGCGGCCCAACGGTGGCAGCATCAGGGTGCTGGGCGGCCCACCGCGCGACACCGCCGACTACTGGCGGCGCGTGGTGCTCGTCGCGGACCTGCCGACCTGGTACCCCGGGCTCACGGTGCGCGAGCACATTGAGCTCGTCCGGATGACGAGCGCTCCGGCCGACGGCTGGTGCCTGGACCCCGACGAGCTGATCGACGCGTTCGCCCTGACAAGCCGGGCCGACGCCGTGCCGCTGACGCTGTCGTCCGGCCAGCGCCAGCGCCTCTCCCTCGCCTGCGCGCTCGCCCGGCCCAGCGACCTGCTGCTGCTCGACGAGCCCGAGCAGAGCCTGGACGCGGGCTTTCGCAAGCAGCTCGCCTCCCTGCTGCGCGAGAGCTACGCTCCCAGCGGCGCGACCGTCGTCATGGCGACCCACGACCTGGAGTTCGCCGAGGTGGCCGGGGCGCGCCGGATCCTCATCGAGGACGGCTCCGCCACCGAGGCAACCACGTGACCACCGGTACGACCACCATGGTGGCCAGCGTCCCGCCGCGGGTGGCGACGGTGCGGAAGTTCACGCGCCGTCAGCAGCAGGGCCGCTGGCTGGACTGGTATGCCGCCGGCTTCGGCGTGCTGGTCGCCTGCATCTACCTGGGAAACTTCCTTGTCCAGCCGCTGCGCAGGCTGTCGAGCGGGGCGCGAGACCTGCCCGTCGGCCAGGGTGAGACGGGCCTCGCCCTTGTCCTCGCGGTCGGGGCAGGCCTGCTGCTGCTGGCCCAGTCCCTCGGCCCGCTGACCCTGTCCCCGGCCGACGCCTCCTGGCTGCTGATGTCGCCGCTGGATCGTCGCGGCCTGCTGCGCCGCTCGCTAGGGGCGCTCACCGCGGCGGCCGCCTTGGCCGGCGCGCTGCTTGGCGTTCTCGCGCTGGCCATGGCCGGTCCCTATATCACTGCCCTCACCTCCGCCAGGCTCGGGGAGTGGCTCCTGCTCGCCGGCGTGGTCGGTGGTGCCCTGGCCATCGCCGCTGTCGATGTGCTAGTTCTCCTCCAGCCCCACCCGCACCGCACCCGCACGCCTGCCCGTGCGCTGCTGCGGGTCATCGCACTGGCCGCACTGCTCGTCGCGGTCGCCGGCGAGCACTGGATGAGCCTGCCGCGTGCGGCGGCTCGCGCCCTGGGTCCCTTTTCCCTTGCCGCCCTGCAGGCGGCCACGGTCGTCGCGGCCTGTGCCGCGGTGGCTGCCGCCCTGGCCGCCTGGGCGCGCCTGCGGTCCTTCCCCGCTGACGTCTTGTGGGCTGACTCCGCTCACGCCGGCCGGGTCCGGCTGGCGGCAGCGTTCCTGAACGTCCAGTTGCTTGGCTGGATCGCCGAGGACAACCACTGGCGGCGCCGGGTCCTGGTCTCCAGGCACTGGCCAGAGCGGATGCCGTGGCCAGGGCGGATGCCCGTCGCCCCGGCCTCCCCGGCTTTCATCCTGGCCTGGAGTGACTGGCGACGGCTGGGCCGTAGACCGGGAACGTTGCTTGTCCTGGCGGCAAGCGCCGTCGGGCCCGCCCTGGTCGCCGGGGCACTCACCGGCACGGCGCGCGGGGTGGCCAACGCGGTCGTGCTGCTCTTCGGGGGGATCGCCGCCGCCTCCCAGGGCTGTGCCGCGCTCCGTCGCGACACCAACGACGTGACGCTGCGCCGCCTGCTCGGCGCCGCGCCGCGCCCGGCGCTGGCCGCCCGCGCGGTCCTCCCCGCCCTGCTGGCGGCGGGCTGGCTGGCCGTGGCGCTCGGGGTGCTGGCCTCGACCGGGGTGGTCAGCGCGAGCGGTGCTTCGGGAGTGCCCGCGGTCCTGCTATGGGTCGCCCTCGGGCTCGCCAGCGGTCCCGGCCTGACGGCGTCGGCCATGCGACTCGCTCGCACCGCCCCGATTGACGCCGCGGTCCTTGGCGGCGTGGACACCGGGGCAGGCACGATGCCTACCTGGCTGATCAGCCGCATCTTCAGCGTCGTTCTCGGGCTCATCGGTGTCTTCCCGCTTGTAGCTGGGGTGCTGTCCGCCTTTGGCGGCCTGCACGGCGCTCACGCGCGCGGGGGCCTCGTTCCGCATGGCCTCGATGGCGGGACCATTGTCGTGCAGGCGGTCCTGTCGGCTGCCCTGCTTTCCTTCTACTTGCTGATCGCATCCCCGCCTGGCTCGGCATCAGCGAGCGGGCAGGCCTCCCGCGGCTAAGGTCAGGCCGTTGAGGAAGACGACCTCAGGCATCGGGCTACGTCGGAAGCAACGAGCTGATGCTGGCTGGAAGGGATGTGGGCACGCTTGTCGGCAGGGACGTAGGAAAGCCACTGGGAATCGACGTCGGCACGCTGGTGGGGATGGATGTGGGCACGCTGGTGGGGACACTCGTCGGCAGGCTGGTGGGTAGCGACGTCGGCGTCGGAGTCGGCCTGGCCGTTCTCGGAGCGGATGACACGCCTGCGGATGTCGATGAGGTGGGACGCCTAGCTGGCGTCCTGGTCGCAGTGGGCGTTCCTGCCGCCCGGGTGGCCTTCGATGGCGCGGGAGTTCTCGCTGTCCGTGACCGGGTCCGCTCCCTGCTGGCCCCGCCGGCAGGCTTCGACGAGGCGGGGGCCGGGAGCATCGGCGCCAGCGCGAATCCCTGGGGAGAAATAACGCTCCCGGTGGCGATCCGCACCGCCATATGGCGGACCATGGCCAGCTCGGGACGCAGGATCGTCACCCCGACTATGGCCATGGTGACCCAGACAGCGCCGCCCGCGGCACCCAGCACGATGCCTGGCGTCCGCCTGGCCCGGTTTTCCTCAACGTCTTCCAGGTCAGGGACTTGCTGGGATGCCTCGACCATATGCTCACCCGCCAACCCCGGTCTCATGTCGTCATACATAAGTGCCTAGGGCGTTACACCGTGATACGTCACCGCGCCGCTCGGCTGGCTCCAGATCCCGGGCTGGCTCCAGATCCCCGGCCGGCATCCTCGCCGGCATCCCCGGCCAGCTCTAGCTCCTCGGCTTGCTCCGAATCCCCGGCGGCAGCTTCTGATCGTCACGTGTAGATGCCGGGTCTCGATCAACGGAAATCGCACATGATCTCGAAGTATGTGGGGACGGGGCGGGCCATGGCCGGTCAGAGTGGCCCTCGGCGCTGACTGCCGGGGCGTGTGTGTATCGTGATCCAGACGACATCTCTCGAGACCATGTCTGGTTCAAGGGAGTCTCGCCGATTCGCGAGATATCTGAGGTTCCTGTAACGTAGAGGACGTCAGGGAGAAGCCCGGAAACGCAGTCGGAAAGGACCCGTACCGCAGCCGTCGGAAAGTGGACGGAAGCGGGTAAACGGTTTGGCGGTTGGGTTTCGACCGGGTAAGCTTGACTGACGAAGCCCCCTGAGAACTGCGAGAGTGGTTTGATGGTGTGCACCGGTTTCTTGAGAACTCAACAGCGTGCTAAAAGCCAGTGCATTAAGCACAACCTCGTCAATGCCCGCGTGTGTGTGCGGGTGAGGTTATTTTTTGCCATGGATAAGTCCTCGCTGGCATGGCGGGGCGCTCTTCATGGTTGGGGTTTGGCGGTCTTTCGGGGCTGTCGGTGGACCTTCAACGGAGAGTTTGATCCTGGCTCAGGACGAACGCTGGCGGCGTGCTTAACACATGCAAGTCGAGCGGAAAGGCCCTTCGGGGTACTCGAGCGGCGAACGGGTGAGTAACACGTGAGCAACCTGCCCCTGGCTCTGGGATAGCTCCGGGAAACCGGGATTAATACCGGACATGACCTGCTCTTGCATGAGGGCGGGTGGAAAGTTTTTTCGGCTGGGGATGGGCTCGCGGCCTATCA